>Ga0065711_1035940_pt1 | contig 21642 bp, 17 predicted proteins | sample Hoacrofraction12_FD_59098 | JGI IMG/M metagenome (GOLD analysis project Ga0065711, IMG submission 59098) | Hoatzin crop microbial communities from Cojedes, Venezuela - Epithelial fraction 12 v2 (version 2) | ecosystem: Host-associated > Birds > Digestive system > Esophagus > Crop | place... | reverse complement strand
TTTTTTTAAAAAAAAAAAAAAAAAAAAAAAATCAAACTGGGCTGTGGTTTCTAGGAATCACTCCAGTTTGGCACTGGGAGATGCACACTCCCTGAAGGGCTGACAGCAAAGGCCCACGGCTCAAGCAAGCAGGAGCGTGCACCATGCCAGTTCCCCCAGTTACAGCTGCCAGCGATGCCCCGGCCGCCATGCTGCAGCGGTCAGCCCCAGGATTGCCTCCCTCATTGCCGCATTTCCTTGGCGTCGCTGAACCTGAATCTGTCAGCACAAGTTTGCTGGGTAGAAAGGCACGTGTAGGAAACAGGCTCCTGTTCTACCAGTACCTGGGAAGGAAGGCTGGTTTCTGCCCTGCGTCTTCGGCTGAATGCACGAGCATGGAGGCAGCGCCATGGAGAGTAACCCACCATGTCAGCATAGGCCCCCGGCGAAGATCTGCTGTCAACACACAGTTCTCCCTGTCCAGTATTTCATTCCTTCCGGAGCACCCAGGCAGCTGCAGAGCGATGGATCCACATATGGTCAGGAATGGGATTTGCTTGCTCTGGCAGCAGCAGCAAAAAAGAGGAGTTTCTGCCTTCTGCTCTGGGCACAGCATCCAACACTTCCTTGACCTCTGCTACCACAAACATTTAGCATGGGTTTCACATACATTTAGAGTGTCATGGCGGAAATGGAAATTTAGGTGAAATCACTCAGGTGAAGTATAGGAAGCCTGAGATCTCTTACTCCGGACACCAGGAACGGTTTCTGCTCTCCTCTTCGACATCAGTGGATTTCCCAGTGCAGATTCTTCTCAGAGTTAAATCTGAGCTGGGCATTACACTCAGGCATCCCTTTCTGCCCTCCACGACCTCAGCAAAGTCCTCCAGCACACTCCAAATTTAAGCCCTGACACATTTTCTTGGCCTGTCCCCCTCTCGTAAATCCAGAGGTTCCAGACACTGTGTTTGAGCTGTCCCAGGAGCAGTTACAGCCTGGTACAGCGGCGCTGCAGAGCACACCATGCACCGCACCTGCCTTGTAACAGGGCTGCACCTTTGGCATGTTTCTTTGTCCACAGTTATCAGAGGGCAGAATGAATGTGTCCTCTTTTATAACTAAGGATAACAATTTGCAAGGTACAAAGAGCCTTAGATGCCAGGAAACTGAATCTGATTCAAATTCAACAAAGATAATATGCACAGAGGAAACGCACATCATCAGGGCAAAGCTAGGATGGAGAACGGACGAGGTGATCCTGATCAATGGCTACGCTTACGTATTTGAAAAAAAGAGAGACCAGGTCTTTTCATACCTTTGGCTGCAGAATATAATTCTAATGCTGTGGGATTATCACAATCAGATTCTTCAAAGACTGTATCTTGAATAGTCTATGTCACTGATTTCAGCTAAAATCTGAATTCACAATATGATTTCTATTTATAGGCTCACGTTCTATTTTTGAGAAATAAAGGAGTTTATTTCAAAAGTAATATCTAGAGTGATGAAAGATCGTACTTCCATAAGAATTAATCTCTAAAATTATGTATGCTGTTCACTTGAAATGTAATTTTACAATTAATTGCTGGAAGATTGCCTTCCAATGGCAGATCTCTTTAAAAATCAGCACAACAACTCTGGATTCTTTATTGTAGCACATCTAATTTCAGAAAGCATCAACTATGTCTGCAGATGCTACTACAGCAAGAAACAATACTGTGTGCACTCTCTCCAGTACAGAAAGAGCCCATGAAGGCAGAAGGTCAATGCTCAAAGCACAGCCAAGAAAGCAAAACCGAGAGCGAGGATGTAGCAACACGCTGCCAAGCTCCTGTGCGAAACACCGTCTCCCGTTACAACGAGCCCACTGAGCAAAGGGACCACCTCACGTCCCATCGGCCAAACATCTGCTCACCTGGATCGAACAGGGAAACACAGCACAGCAATCCTCTCCTCTCTGCATTTCCCAGCCAAGATACCTCGCTCCTCTCCATTTTGAAACTGCTGTCCTCTTGGCTTTGGGGTGGATATGGCAGTGGTATTTCATAATAATACTTCCTAATATTGGAATTTAGTACAGTGTTACACAACCTTATCTCTTTTCTTAAATTAAGAAAAAACCCAATTAAATTAAGAACTGAGGACCCAATAAGTTCCTCCCCATTAGCGAGCCTTTTATCATATTGACTTTGGCTGCTAAAATTCACTCTTTCAATATCACTATTTTTTGCTGCCTTTCCTTGTGCAGAGGAACGCTCATTTCATCATACGACAGTAAGTGGTAAATCCCGATTTGAACTACCCACGTTAAAAGAGAAAAGAGAGTAATGCGTTGCTTTCTCCCCAGGTGTTTTACCCTCCCTGGGGAGACAGCTGCCAAGACAGGTCCGATGCCAGCCTCAAAAGCTGCCCCTGTAAATAAGAGTACGATCCCTCTCGCCTGGCTTCACAATTTCAGCCCCTTGGCAAGGACAGGGTTAACGCTGGGTGTGCATGCTGGTGGGAAACAAGTGTCCCGAAATGCATGCTAATGGATTTCTTTCGGGAAGGGAAGGGAAGCCCAGCATCACCGTGCCAAAGGCTGAGCTCATCCGTGTGCCTCAGCAGGGAGGACCGCAACTCGTTACGGCTCCACGTCTCGTCTCTCTTCTGAAGGGAAAGCACCGCGAAACCCAGAGCAGGAGGGAGGTGGGGATTCCCCAGAGACACATGGGTCTCCTTCTGCCGCTTCTTTCAGTTCCCGAGCCAGCCTAGCAGAGACATCCAGGTTGGGCTCTGTGATGGTCTCCCTGCTCCAGAGCAGCTGGGAAGAGACAAGGAGCCTGGGGACAGGAGGTAATGGTTGCACTGGGACCACGGGTCATCACAGCTCCAGGTGGGCTGGTGTTAAGGTTCAACCCAGCAGACGGCAACTCAGCACCAGAGAGCCGCTTGCACACCCCTCCCCTTCATCCCCAGCAGGATGGGGAGGAGAATGGACAAAAGGGGAAACTCAGGCATTGAGATAAAGACAGTTTAATGGGACAACAAAGTGAATACTAATATTAATACTACAAATAACAATGATAATAGCAATTATAATAAGGAATATGCAAAACAAGCTATACACAACACAATTTTCCTCACCATCTGATGACCGATTCACAGCCAGTCCCCAAGCAGCGATTGAGGAACCACTGCAAACGAACCTCACAAAATTCCCAAAGAAGCCCAAAGTCCTGGACAAGAGAGGATTCGAACTCACAGAAATCAGAAAGAAAGGTAGCTCCTTAACCCCTGGCCAGCTCCCGTTCACAAGCTGAGCGTGCCGCCCATGGCACGGAATATTCCCACCGGCCACCCTGGCTCTCTGCCTGGCTGTGCTCCCTCCCAGCTCCTGCTCATCTGCTCACCAGCTGAACATGAGAAACTGGAAAAAGTCCTTGATTTCATAGCAAGAACTGAAAACATCAGTGTTATCAACATTCTTCTCCTACTAAACCCCAAACACAGCAGCTACTGGGAGGAAAATTAACTCTATCCCAGTCAAAACTGGGACAGCTGGAGAACAAGACATCAAAGGGAGGAAAGGTTTTGAACGCACTGGACAAGGAGGTGCTGAGAGGTGAAGGATGAGCAGCTGCTCCAGAGTGAGACAGCATGAGTCTGGCTGGAAATACAGGGAGTGACCTGGGAGAACAGATCAATTCTAGCATGTGATAACTTTGATACTTAAAATACTGAACTTAATGAAACAGTGTCACCGAAGGAGACAATGTGAGGTGCCCATCTCACACTGCTATCACTTGAATTTGCTTGGTTTTCCTGACCCACGGGAGGCAACGTGAGATCTCAGACCCACCTCTGTACTTTCAGGGACCACCCATGCTGGCCGCCAGTTTGAACTGGCTGAGAAAGTCACTTGGGAGCATTGCATTTTCACACGGACAACAAGGAATAAATAAAAGAAAAATCAGCTGCTGCTAATTATATCCCGACGTTCTCACCTTTAAGCTTTTAAATCACAAATGACATTTCCAAATCAATCCTATTCTTTTTTGGAGAGTTTAACAAGAAACATTCGGTCTCCAAGAGCACTTGGATTTATTCTGATCAGTAATTTGACACGAATCTATTAAAACGTACTGGAGGTTGCTTTACCCCCTAAGGAGAGAGTTTAGTCCAAGGGCTTTTTCACAGTTGCCTTTTGGCAAAAAATGTAAATGGAAACTCATTTTAAAAGTGCAATGACTTGCGATAGGCAAGCTCCAAACTGCCAGTCTTAGCAGTCTCTTTATACTCAGCATCTGACGATGAAGTGTACCTGGGTGTGTCGAAGGGAAAATGTTTACCGTGCGTGGGTGTAACAAAATGTTTGACAGCTACGCGAAGGCTCCCACCACATCCCAGAAACAGTCTGAAACCAGCCAGAAAGGAGCGTGCCCGACTGAAGCAACCCCCGTCCCCTGCCCCGGGAGCACACGGTGCCGCTGTGCCATCTGCACTCCCCAAGGAGGGGGTCGGGGCGAGGGAGACCCTCGCAGCTTGGGGCCAGAGCAGCCCAAACCAGGAGTGCCCTCCTGCTCCGTTTCCATCGGGTCTTCTACTCTCAAATCACAGGGAGGCAATCTGCCTTCAATTCACAGCAGACGTTCTGTACTCAATTTTATCTGTGTATTTTCCCCAAAACTGTGAACACAGGCAGAAGCCCAAACTTACACTACTGCACTTTAGCATCCCCACATAAAACTGTTATATCATAAGCACGATTAACTTCAAACTGTTACCACCACACTACAGTATGCCAAACCAAAAGCAGATTTGCAGCAGCACTCTGTGGTGGATATTGGTACCAAGCTTTTAAACCTGGGCAGGAACAGTGTTGTAGGCTATTTCTGAATGAAAACTGTAACTGCATCACCAATGCCTACTCACCAAATCTCTACCTAGACTTTTATTTTCCTTATACACAACAGAGCAGGTCCTAAACATATCACAAATTAATCAGATACAAATGAATAATATCTGTGCTTCTTGTGCAATCAATAGTATATTCTAATAACTCATAAGACAACTGAGATTTTCATTTAATGTACAACATATTGCAGTTACATTATTTGTCTAACATGCTTGCAATTGCCGTTCTGTTTTCACTTAAGGCAGTTTGCTTTATTGATCAAATCAGGTTTGAGGGCCATGATACCAATCCTTGTATCCATCCCAACTCACAAATTCCTGCCCAACAATGACGACTATGAAAAAGGTGATATTTTTCTTTTAAAAATAGGCTGCTGTTGATAAAGGTGGTTTTGGAGATGTAATGAGATTTTAATTCACGGTCAAAATTACCTGTTTAGGTTGTTTTCAAGTAGCATCTGGAGAATGATCTTTCCTACTGAATATAATGCAGAGCTAGCGCAAAACAGGAGGGAGGGCAGCAAGTTCTTCAAACACATCAACACAGCAAAGAGGTAAAAGGAAGGGAAGAAGGGTGGAAAACAGAAATGCACAAGCTGTGAGCAAGCCAGCTAGTCTGACCAGTGTTGGGATGCTGAAAAACAACTCAAAGTCCCATGTGCTACAGAAGTTGCAGAGTTAAAACTCCTTTCTGTCATGCTTTGCACAGGGTCTGTAAACCTCATCTACTCCACCAGAGTGAGAAAAACAGTCTGGTGGTTTCCAGTGGAGGTCATTTTCTAGAGACCAACGACCTTCCTTGCTTTGCTGTGGTGAAACAACTTTCCGTAACTAATCAACCAATTCATTAAACTTCTGTGAGGTAGGTCAAAGCCCCTCTCATTTGGCCAATTAATCAAGTTGCTATAGCTTCCTTCAGTGCTTAGGCCTTGACAATAGTTTCTGTGACCTCTCTGATCACGTAACTATCCCTCTGAAGCCTTTAACCCAATGCATTATTCATTGCCAACCGGCCAGTTGGTTGCCACCTGCACAAAAGAGAGAATCACCCATTAGGTCTACAAATTCAAGTTGCTGCCAGTGTGAACTAAAGCTGAGAAACAGACAAACTCCAGCTGCTACTTCTAGATCAAGGTGTTCAAAGCAAACTTCTATTTTTCTCTCCTGGCCCCAAGACAGAAGAGTCCAGCTCAGCCCTGCTTAACTCATCTTCCCTGGTGGCATTCCTGGAGGTCATCCCAACAGCTGCCTGGACTCCTGCTCTGCATTTATTTCCATGGGGACACCTTCCTGCCGACAGGTCCAGGGAGATGTGGCTCCCCACAGTTACCCCGTAAATGACCGTCTTTCTAAAATGTACCACTTCCAGCAGCATCGCCTCAAATTACAGAGGAACACAAGAACGACCAACATCGTCTGCCACGCTGTGCCAGAGGAGAGTCAGCGAACAGAGCTGCATTTGGGGTCTCGTTAACCCAGTGCCATCCCTCCTGCCCCATAACGCTGCTGTCTTTCTGCGATGAACGAACTTTCAGGCAGCATAACCTGTAATTAGAAGTAACACTGAGAAGTAACAAGAGATGCTATTTGGGATGTAATCTCTCCGTGACACCTGAATTGTGGTGCTGAAAAAGGATAGTTAAAAAGTGGAAGAGTCAAAAAGGCACATGTACAAATTTGCCCCCTGCCTCTTATAAAGGGTGCTGACCTGCCTTGGCAGGCACAGAGACTGGTTTCTAAATTATGTTAGAAAAGAGAGGTCTTGTCCACCAGCATTGTGCTCACCCTCCAGAGGAGGAGAAACAAACCTACTCTGAAAGGTGCTCAGGGCGGCTGTCTGGCCTCTTTTGGCAGATCTCCACAGTACTGCTCTTGTCTCCGACCAGCTGAACTAAGATTTCACAGTACCCGCCAGGCTCTCGATACTCACCAGGCACATGCACTCTCGAAGAGGCTGCTGCTATGCCTGTGCCACCCAGATCAAAACACCAAACTGTGTCTAGACAGTTTAGGGAAAGACCACGATCTTTTGTGGCTTGAGAGCCGAGGGGAAGGCAGGGGAAGGCTGCAGATGCCAGAGCCGCGGCTGGAGCCCCTGCCCGCAGTGCAAGTTAGATGGGACAGGGCTGACGAACGCCTGCCGCGCTCTGCGTCCGCAGCAGCCTGCACATACCACACACGGGGTCCACACGCAGCCCAGAGATCTGAGAAGAGACCAGGAATGCCTGGAGAGTAAACAGGATCCTATCAGCTGAATTCATTTTACCGTATCACAAACATTCACTGTCAGTGTGGAAATCATTGGCTCTCGCAGCCTGTGGATGCAGTCTGGAAGCATATACGGCAGCTTTGCCCCATTCTGCTGCGTGAAGCATCTCATTTGTTTTCCGGATTAAGTCCTGAAGCTGGGAATGCCTGCCTTAATGGCAAAAGAGGAGAGTAACCTTTCACTCTCAGGTGATTCTCTTGTCAGGGAAGGGAAATGTTCAGTTCTCCAGCAGGTTAAAGGTGCTTTCCACCAGGTACTGCTGCAGGCTTTTAGCTGGCATTTATTTCAATGCTGTGCACCTTATTTATAATTCAGATGTATAGAGTAGGGCTTTTTAACTAAGTTTATCTAGCACTAGTTGGAGCCTGAAGCTGAAAAAAGCAACCATCTTCAGAAAAGGTACAAAGCTCTCCTAAAAGATCTTCTGATTAGCAATATTTACCAGAAAAAATAATTGGGAGAGTCCACAGCCAGAGTCTACAAGGAGATCAAAGCGTAGATACAGTCACAAACAATCAGCCGAGCATGAGCTTTCTTTAATAGCTGCCAGTGGATCCCTAGTAATTAATTACTTATCGTGGTGCCCGTAGCTTTGTGTCTAGCCAGGGAATGTATAAAGCGAGCGTAAGCCACAGGATAATTACGGGATGAGACAGGCATCAATCTTCCCGCATGGAAACCTGGCACCCTTCAACAGAAACAGCCTGTGTTGAGTCAGCTTCATTAGGTATTGTCTAGAGCCCCAATCCTCATTTGTTTGCATCAATAATACATTCAAAGGATTTATCTAACTTGCAAATGCAAATTCATTTATTGGTCCCAAAAGCAAGAAAGAGCTGTGACCAGAGAAGTGTTTCATGTTACAGGATGGGTACTAAACTGGGACTACTTGCTGAAATTTGAACAATTACACTCTATCAATCATAAATGTTTATATTAGTATAATTTCCCTGCACACATTATAATAATGAATTTTAACATAATGTTAATCTGCAATTCCAAAGATACATATTCCTTACCAGAATAGAGCAAATGCATGAGTGTTAAGAGATTTGTTTCTACAGAATAACTCAGAAATAAAGTTAAGTAACAGAGTCAACAGAGTAAAATTTGCAGAGGGTTAGCAAACTGCCTGCGCTGACCCTAGATTCCTCCTTGTAGCACCGATCCTTTTCTACGCAGCAAATGTCAATTATAGTCGCCTTTTCTGGTCTCACTTTTACACCGAAACAACTAACAATGGTATTCCTTGTCTGGAAGAATGGTCCTCCCTGCATTTTATGTCCTGATCGTATGGTATGTGTATTTATTTCTTTGTTGCGGCATCCAGCCCGACTCCGCAGCCCGAACCCCAGTCCGTACCAGGCAAGTTGCACCATGCAGGCTGGGGACTGATTCGGATGCTCCAGCCCAAGCCATCCTCTCACGCTGGCTCACACAGGCGGTTTCTGAACTTGCAGCGGTGTTTCTGCCGGGCAGCGGGCAGGGGGTCCCGTGTCAGTGATTCAGAAAGGACTCCGTTAATGCCAAGAGTCACCCTCCCCTTCTCCTGCCATTTCAAAATCCTTTGATTACACTCAAGGCTCCCAGCGCATCAAACATTAAAAGACTAACGTTATTTTGAGCACACAACAACACTAAAGTTCAAGATACTTTGCAGATGGATTTTAAAATCTTTTAATCCATTGTGAAGCCAAAATCCTGCCGAAAACACTCTGCAGCATGCTCCAGTTAACTGCTCATGCAGATATAAAAAAAAAAAAGCCTTTCCAGCTAACTCTTTGCAGATGACCTTGCAGTCCTCTCACCCCACCTCTCATGAACCTCTGGGGACCGGAGAGGAATCAGATAAAAGGATTTCATTTATTTTTGTTGGCATTGTTTTTATGAAGCTTTCCTTTTATCAATGCCTCGACTTCAAACCATTTTCACACACCAAGTGAGGCACCAGAGATCAGCAGATATTCGAGGGACTCACTGAAGGTGTCTTGTCTTTATTCCCACCAACCTTCCAGTGAAGGAAACGCTGTACTGCACATATGGCGGGCTTTAACCTAAATACTGGCGGCACTGCGGTCTGCCCTCCTGGTGTGCAGGCCACTGCCCATGACACCCTTCTGCAGAGGGACGAGCCGTGCCGGATAGCTAATTAAAAAGCTGCAATCAAGCCTCACATGGTCCTGAAAGCTATTTCATCACAAGGCTAAACCCCTACCTCATTTTCCCAATGAAAATTATAGACACAAAAATTATATGGGATGATTTTGCCCAGCTTTCTAGACAAGCAGATGAAACATCATGGTCCTTCCTATTGTGCTGGATGCTCATGCACGTCATCTTGCTTCTCATGGCGGGGGGAACGTAGCAGTCACATGCCTTGTACTGCTGGAAAGGGAAGGCAGCTGTTTTCCCAGAGGCTAGAGAGATGCTGAGGATGTTGAGCGCGTGGGTGCGAATTACTGGCTACCTGTTTCCAACACTACTACGTGCAACCACTTCATTTAAAAGGCTCATATATCACCAGCCTCCTGAGCTCCTGCTGAATGTCCTCTGATCTGTTCTCCTCCGTGTGACGGAAACACGGGGACCTCTCTGGAAACTGGGCAGGAGGTAAATTCCTAACCTCTTGTCTCCAGGAAGGGGAATGATTTCAGGCTGTAGGAAATGCTGCATTTTGTGCAGCGTGTTTCCTCCCAGCACACCCTTTGCTGCCAGGATTGGGGATCTTGCTTTGTGCCCAGTAGACTGATTTCCTATTTAATAATACACTGCCAATCACTCGGAGCAGTTAAATTCAACACTGAAATACAAACACATTTAAAAACATCAGGTTCTTTTAACACCACATCCCCTTCAAATGTGAAACCAAACAGGGGAGGTGCTGCTGGGGTGCCCGCTGCCAAGGCACATGCCCTCTGCTCAGCTTCCAAGCCTCTGCCTTGCGGCTGACGATGCCAGGCTGCCGTGAGATGCCGGGCTGCCGTGAGATGCCAGCAGCGTTGCCCACCCCACGCCGGCAGCCCCAACCCCCTGCCCGCACACCAGCCACTGCCCTGGCCCCATGCTCTGCTGCCTGGCAGGCTCTGCCCCGCGGGGCTGCCTCCTCCACCGGTGCATTACCCACGAGAGAGCGGAGGACCCCACGCCGGTCCCCACATGCTCTTCCCACTCGTGATTTGCACTCCAGCGTGCCATGCTCTTCGCACAGTGACTCTGTCTGCATGGGTTTGTCTATGCAGACACGTCCTCCCTCTGTTCCTTCCACCTGGAATAGCCCTCGGACCGGCATCCTCAGAGTTGCCGAGATCCTTCTATTGGACTCTTCTTGTAAATACCCAGCTCCCGCATTCCAGGCGCGTGGGTCTCCCAGGTTGTCGGCCGCACGCTCTCCCACCTCATGCTGGGGCATTGGCTGCGCTGCTGCAGCAGCATCTCTCCGCTGCAGCAGCCTGACAGCTTTTTGACTGGAGTTCAAGGTGATAGGCAGGAAAGAGGCAGAGACCAATCTCATGCTAAAACATGGAGCTGGCAGTCCAGCCAGCCTCTAGCCAGGACAACCACCCTCCTCCCGCAGGCACCGTCTATCCCGGCAGCAGCAAACACCAGGACAAACCTCAGGGCTGCTGGGCTGCCGCCTGAGCTGACAGAGAGCTGCTTTACTTGTGTATCGCAATGGATTGTTTATATCCTTTCTGCCATCGTTCTTTTTGCTCTCTGAATATGGATCTTCCCCCTTTATATTAGTATCAGTTGAGTGGCACAGCTTTAAATATGTGTAAATATATCTAAATACTGTACTTCAGAAAAAACCAGAAGGCTCTGCTTTGTTCCAAAAAACCACCCAAGCCTTCTTAAAAGAACATTCATGTCCATAAAACTCCAACTGAAACTGATATACAGCAAAATGTACTGGGTTTATCTAACTGGTATTTCTCCATTTAATAAATACAGCTGCAACACAATACAATTATTGAAGCATCTGGGAGCCCTTTCTGCAGCTCTCTGATGACGGGAAGGGGATGCTGCACAAGGGAGAACTCCTAGTAGGTCAGGTCTAGGTCTACTGCAAACCAGCTAGCGAGGTACCAGGGAAGGGCTCTCCTTACACTGCACTTGACCCTTGCACCCTCCCTGTCACTGTGTCATGCGTCAGTGCCAAAACAGCATCAGGAGAGTGCTCAGATAATAGCGCATTTACAATTATAATTGCTCATGTCCAGGAGTAATCCAGTTTAAGCCCTTTACCATCTCAAATATTTAGAGAAATCCTGCCAGCTGCCTGGAGGGGAGAAAGCTAGGAGCCCTGGGAGAGCACAACAGATTTTCATCTTTCCAGCCCTGACAGTCTCCCCCGCATAAATATCCTCCCAGTCCCACTTTCCCCTCCCCTGCCTCTCCCTGCTCCACAGCCCATGGCAGCTCCCGCCGCACTGGTGCCATGGCCGGGCAGCACGGTACGGGAGCGGTGCCGGTGCCCTGCCCACCAGCGGGCAGCGCAGGGTCTTGCTGGCATGCACTGCCCAGAGCCTCGAGCCACCACGGAGCCTCTGCCCTGGCAGCGTCCTTGAAGAGAGGCTTTGATTTGGCTGGGATAGGGAATTTTGCCGTTTTGGGTTTGTTCTGGCATTTTTTTTTTGAAGTAGGCAGGGTGTCAGCATCTCCCGGCCTCTCTGCTGCCTGGGAGGTGGCACATGAGGACTGCCAGGACTGGCAGGGTCACTGGCATCGCTGCCTCAGAAACGCCATGCCGGGCATCCCTACATGCAATTCCAGCAGTTTCCCTTCTTTCGCAAAGGCCCTTGCTGCCATGCAAGATATTTGGACAGAAACCCCGCAGACCGGCAGGTTCCAAGATCTGTTGATGAACATCTCGCAGGGCTCAATGCTCATCTTGGGAACTTTTCACATTTCTTGTTTTTCTAGCATTTAAGGCCAGAGGACAGCACTGCCGACACTGAGCCTGACTCCCCGCACGGTAACGCAGGCAGGCGTGTTACAGCCACGGGCCCCCACCAGTGACCCCTCACATCCTCAAAACCCACCAAACTCAAGAGAGGGACTCCCTTAATAGCTTGCTCCCTTGTAAACTGCGTTTACCATTCAAATGATAAACACAAGTAAAAGTTCTAATTTTGCTGACTTCAGCTGAGAGGTACTGTATCTCCTGCTCAGCTTTTGTCTTTAAAACTGCCTAAATGCCAGAGCAATTAATAGGCTGTGACCAAATCACTGCTCAGTCTCCTCTCTGAGCTGCTTTATTCCCTCACAATAAGCTCTCCTCTAACACCTCTGCAGCTCTCCACCTTTAAAAGTGTAAGGGCCATGGCTGGGTATGTGCTAGCACTACTCATCCCAGAATCGTACAAAGTCTTCACTTCCATTGATGTAGACATTTAAGGACTGGAAGCCATTTTCAGAGACACTGCTGGTTGCTGCTACCCTGTAAGACTGCTCTGACCCTTCTTTTTCATGCAAAAGCTTGCTTTTCACTTTAAACACATGTTGATAGCTCCACCCATCTCTAATAACCACGTTCAGACTAATTTCTATGACCAATCTTCATCAATATTTATTATCCTGTAAAACTTCACAAATGGAAGTGGTGATAAAACTTGCAGTAATGATTTTATAATTTCTTTCAGATGGTTGATAAAATATTGAATACTTCTGGGCTCAAAACCAGTCTCAAAGGGATGCTACCAGAACCGCCATGACAAACTGATAAATTTCCCATTAACAAGGAAGTGGCAAGATCCACCAGCGAGCTGTGCCAGTCTTCAGGGCACATGCCAGTTTGATAACCCTCGCACGTGGCGTTAATATTTATGCCAAAGAAGGTGTGGTGCAAAGTCAAACCCCTAATCCTTCCTCAGCCTGAAGTGCTATGAGCACTGCTCTGCAGCCCCGCAGGAACAGACCTCTGGGGATACTACAGGAATATAAAGTCTGAACTTCAACGGTATTGCACAGTATTTCCTTGATAAATGATAGGACAGTCTATAAAAGCAGCAACGGTCGCTCCTGAAGACAGTAACTCTTCAGGGATGCCAGAGCAGGGCATGGATATGCCTTGCCTTTGAAGCCACACCGACTGCTGTACAGGGCTTGTAGCTCCTTCCAAGCACCACTCCGTGTTCCTGAAGCATATTCCCCACAGGCTCTGTACAGGACCTGTACAGGACTGGTGCACAGGCCGTGAGACTTTCTTTTCTTTAGTACTGCAGCTGGACACAAGCAGAATATTGAAAAATATATTTCCACATGCTTCACTAAAATGACATCTGGTATTTATCCGCTTTGCATCACAACTTGCAGTCATCATAGCACAACCAACTCCCTGGTATAGGGGGGTTAGATTAAAAAATGATCATATTGGCTTCCCACGCTTTCTCCATTTTCTGTCTAATACTATTCCGGTATCCGACAGGAGGGAAAACCTTTGCAGCTGATGAATGCAGACAGGCAGGTATTAAGAACTGTGGAAGTTTTGTCAGCATGAAACCATCAGGCTATCAATGCAATATTAAAGGGAGAACACCTGGAGCTCTCCCGAGCTTTCCTGAGAGCACAACCATGGCAAAGCGAATCCCCCTGTCAACATCACACTGCCAAAGAGAAATTCATCATTACTACTTCAACCTGTAAGATGCAGCACTCTTGAGAATACAGGTCGAGTCTACCTTGCAGATTTGGTATCAGCACTAGGTAAGAACACTTGCATCTTTTCTCGTTTTCCCCATTTATGTAAGTCACTTTCTTCACAATGGAATTGCACCTCTTTTGTTTACAGATATGCTAACAGGGCATCCTAAACTCAGGATGAACGGCTCGCGGAAAAGACGTGCAGGCTAGCCCTAGCAAGTCGTCTCTGTCTCTGCTCACGACGGGAGGCAAGGGCCCGGGGGGGACATGCTCCCGGCCAGACGGAGTGGGCAGGTTTGCCCGTCAGTGCCAAAGCCCCCATCCCTCTCCGCACTACCCAGTTCTTCCCTTGCCAATGCATGGCAGAGGCATTTGTTTGCACCAGGAGGTACGTTTGAGGCACTGGCTTTGGGTGAGATGTAAAGAAAGGAGGGAGAAGCATTCATCAGCAAAGCCAAAAATAGCCAGCAGCCAGAAACACGGCGGGTTTGTCAAATGGTTCTGGTAAGCCGAATTTACACTTCTCTCTTAGCAGACATTAATCTAAGTCAGAAAGATAATAGATTGCCACGCAATGGGGAAAGAGGAGCAGGTCTGCATTTTGCTCATCTCCGGTTTAGAGCTGGGTGTGCTCCGGCACCACTGGGCGAAAACAGGGAGGAGGGGAAGGGGCGCCGATGGTAATAGGCTCCAAAGGGACCAGAAAGTACGAGGATGGAGAGAGAACCGCTTTTCATCCTGGTATGCTGCCTTCTTCGCAGCAAGATGATAAAGTGCTTGCACGTCAAGAGACAGCTCGAGATATTGCCGCAATAAGGAAATCCTATGACTCTCCTTACATTCTTGCTTACAGAAAAACATCCTACGTACAAGCAGAAAAGATTTGCCACGAGCAGCCTCCTCTTTGCAGTCCAGATCTGAAAGCTGCCTGATGTATTACCCTCCGCCTTGCTTAATACTCCTACAAATTCCTCCAGGCCTGCCACTGTTATTCTGCATGATTTTTACACCCCTCTTCTGCAGCACAAGTTTAATTAGAAGTGCGACTTCAAGTAATGCATTCCCCAGAGAGCAAGGGTCAATGCACATATGCAAGGAGTTTCTCATCCGGTTATATAGGAAGGAAGGGATCTCCTCTGACAATTCTGACTGCACAGAAAAATTAATTCCCCTCCCCTGCAGAAGTTTATAATGAGAAAGCTACAATAACAAATTGTTAATGATTTTGTTGGCACCAAATCAGTGTCACTGAGTGAAATCTCACTCTCATAACTTCGCTTTTAATAAAAGACCACAAATTTTTGAGTATATTTATATAAGAACTTGAGAAATGTTTCATAGTTTAGACTTCATCTATGTGGTTCATTTACGTTGACCTCAATATCTGAGCTAATCTGCACAAATTTTCAATTGTACTCATTCACAGCAGCCAAGACAGTCTCTGTGCCAAAATCTGAACATGACCCACTACCCTCTACGGGGAAAGCCCACAACAGCCCTGTTGTTTACTGCTGAAGCATTTCTCATGACTTCTTTAATAATCGTAACTGGAAACAAAGTGCCAGCATAAATCAGAAAGCCTCAGACTTGGCATCCTGTGTTTTTGTGAAGAACAGCGTGCAGGGTCCTGCCGCTCAGCCCTGGGCGAAGGCAGCCCAGGGCACGGGGCGCTGTGCTATGCTGAGACCAAGCCACACCAGCACCCGACGCAAAACCCCGACCTCAACACCACCGAAAGCTCACCTTAGGAGAACTCTCAGGCTTTGGAAAAAGCTTTGGCATACATTGCTTTGCTCTCTCTTGCAAACGCCAACGTGCAGTGCAGTTCCCGACCGGCAAGCAGGACACCAGATGATGCATAACGGCGGCACGCTGACGCGCAGCAGCGCTGGGGGTTTGCCGAGTGCCAAAGGAGGAAAGCCCTGCTCTCACGCTTCAGTAGTCCAGGGACTGCAGAGCCCAGACTGAGGGGATTAACCATGCTCTTGAACAAGCCTTTTGCTTCCTGCGGCTGCTTGAGGCTGCTCAGAGCCTGGCACGTGTCCCGCAGACCCACTAAGATGCCCGTGGCTCACATGGACGTAGCACACCGGGCCTTTGCGGCCGACGAGCTTCATGCTCACTGCACTGCAAGCCAAAGCCTGACCTGCTGCAGCCGGTACTGAAACTTCACTAACACCAAAGTGCGCAGGCTTTGGCAGCACGTGAGGGTTGCGGCAGAAGGCGTGCATGGGGAGAGGGGTGCTCAGCCACGCGTCCGGATGAGGGCATGAGCTGTACAGACTGCTACAGCCGTCCAAGCTCTTGATGTCCTGGGAACAGCAGCACAGAGATGATCTGGTCAGCATCCAGCCACCGATGCACACTTTCCTGTTAAATTACTTATTCGTCTTGCCCTTAAATGCAACCAAAGACTACCATTATTCCAGGTAAAATGAGCCTTCCTTTCCTACTTATGTACTGAACTGATAAAGCTTAAAACCATTCTGCTGAAAACCATAAACTCAGCTTCTCTTCCATGCAGCTTATGCAAGCCTGAGGCAACACTGGTAATATTATGGAGGCCATTTGCATAGGAAGAATTTTTTCTTTTTCTTAAAACAAACAGACAAAAAACCTTTCTACATTTCTTGGTCTGCTGGTGGTGGAGGGAACTACGGCAGTTTCATCACTATGCAATTATCCAAAGACCTGAAACACCATGCCACGGGAGTCTGCAAGAAGTCTGGTGAATACATTAGCAAACCACCTACTCTACATCACTGGATGCACAAAAAGCACTAAAAAGACACCAAAGTTGTCCATTCTTACTGAACTCCTCAGCAAGCAAGCACAACATTTTCAGGTATAAAAGGAACTTCTAATTTAGCAGGTGAATGGCAGAAGAGGTCTAGTCTTTCTGCCCAGGGGTGCCACCGGTTCATATGAAGAAGCCCAGGAGAAGAGGACAGCACGCCTTGGGTCCTGGCTGCTGCTTCTCGCAGGACAGAGGTTACTGGTTCATGCAGCGCTGTCTAGGAAATCCTCAGCTCCAGGCAGGCTCCGGGGCACGTCCACTGGCTCGGGTTTGGATTCCGCCACACTTTTGGGAAGTGCTCACTCAAACCATTTTGCTGAGTCTCTCTATAATAATCACATCTCCCTCCTGCTACTTAGATGATTAATGGCTGAATTTGAAAACCTGGTGCCGTGCCCCGTTTTCCCAAACCTCCCTGTGAAGAAACTTTATTCTGCTACTTTGAGAGGAGACCTCACCTTGCTGCCCATGCCATTAATTGAATAACTATCAGTTCCAATTTATTCCACTTGGCTACAAATTAGATTTCAGCTGGCTATTTCTAAGCCCCGCTTCAACACAACCTTATAAAGCTGTGTCCCTTGGCTGATACCACTTGTCAACCTGCATCTGTTCTTGGTGTATTAAAAGACAACAAAGCCAGAAACCCACCAGTCTCTCAATGAACGGAACCCAATATTTTTGGCTTTGCTCTTTTTGAGTTTATCGTTGCTTTAATGAAGACCACTAGGCTTGGTATTTAGGAGGCTCAGCCTGTCTACCTGCATCCCACAACTCTCTATTTAGAGCAGGAAGTTAAAAACTGATCCCAGGAAACCCAATAGCATCAACACCCTCTCAGAACAAATGCCTTAAAAATCAACTTGCAGAAATCATTACTTGTTTGCAGTGAATGCGTCAAACTATGCCTGCAATGCCACTTACCGCTTACTTGTCGGGGTCGCTCCCCTCATCAATGGAGACAGGTCTTTTAATATGGTCCCCAGAACCATGACTCTTCAGCAGCAGAACTTGCCAAGCTTATGAAGAAAGCCACATGCTTAGGGATCCTGTATTTTATTTTAAGAGGGCTTGTATTCTTAAATTCTTCTATTCCCAAAATTCTACTTAATTTTGTAGCAACTTTATTTCTGTCTGCTAAGACCCTCTTCACAAATGTTTCTTTTTTGACACCTGTCCCTTCATATTTTTATCGCTATGGTCACATGTAGCTCAGTTTGCTCTCCTCATCAGACAATACTTGCTGGTAGGATTCATCAGGACCTGCAGAACGGGTCTGATAAGGCATCCATGAGAGACAGTGGAGGACATCCACTGCAGAGTGAGAAGTGGAGTCCACACATGGCAGATGGAAGATCTTCTCGCCAGCACTCCTTGCTCAGTAGCAGCTGGCCTCCATGCACCCTCTTCTAAGACTGCTGGGTTGACCAAATCAGAAAGGTGCCCAGGTTCCCGATTTGGTATCTCCTACATTCTGACGGGGAACGGAGGGAGACAGAATACGGACAACTATCAGCAAGTTTCCTTAGAAGTGTCTCAGCACTGATCAGTGGCACAATATAGCATGAACAAATACTTCTAACAGAAATGCTGCATCTCAGGCTTATTTGTTTTTATACTTGCTAGAGAATCCCGGATTTCTGTTGGTGTAAAAGCTTTAAACGTCCTTTGAGGAATGAATATATTTGCAAGGGAAAAGAAGCCGCGAAACTCAACACTGCATCCTTCATACAAATTAATCACAATACTGAATTTGCAAGGCATCTTTCCCAGCCAGGACTGAAAGAAGATGCAATTAGGGAAACCCCTGCCAAGTGAAAGTCTTATTTGGTCAGAAAAGACAGAAGGTGTTTGTTTAGAATACGCTGTCTAGGGATAAGGTGCGTTACAATGCAAAATATATTGTCCACTGTTTGCAATAAACATAAGGCTACCCCTCCTTAAACGACCTAAAAATGATTGACTGGATTTCACCAAAGCCTTGCTGTCTGGTGCTAGGCCCGCGGCCTCTGCCCAAATCCCTGCTATTGAACAGGGCAGAGTAACGCCATTCTGGGCTTTAAAGTGCAGCCTTTGGCAGCAAGGGCTCGTACGAGCATCCTCCCCAGCCCAGCAACACGTATTTCCCAGTGCAGAGTTCAAACTGGTGTCCTGCGATTGTAGACTGATTTAATTCCTCTTAGAGTATAAAAATTAATAACAGCAAAATGTCATGATCATCTCACACTAATTACACATCTAATGAATAATTAGCTGTGGACACATTTGACATTTTTGATCATTAATCTGAGCAAGTGTTTTAAACCTTGAACAAAACTCCTCTGTGACTGCAACTTGGTGCTGAGCAGCTCAGACCTACGGCATGGGCACTCGCCGCGTCGGTGGAGAGCACTGCCTCGCTCCCGCTCATGCCCCTCACAAACGCAGGGACCCTCGTCGCAACGGCAAGGGCCCAGCAGCAGCACCCCAGGCTGAATTCAGCAGAGCAGCTCGGTGCCTGCCAGCACCGTGTCAGCCGGGGGAAAAAGTATGATTTAGGAAGAGAACTGCCACACGCCACCTCTCTTTGCACCAAACCTAGATATTTAGATGTGCAGCTGAAAGAAGTATTTTTCCCTAAGTGTGCAATGAATTTTGTGTAAACCAAGACTTTAATTTTCTGTTATAACCTGCAGCTATTTTTTTTGGTGATAAAATCATTATACAAAAGAGGGAAGAGGCCAGAACTCTGCATCTTCTATATGCATGCTTGCATATATACACACATCTCTCTCTGCCTGGCTCAGAAGATTTTACTGCCTTTCAGCCTGCTTTCCCTTCAACTCCACCTCTTAACATTTTGTTCGTAAGATCTCCGGAAGGAAGGAAAATAAGAAGGGAACAAATCTCTCCTAGAGGGTAGAGATGGACTCTGAAACATTTCAGTTCAAAGGTCGCAACATACATCCACAGTTAATGAACAAAACATGTCTCATATTTAGGATGGACAACAGAAAAAGGTCACAAAAGGCCAGAATTAGCATCAGATTGAGCACTAAAACTGAGATAGAAAGCAACAGATGTTTCCCTCCTAATTTACTCTATTAGGATCTTCTCCAGATAACATGCAATGTTGCTTGCTAATGAAGCATTTCAATCTTCTTGCCATACAGCTCGTAAATAAGCATCCCTGAGGTCAGAGGAAGGAAAAGAACAGCTCCTCCTGGGCAGGCTTCGCCTAATTTCACAAACCCTATTTTTTGTCAAAGAGAAGATAAAAATCTGTTTCCAAACTCACAAGTAATTTTGACACAACTTAATTAACTCCTCTTGCCGAGTTGCCTTTCTTGAACAGTGATGCTTTAACCTCATTGCGAACCCTAGTTTCCTTATGCTCATCAAAACGAATCTCCATGTTCTAAACAGCTACGTATACACTAGGTATATTGATTTTTAAACTATAGGGTGAAGCCACAACAGATCTAAAACAACAAAGTATTTTACCTCTACATTGCCACTCTCGGTATTTTATAGTAAACTGGAGAAACACCCCAAACTGGCTCCATGCGCCAGACCTCTCACCCCTCCAGCCCTGCCGTGGTGTCAGCTGGGAACGGCCCCGGACTGCAGCCTACATTAAACAGGTAACCCGCAGAACCAAGCTCAGCAGTAAAACCTGCTTCCCGGTCGCTGCCCTGGCCGGCCACGAGCACGTCTGACAGCTGCAAGAGTCCAGCGAGCCTAAAATTTGGGAACTACTGCCTTAGAGACATTGTTTTTCACCTCTCCAGCCTGTGAAACACGACCTTGAGACTGAAACACATGGCAAGCAAAGGTGCAAACGCTCCAGGCCGACGGCATCTCTCGGACAGGAATCTTCTGAAGCCCAAGCCAAAGGAGCACTGCCCGAGTCTGCCGGGATCGACCTTACAACCAGACAGCTCAGACAGACACACTTGCCAAGCAAGACACATTCCTCCCCACTGCACTACAGCTTAATTATAATGCTCCTGCAAAGAATTTCATTTTTTCCTACCATGGGAACAAGCGCCGTAATGAAAAGGCTTTATTAAAATGAAATGTAAAACATGGTATTAATTAATGAGGCTGTGCAGGTGTGTTCATGAAAGCAGTCTAGCTCCATGCGCGTTGAAGGGAGGCAGATTAGGGGTTAGCTGCGGCGTAACACCCCTATCACTGCGCAGCCAGAACTCTCCTGTCATTACACACCACACACGTAACAGCGTGTTGTTACTTAGGTTTGAATTCAGATGAGAAACACTGAGGAGCACCCGGAAAAGAGATGGCAAAACGTGCTCCCTGCTGTAATTCAATACGACTTTTGAAACAAACCCAGCCCATGAGGTGTTCTCGCCACTACGGCACCTGCAGAACGATCTGACCGGGTGCCTCTGAGCAGGCGGAACGTCAGAGCGAGCGTTGTGGCAGGCCAAGGCACCAAGGTCAAAACGCCTTAACACACAGAAAACCACAGGCTTAAAGACAGGCCTGCCTGGCGCTGACGTTAAAGCTCACGCAGATGGAGAGCCAGCCAGAGCCAGGGCCGCAGAAGATGCGTTTAGCCGCAGTTAGGTTAATGCCAGCTTGCAGGTTGTGTGTTTTTTCTTTTTGCATTCAGACCAAATCTGTGTCCTGCCTTTGTTATTTGGCTGTTTGCACACACGAAACCGCTTCTGTGCCGACGACCAAGTCACGCGCACAAAGGCCGGCAGCCCAGCACGGCCACAGGCAGCCCCGTTTCCTCGTGGGGAAGACGCCCCTCGCTCGCTCGAGCTGGGTGATCTGTGGAGACGCAGCCGATCCCCCAGAGCCGGCTCGCACGAGGCCATTGGCATCACATCCCACGCCGACACCGGACAACCTACCGGTTACGCACGGGAGGAGCTGCCTGTGCCACAGCCCGCCTCCGGGCGTCTGTGCGTGGGGTGGCAATCGACGGACACCGGCCCCTGCGTGGGCCGAACACCCCGCGAGTAAGAACGGCGCCCACGACCAGTTCGCTGCCAGCTAACGACCGCCACGGCCGGCGGCAGACCCGGCGGCTCGGCCCTCACAACCG
>Ga0065711_1035939_pt1 | contig 21644 bp, 10 predicted proteins | sample Hoacrofraction12_FD_59098 | JGI IMG/M metagenome (GOLD analysis project Ga0065711, IMG submission 59098) | Hoatzin crop microbial communities from Cojedes, Venezuela - Epithelial fraction 12 v2 (version 2) | ecosystem: Host-associated > Birds > Digestive system > Esophagus > Crop | place... | reverse complement strand
TGGGGCCGGCCCGGGGCAGCCCCGGCCGCCCCTCGCAGGGCCCGGCCCGGCAGCGCCCTGTGGCCAGCACCTTGTCATTAAACCCATCTCTGAAGTCTCCATCCCTTGAAGCTCACGTGGCTGAGGCTTTGTGCAACCTGATCTAGCCGGACCTGCTATGAGCACAGAATGGGCTGGTAAGCCCCTAGAGGTTTTGCAAACAAACAACTTTTAAGTCAGCATACTTATTTACAAATTATACAGACCAGATTTGGAATGCCTGCTGGGAGCAGTTAATAACGGTAGAAATCGTTATGTGAAATGAATCCTTGGATGGTCAGCACACTTCTGACCTTTGGCAAATTTAGGGCTTGGGAACAACGTCAAGTCCCACTGAGGTTTTTAAAGAATCCAAAATTCTTCTATTGTTTGTAGATGTAAAACTCACACTGAAGTATCAGTAGGAAATATATATGATCGATTCTACATCAATAAGTTTATTTTTTGTGTAAAATGGAGTAAAGTAAAATAATAAGAAATGCGTCACTGATCTTAAGATCATTGATATTTCAAGAAACTCAAAAGCTCAGCAGCCCTGGAGGAGAGAGATTTGCCTTCTTCCTAGTTTGTTTTCCAGAAGTATTTGAGATTCCTTATGCATTTTTGACTCAAATTGTTTCAGCACAACTTTTGATTTTTCCAAGCAGTTTTACTAACTTCATTGACAGTGTTTCCATTTACAAGAGACACTGAAGTGCAATTCTGAATCACAGTTGTCTGTGGTAGATCGTTGTTTAGAGACATGTCGTTCAGTGCCATCTGAAGAGTAAGTCTGACCAAAATGAAAGTCAAGTCTTTTTTAACTGTGCAACTAAGTGAATTTTCAGAAGAGATAGTCTATCACCTTCCTTGCCTAGGGTGGACATGTTCTGCAGGTAATTCTCACTGTTACTGGTCCTGATCTCGCTACAATTGCTTCCAACGGAGTTAAACCTGCAGCAGTCTAAAAAACAGGTAAAATGATTTAGTACTTTCTTACCAATACCAGCTTTAAATGGCACTGTTGATAAACCACAAGTTGTGTTCTAAAGTAACAACGTTCCTTTTCTGACAATAACGACTAGTTACATTTTTTGTAATAGTAGTATGAATTATTCTGATGAATTACAGCTTTAAACTCCTGCATAGCACAAAGGCAAACTCAAAACTGCTATCAGTCAAGCAAAATATACAATAGCACCTCCTGATTTGAATCTATGTGAATTGTGATATCCATGGTGCAATATAAAGATTAACATTGAAATACCCGAAGTCTCATTAAGCTTCATGAATTTTGGCCACATAAATCCAAACCTTTAGGTAATAATAAGACCAAGTGAATGTCTTGCTTAGGCACTTCTAAACTAAGAGCTATTGCATTGGTTTCTGGAAGTACTATGCAGAGACCAAATACAGTAAGTTTCTCTATTCATAGCAAAAATGAAACCTTTATAATTAAGAATAGAATATCATGTTATGTTTTAATTGTATCTTGCAAAAAAAACCCACCCCCCCTCTGCAACAAAAATAGAGTTGAAAACCCATAAAGTACATTTTAAGTGGTTAGATAAGGTAACTGGTAGCTAGACAAGATAACACGGCAACTGTGTTTATGCCACAGAAAGGAAGCCTGAAAATAAAGCTAAGATTCTCAACATTATTTTGTAGCAGAAAAATAACAAACTAAAACTGCAGTGTCGCTATCTAATCTGTTTAACCTTCAAGCCCTAATAGAAATCAGATTTTACATCACACAATATGTTCCGAATGGAAAAGAAAAAAAGGAAAAAAGCCCCAGCCAACAAACACACATTGTGAAAATAAGAAGACTAAACTATACAGTTCTCAATGGTTCTGAAAATGTAGGCAATATTTAACTTCTGAAACACTACTCACAGTTAAAATGCAAGTTGAATTCACAAAGGTAATCAAATCAAAAAGATGGGAATTAATTCTCATGATAAGCCAGGCAAGAGTTTACTTAATCAAATGTCACAGTGACGTTGGTGATACTGATCTTGTTGCCCAACTACCTTACTGAAAGTTAGTTTTAAGGGAGAAAAGTTAAAGGATCAGACTAATTGAAAGTGTTAAGAGAGGGAATTACTTGAACACTGAGGGAACTTATGCATGTCAGGTTCTGATAATTATTAAGTATTCTAGTGATGTTTTAATTTTAGAGATGCAAAGTCTAATTTCTATCTTCCGAAGTGTTATCAGTCCTCATACCTTCACAAAGATATTAAATATCTTTATCGGTAAGTTAGTTTCTTTTGCTGCCAGCATGAAGACATTAAATTCCTTCCCCTTTCTAAATACTTCCGTCTCTCTGAAATACTGCTGCCTCCATTGTCTCTCAGTATTTCCCTCATGATTTCCTTATTACTCCTTTGTCCATCCCATTTGTTTTAAATCATAAGCCCTTCCTCATCTCATCCAATGAAAGAAAAAAATCCTCTCACACCTTTTGTGTCCTTTTTCTAACTTACCTGTAAGTTTCCGCCGTTCTGAAAAAAAACTTCCTCTTGGCTCACCTCATAGATACTTTCAGTTCTCTCTCGTCACATTTCTGTCCCATCTGATTAGGCTGCACTTGGTTTCATGCCATGTTTCCCTCTTAACAGCCCAGAAAGTTCAATTCTCAGTAGTCTGACTCCTTTCCCTGCACTGCAAGAACTGAAGTTAAAAACAGTTTCAAACTGTAGTTGTTTTTCCTACATTTATAGTGATAATTTTCCATGCAACACATTTCAGATATTTTTCATCTCAAGGTTCTTTAATTACATTAATGACATTGTTATGATGAAATCTCTGAAAGTGTTAGTACTTCTACAGAACAGACAATATATATTCAGTCAGTTCCCATGCTTCTACCTGTTTTGGCTAGGTTCTTTCATATGTGTCTAGTGCTCACTGTCAATGTACAATGTGCACACCTGAAATCTTTTTCTCTGAAATTATGTATGCGGACACTTGCAACTCTGCCAGTGTTAATGCTTTGACACTAACTTTGCTGAAATTTTTATTTGTTTTTTTCACTTTTAAGACAGATCCACACACAACATGTAATTATTTTGTTTTTAAAAAAAAGAAAGTTTCATTTAGTTTTTAGTCCCCTTATTTTCAGAGGTCCTGCTCAGGGCCAAAAAAGTTTTCAGTTGAGTTTTGAAATTCATCTAAGGCAAAGACAAAGAGAAAACTGTGTTAGGCAGCAGGAAGTGTAAAACAGTGGGCTCTTTCATTAATCACATAATGCAGGAGGAGACCAGTACTGAGTGAACCTCTGTAAACTGTTGAGGAGGAGGTGGTTCACATTTTAAATAATCAAGTGTTTTGTAATTAAGTTTATATGAAAGGTTTTCACAGAAAACAGTATAGCAGAAACGTACTGAATTAGTAATGGTTTCAAAAAATGTAAACAACTTCTATTGACAATATCTCTCAAAACTCCTAATGAGTGTTAATGAATTAGGCATGTTTTTCTACTCTTATGATAAAGCTTTTCAATGATACTTAGAACATTTCAAAAAAAATTGAAAAAAAGAAATTCTTTCCATCTTTAAACTAGTTTGTTTTGTTTTTTAAACTCTTCAGGTTATAACAGACCTAATACACAGACCAGAAAGTTACAAGAAACTAGAATTTAGAGATCTAAAAGGAGCCAGTTTAATTCATGCAAGCAAGCAAAGGCTATTTGGTGGTTTTTTTCAGCTGTCATCTTTATTTAGATCAGAAATTAGCTTGAGATGTACAAAACAGGCCAGATTCTTTCCCTTTCCATCATGCCTCTCTTCTTAAATAATGAATAGAATTCAGTTAAAAAAAAAAAGCAAGCGACAACTACTTTATAAATTCCCAGAAAGGAACAAAATCTTTCTGTAATCTATTTTACTACATATGTTTTTGTACTTTTTTCACAATATGTCCCAGAGATGTGGCAATGGTGCACAGGCTGAGAATGTTTGGAATCTGTGGATGGCACTTTTAAAGCATGTTATGACTATAGTTCATGAAAGTATTTCCTTCATGTGACGATCAAAATATTATTTCTGAATTGTGAGAAATTGCTGTAGCATTATCAGTTACATTTCTTAAATGTACTAGCTGAAAAGCCAGAAATTATCTGCTAAAATATTCTCCGGTGACCCATGAAGACGCATCCACTGAGTTATTTAATGAGTTAATGCGGATGTTTTTGAAGACTGGATATGTTAAGACATGGGATGGACCTTAACAAGGAGAAGAGATTAAAAATGTTCTGTCACTGCTTGCTCTTATAGATTAAAAAAAACTCCCACAGGTCTCCTTGAAATTTTCAAGGTATCCCTTGGTTTTAAGGTAACTTGAAAGAGCTCCAGCCCATCAGAACTTTCTCACGCTGAAATTTCTTATTAAAAAATGATGTAAAGCAAGAAGCGCAGGAAGGGTGTAACCACAGTAGATGTAATTATTTGTAAATAGAATTTTAGATAAGAGAACTGATTAAAAATATTTCCTATTAGTACTCTTTATGCACAGAAGCTTGTAAAAATGAGTGTCCTTTTAGCATTTTCCTACAGGAACACCACACTTGCTGCTTTCGGGTTTTTTATTCTGTGAGGTACCCTACACTGCTGGAAGACCTGGTATCTGGTCTGGTTTGTAAGAGAGGCCCAGAAGTGTTATTTAATTTTTTTTTTTTTTCCTAATTGATACTTCCTTCTCTGTCTTTTGTAGGGCATTCTATAGCAATTAGAAAAGCCCAGTAAAAACACCTGACTCCAGTGGTCGTCACTTTGTCTCAAATTACATTGCACATTTTCAGAATCCTTGGCTGCAATGATATATGTCCCTTGGATATATAATAGAAATGATCCAGGACAAAGGACTTGGGAGAAAACTGCATGTTACCTTTACTAAATGTAAAAATTGAGTGGTTCTATTTCCATGTGTTAGCATTTCATGTTTGAGACTTTTTTCCTCTGGCAGTATACCATTTCTCATGTGCAACAAGTTAAGATTTCACTGTGAGACTTTTATGGCACTAATAATTTCGGCCCTTATGTCTGAGTCATCTTTTGTGCGTGGCAGTAAGCTAACGCAGTGGTATGTTGCCATGTTCACAAAAAGCCTATTGTAAAATAGTTTTAGCATAAGTAGTATGGAAACTTAATTTGTATACTCTTGTTACATATTGAATGATAAGAAAAAGGAGAGAGTCACTAATTTGTTTCTTCAGCTAAGCAACTGATTACTACCTTTATCCTTAACACTGGCAAAAATGTCTTTTTCTGGAGGTGTATTTCCGATTCTTTTTTTTTTTTTTTATTGGAACCTACTGAGATAAATAAGCATTTGAATATTTGGAAGTCAGAGAAAACTTCTAATAAAAGCTTATTGACTACGTTTTGGTGAAGACATTTTACCAGGATCAAATTAACACTAGTAGGAATTGGAGTGAAATACAACTTTGGGTTTTATGGATAACGGCAGGATGCAGGTGTCCTACTTTTCAAATAAGATATGTGAAGAGAGTTCATGTTTAGCTTTCTGGGCTGTGAGATATGCACTTTAGTGAGGACCAATGTCACTAAAACAGGAAACAGGGCATGTATTATAATGTAACATTTTTTTGTGAGAGTACAAGTCCACTCAAGATACACATTAACTTCACAAAGACTCAAATTCTGGATTAAGAAATTATGGAATTAACGTTTGGGTTTTGGCCCAGTTTAGGTATAGTTTCTCCATTTCATACTACTTTTATTATTTGACTTTACAGGGTACTCTTAAGTCATTCACAATAGCCAGACTGTTTTGTAAATTCATGAGCATAGAACATTTGTAACTGTACTCCAAGAGAAAGCTGTTGAAAAGCCAGCTTTCAGTTGACCACCAAAAGTATGAGATCTTGACAACTTGAGCATAGATATGGGAGTATGAGAGAGATAATATTAAATAGTTTTTTCTTCCAACTGAAGCTCAACATAGATCTGAGTAATTTATGTGACTGTTTTATGTTATCCAGCACCATCGATTTATAAATATTGTGATTAGAAAAGAGATGTCTTTCTCAATAAATATTGACTATGACTTGTCTTGCTAAAAAAGGAAACATAAAGCTAACAAGTAGGTCTTCTGTGTCTAGCCTTATAAAATTATTAAATCTCAAGTAGGAATTAATATCTGTTCCTAATTACATAGAGAATTAAAACCTCAAAACTTGACTTGTAAGATTCTTTATATTATTTTCCCATACATACACACACACATATAGAAGTACTTATCTAACTTGCTTATTAATACCTGTATTTCATATGACAGCATAGATTCTGACACTGTCTAATACAGCACTGAGAAGAAACCTATAGTCATCATTTGAAATGTGAAATCGTTATGGGGAATATCAAGCACTTGTAAATTACCAAAATAGTACTTCTGAAATAGTCTTATGACTTGCAGGTGATTTCTGAGTCATTTGAGAAGGAATGAAAAAAAGTGAGCTTTCTCAGACCTTTCAGGATAATGACACTGAATTATTTGCTTATTGGGACATACTAGCATTTCTCACTATGAGAAGTGTTGTGCTTTGTTTATTTGTTTGCATAAACTGTATAACATTTAATTCTAATACGTATGAAGATTTATCAAAATTAATAGACTTGAAATATATTGTCTGAAAGAACTACTTTCATACTAGAGTAGCAGACTCAGTGTATCAGGGAACAAGAAAAAGGTTTCTTATTTTTCTCTTTTATGATAAACATCATATATAACCTGCTTGTTTTACCAAATTCCCCCCAACTTTCCTTTGTGTATGCTCTATGCACTTAAAATGTTTCCAAATCAATGGTCCTTACGCTCCTTTTGTGTTGTAAGGCAGTCACTCAAATAGTTCAAAGTTGAAAGATCAGTTAATAATAAAACAGAAAAATTTCTCTACCAAGACTATCATAGCTTGCAAAACAAAGTATTCAGAAGCTACAGATATCCACATCAACACTACCCACACTCAGTTAAGCTTCTTACGTGCTGACAAACCATGGGACAGCTTTTAACTGACACGATCAAATTTTCTACAGAGCCTCTGCTCCTTTCAATGGATAGATAATACACTGAACAGAAAGGATAAATCAAGTTTGAATGATGTCCTTCTTCAACACTGGTCATTCAGTCCCTTTATAAACTTTTTCTTTTTCCACTGAGTGTCTGCAGTACTTCCTCTGCAGCAGAAATGAAAAAGGAGCCATTTCTTAAAGACAGCATTCATGTGTCATCTTCTTGTCTTAGTCCCTCTGCACCCTACAGCTTTTGTGACAAATAAAGGCACTTGTGCTTAACTGAATTAAGGGCGCAATTAGAATTGCTTTGAATTCTGAGTTTCTAGCTGTGCAGCTTAAACAGCCTCTTGTATTAGCATGCCACATAATACATAAACCAGGCTATCTAGATGTTAAAGTGTTCTCTGGGAGACAAATGCATTCTGATAATGAGGAAAAAACAAATTGATTAATAAGACACAGTTTAGTCCTGCACAGTTCAGACGACACCCTGGAGACCCATTACCATCTCGCCTGCTGCCTTTTTCCTGAAAGAGATGAGGAATATCTGTTTACTTAGTAGCTACTCATAGCTTGGTAATGACAGTATGTTGCTGCTGCTGAGGGGACAAATCAGTGGCTAGTACAGTCCTCGTAGATACTGGCTATATTTCAGCTTCTGCTGTGTCCTGACACTTCCTCCCCTTGCACCCTTTCCCCGTTGCACAAGGGTGAAGTGTGCAGGCTGCTGCTAATGCCAAGGAAAAGGAAGATGGCAAGCGCCCATGCCAGATGGGTAGATGGTAAAATGATGGAAACAGCAACAGAAGCACAAATCAAGCCCCTACAATTGCCGGTTTTGGACTACACCAATGTGTGGCTATGTAGATCTTCTATGCCTGAGAGATATTAGCACACACTAAGACACAAGCACACACACACAAGAATCATTATCATAGTGTCTGAGGCAAGAGAGGTCACCCTTATCTTTAAAGCAATGGAGTCTAAGCTGACCAACAACAACAACAAAAAAGTAGTACAAACAATACAAATCTGAAGGTGTTTAAAACTTGCCTTTAAAGTTAGAGTATAATTCAGTACTACATAAATACATTAAATCTGGAGATTTAAGTACTTCCTCTTCTGGATTGGGTATTTCAAAGCTCTGCAAATTCAAATAAAATTATAAAGATTCATGTCATTCACACACAGCAAATTTTGAGGGTTTTTAAAATATGTATTTCCTTTTTTTCTAGATCATTTTCCAGTGTAAATAGCTGCTCTAATCTTTCATTAATATAATTTTGGAGGATCCCCTGTTTCCTGCACCATGCATTACATATCCAACTGTACATAATTTGAACACAAATTTATTAAATTCCTCAGGAGACATTTATACTTTCAGGATTTTAATTTATCTACATTTTGATAATGCACAGAACTATTTGTTCTTTAAAAATTTTTTAAACATCAAGAATGACCATACACTTTTTTTTTCCAATTTTCAGTTTTCTTACACAGGCAGTATGAAAAGTATTTGTGAGGGTAAGCAAGTCATTTAGTCTGAGCTACAACAAATGTTTCATACAAACCTCTGCAGAGGGGGTGGTTTTTTTCATACATTTGTTAGAAAAGGAAAGCCCAATGTGGTAGAATGGTGATAACTTCCTATGTTATAATCTGTTCCATTTAGACATAGTCGTGGGATCAGATCTCTTCAGTCAGAAGATGGAACAGACCTTTCATGTTCGGAGAAAGGGAATAACTACTGAGCTAGCTGATATAAATATAACCACCACACTGCCCTACCATATATTTTCTGTGTGAAGTATGCTATTAGTCAGTTCTAAATTTAGAAATTTTTGGAGGTGGGAGGGAATGAGGGAAACTGCAAAATACAAGCAAATCCAAAATAAAAATACTTTACAAGTAAAATTGCTATGTATAATACGTTGTTCACATACCATCATTATTTAGTTGCTCACTGTGAAAATAGCAGCAGAGTAGTTGAACTCTTTTCTTTACACTATTTCAAAACTGTATACAGATAGGAATCTTCTTAGACTAAAAGTTTAACTAGGAATGATATGGCTGATTTTTCGGCTGAAATATCAATGCATAAATATTATGGTAAATGTGTGGGATAGGTAAAGTTTTCCTGTGTGCTTGAGAAGAATCTGAATGATTAAATAGTAGCCTGCCTCAGATAAAAGACAGTTATACGGTAGAATTTTATAGAATATTCTCTAGTGAATATATTGTTCCTTTAATATAAAAACCAGTCATGCTCAGTAACCTGCGAAATATGTCTTACAATAATTGCAAATCTACAGAGTATCATTAGTACTAAATAAATAGTTCTCAAACATTGATATGATTATCCTCAAGTGACGTCTTAAATCAAGAAGCAGAATTTGATTTGGTTTTCCCCTCTGTATTAATACATTCTGTAAAAGTGTTAGGCAGTTCCAATTATCTTTACCAACTACATAAGCCGGTATATAAACTGTTGCAGTAAGCGTAGTTCAAAGCAGATTGGAAGCAAAAAACTACAGCTGAAATTAGACTTCAGAATACTTTTCCATCTTATAATATATTCTGTGTAGAAATATTTTGGTTTAGACTGATTGAATGCCCCATTAACAATTCAGACTGAGTCTGCAGAAGTGTTGCATGCTGTTGAATGCAAAGCAGTGTTATAGGCTTTAAGAAATTTAAATTAGAATATAATATCACAGATACATAAAAAGTTTCATTTGAGACTTAAAAACTACATGTCCTTCCATATTCATCTAAATTTCCCACTCTCCCTCCAAAAAGAAAATAAAGAAAGAAGAAAAGAGGAGGAAACTAGGATCCTGATTATCTTCTAGTGAAAATAAATTACTAAATGATCACAAATGCAAAAAACTGCGTACCACCTCTGGAAATTTTTCCAGTTTTGGACACACTGGTCGTTATCAGACTAAGGAAATTCCTAGAAATTTCAGGCCCATTACCCATGTCTGATAGCCTCAAACACCAAGCAACTATCACAGATCCATTGATTACTGTGCCCTGGAAGAGTATATGGAGGATATAAAGAAAAGGTAAGACAAAAGACAAGCCCTGCTGTTTTTCCTGGGAAGTCAATGCTTAACATAGAGAAAAACATACACTGTAGTCTCCCAGCTCTGAGCAAAACATGAGATGTCCAGCAATTCAAAGATTTAGTTGTTATTTATCATTTCCCAGGATATACCAAAGTCTTTTCACGTTCTAGAAGTTAGTCTGCCAACTTTCACAAAACAAGATCTTGTTGACATACTGTAGTGCTAGTAGTAAGTCTAATCTGGGTAACAGCTAGGCAATCATGAAAAAACACAGTTATGTACCCTGTAACCCAACAAAAGTATACTGTATGAATAAGGCAGACATAGATTATCCAAAAAAAACCATGTGCCAATTGAAATTAGTCACTTTTTAGAGGACTGGGGGTGAAAAAACAGACCTGGGGAAAAAAAGTAAGATCAGGCTAGTACTTATAAACCCCATCTCACAATGTATCATCAAACTGGCATAAAATACTGGTATTCAGTTAATATGTAGTTTATTCTTTGTTAAAGTTGAATATAAGTAAAAAGTATTTAAAAAAATATTTTAAAGCATTCCTACATTTAAAGCATTTCCACATTTAAAGCTTGATAATGTTAAGAAAAAAGCTCAAATCCTTTTTTCTTGGTATGTTTAAGCACATAGAAATTCATTCTATTGTAGATATTTGTCCATGTTTTTGCTGAGTGCTGCATATTCTCTTATTTACCGTATGTGAGCTATAGAATTAATATCAGTGTATTGTATAATGAAAATAAAGGTCACTTTGAATGAAAGTTCACAGATGCTACTATAGATCCATACGATTAATTTCTGCAATCTATACTTACCCTGCATATTTTGTTGTGTTTTTTTTTTTTTAAACACATGTAACTAATAGTCAGTGGTAGGTGGCTTTAGCAAATAAAATGAGATTCATTCTTCTATGTTTGTCTTTTATTTCTGAAGCTGGCAATAGAAAATTAACTATTTTACAAACATGTTTTTATGTGACATGAAGATTTCTGTTGTGCTGCTTTCCTGAGGAAAACATTTAGAGCAAAAACATAGACATGCAATAACCTAGGCCTGTGGAAGCAGTTGATTTTGAATAAGGGAACCAAGTGTAAAGAACCAGAGATCATCATTTTCATTTCTATTAGATTGAAAATACTTCTGCAAAGAAATCTAGGATACTCAGTGTATATTACTCCTTTAAGAGGGTGACAATAGTTATTCTCCCCTTCCATTTCTTTCACTTTATGTAATGTCAGTGGCCTTCCTCTCTTTCACTTATGTAATTTATGTACGTATGCATGGCAATACAAGAGGAGAAAGAGAGAAAATAATTCTAAACATAAAATCAAAATATTCCTCACAAGGGTGTACTTGTCAGTGTCAGTAATACAACATATTTCTAAATTTGTCTGTATTTGACTTAAGATGTATCATATAGTAGTTCTGAAACACAGGAAAGAGAATGTCTCTACCATCTATGTCAGACCAGATGACACTACCACTCACTTCAGTACTTTATGAAACTCTGTAATACAACATGAGATAACAAAGTATTTCCATTTCTTTCTCCAAAACCCATTCCTAATTAAAGGGGTGAAGAAAGGTCAGTGAAAATATCAGTATGTTGATAAACTGAGAAGGTGTTCTGTGGGTTTGCTTGCTATTTCTATGGTCTTTTTCCTTTTCTTTTATTTGTTGGAAAACAGGTATTTATACAGACTAATTCATCAGAAGAATTAACGGTTATATTAATAAGGCAGTTTTGTTAGGAAGAAAAATAAATTTAAATATTTGTTATGTAAAAAAACAAATAGAATTACAATAATAAAAAAGAAACTAAATAGTCAAATATCGTTAAAATAATTTCCATTATTAGATGCTCACATATAGAAATTATTGTATTTTAAGAATAATTTCACATTCCAGGTTTCCTTTGGACTAAGTTAAAATTATCTAAACAGGACTAGCCAAGTGTCATGGCTTAGTCTGGCCAGATGCCATGTGCCCACCAAAGCTGCTCTATCACTCCCCCTCCTCAGCTGGACAGGGGAGAAAAAATACAAGGAAAGGCTCGTGGGTCAAGACAAGGATGGGGAGACATCACTCACTAATCACCATCATGGGCAAAACAGGCTTCGCTTGGGGAAAGAAGTTATTACCAATCATATCAGAGTACAGTAATGAGAAATCAAATCTAAATCTTAAACCACCTTCTCCCCACCCCTCCCTTCCTCCTGGGCCTGACTTCACTCCCAAATACTCTTCCTTCTCCCCACTGAGTGGCACAGGGGATGTGGAGTGGGGGTTTCAGTCACTTCATCACACCTTCTCTCTGCTACTCCTTCCTCCTCACACTCTTTCCCTGATCCAGCGTGAGGTCGCTCCCACAGGAGACAGTTCTCCATGAACTGCTCCAACATGAGTCCGTCCCACAGACTGCAGTTCTTTATAAACTGCTCCAGTGCGGGTCCTTTCCATGGGGTGCAATCCTCCAGGAACAGACTGCATCACCGTGGACGTCCATGGGCTGCAAGGGGACAGCCTGCCTCCCCATGCTCTTCTCCATGCACTGCAGGGGAATCTGTGTTCCGGCGCCTGGAGCACCTCCTCCCTACCCTTCTTCACTGACCTGAGTGTCTGCAGAGTTGTTTCTCTCACATATTCTCACTCCTTTCTCCTCCTGCAACTTTTTCCCCCCTTCTTAAACATATTATCGCAGAGGCGCTACCACTGTTGCTTATAGGTTTGGCCTTGGCCAGTGGCGAGTCCATTTTGGAGCTGGTTGGCATTGGCTTTATCAGACGTAGGGGACACTTCTGGCAGCTTCTCACAGAGCCCACCCCTGTATCCCTACCTACTACCAAAACCTTGCCATGTAAAACCAGTACACCAAGTCAAATTCAAACTTCAGACTTGGCTAGTGACCCCTACAGCAACTTTAAGTTTCTATATGAAACGTGCTGGGCTCCTGGGGCCTTTATAGGCAATAAGAGAGAGTAACATTTTGATTTCTTAGAAAACAATTCAAATAAAAATAAAATCCAAGTTCTTGTGTTTCCAGAGTCTTTCCTTTGTTATTTCAGTAGTTTGTCCAAATGTCTCATTCTGTTATATTTCATCATCAAGAAAAAAAAGTGATGATAAATATGGTCTAATACTACAAGCTTTTAAGTACAGAGCAGTAGATAGGAAAAATCTTGAGCTCTCCATGAAAATGTACAACTCTAGGAGCTGCTATCTAGGAAAACCGTCACATTTTCAATGAAATCAAAGGTGTTCACAACATTCTATTCAGGACAATGAAAAGGGCTTGCATAGAAGACAGCCATTTCCTAAGCCCAGTTTATCACTTAAGAAATCATTTATAATCCAATCCACACTCAAATTATTGCTTGGTGACTCACATTATGCCTTAGCCAGTTTCGATGCTGGCAGAAAGCCCTTTGCATAAGTTGAGTACATTTTGTCACCTCACATCCTGTTCTCATGTTATCATCCTTTACAACGTGAGGGACGTCAGCCTGGAGAAGGCAGAGGAGAGATACATGGTTTCTCACAGAAAGATAACATAGGCAGTTGCCCATGCACTGTTCCAAAGAGAAAAAATACAGACCATGTCTTCAAGGGAGACACCAGAATTTTAATGGAGCCATAGTCTTCCGAAGGACATACAGATCATTATCAAATATTACAGATTTCCTGATATGTCTCCCGGGGTGCATGTACATGGCTGTGGGAGAAGCTCAATAACAGATTATGAAAACAAAACAAAGACCCCAAAATTATCTTCATGGTCCTACTTTGCCTTTTATGCTAAGAGAAACATATAACTTGTCTTCTCTATGCATAATAATTCCACATTTAAGGACCTTTTCCACACAGGTATATATGAGAGCTTCAAAGAATGTTGATGTAATCCTGATTCAACAGGTGAGAAATGGAGGCAAACACATTAAATTGTTAAAAGAGTAACAGTGTCATGGTTTGGCCATGGCGGGCAACACAGGTCCACATGGTCGCTCTATTGACCCTCCCCCCGGGATGGGGAGGAGAAGGGGAAGAAAATGGCAAAAAACTCGTGGGTTGGGATAAGGGCACTTTAACAGAAACAGCAAAGGAAGCGAACAGCAACAACAACAACACTGAGAAGAAAGAATATACAAAATAAAATAACAGAATGCACAGAGCAACTCTCACTGCACGATGCCCCGCTTGCTCCCCAGCCGCGATTAACTTCCCTCCCCCTGCCCCCCTGGCCAGCTCCCCCAGCCAGACCCAAGCATGGTGTCACATGGTGTTGAACGCGCCATTTGTTTGGCCAGATTACGGTCAGCAGCGAATCTTCTCACTTTACCCATTTGTCTTATTTCTTCTTGTAAATGAACATGTTTTTTTTAATAATATCTGCCAAATGACAAGGGTTGACTATGGACCGTAGCGTTGCAGTTAAGGTGACATCTGCGGATGTCATCTTGGTTTCCTTTTGGTGTCTTTCTCTATTGTACACCACTGGCATGACATGGAAGCTAGCACCCCTGCTGTCCTGATGACTAGGCAGTTCATCCATGTGCTCAAATTATCTGTGTAAACTAATTAAACTAATCTGGCTGACTTTGCCTGGAATTAGTTATGGAGTGCTCACAAGAACTGCGCATCTGGAAAATGTGTTATCATGTACCTACTTGATGCTACTGGAAGTATTGGGGCAATTAAATTTTTTTTTGCCTAGTGAGGCTGCCTGCAGTCTCAGTTTACATTATACACAGAAGCTGCTGGAGATTTAAGTGTGATTATCTTTCAAAATACATGATTACCTAATTGTCCAAACATACTGTTAATTAGAAGAGCTAATGATTGCCATTCAAGATTTCTATTTTTGATGGAGAGTATGTGTTTTCTTTGCTCATAGTCTTACATTCTATCCTGTTAAAAGGATTCAGTCAGCAGAGAGTGAGACAGCTGCCTTGCTTCTGTTAATCCTCCTTGCAGGGTCAGCAAGACTCTTCCACAAGAAGCCTGGTCACCTTGAAGACATTTCTACAGTGCGGAGTACCATTGTACCAGATTACGAGTACAGCCTGACGATAGCCAACCTACATGGTCAGAAAGGTTTTCTGAGGGACTCATTGCAGAAAATAATGCTCAAGACCCTTGTTTGGGAAGCTACATAGAGGAGAACGCAAGAATATAATAAGAGTAGCAGCAGTAAATCTTGACTTCTGGAGGAGCACAGAGTTCTCTGGGGATCCAAGCATTGCTACAGAGATTGATGCAGTCTGGTTTTTATGAAGACTACCGTCTTTCTGAGGAAAGATGTTGTCTGCGTTCTTTATAAATAGATAACTGTTAACAAATAACTTGCAGTGTGAAAAAGACTTTGCTTTCCATTTCTATTTTTTCACCAAGTCTACATTTTAAAAATACCTTCCGACGATTCTGGCAAGAGGGCAGCATTATGTTACACTTTTGTCACCGGGGTACCTTCCTTAAAGTGCCTGTATGCTTGAGAATAAAACTGCCTAACTGATAAAACATCACCTAGCGTGTACATGCAGTAAGGTTTTTGTGCTTTAAAGGTTCATTAGCATTCTGGCTTGTTTCAATAATTCTCATTTAAGGAAGAATTCAGATTTTGCTTTCGTGGAAGAGGATCATTTATGAGCTAGAGAGAAATTACTATCACTGTATCAGAACATCACATATGTGATTGGCATATGTCCTCACTGAACTAAAGTTCTTTTGCTAGTATAAGGTCCATTCTACTGCCTACTAACTAATTGGGGATTACTTTTTTGTAACTCAGTTGCCTGATCACTTGCAAATCTTTACTGTATAGCTAATTTTGCTCTTCCCATTTAGTGTTTTCATATATTAGGAGATGATATAGCATTTCCAAGAGTGTAAAGTAAATTGCAGACATGGCACCACTTAACTTTATTTATCAAATGTTTCTTCACATATATAAATTAAAACAGCAGAGTATCAGTCCAAAGGAACACTTACTGTATCACTTAATCAAATACTTTCAATGCAGTTTTGCACGAAAAACCCCTCTGTTTTCTTTCTGACTTGGACCACATGCAAAAAAAAAAAAAGCTATTTTGATTCTATGAATAAATATTACAACTAATAATAAACATTTTGGAAAGGCCGCAGTTGTGTGTGGCAATGAAAATGAAACTGGATTAATACAGTTAGCCACTTCCATCAGACAGTGATGTAGATCTGACTACACCATCATGAAAATTTTTCATTAGTAAATTTGACAGGTAAAAAATTCTCTTCACTTTTTGTCTCTGCAAGAATTCATGTTTTGACGGACCTTTTGTTATGGAAGTCTATCAACAGATTTTGCACATGAACAACAGAACAGGGAGGAAAAGGATGACAACTACAATTACACAGTTCAGGTAATATTTAAATATGCAGACAGTTAAATGGAAGAAGTAGTAATTTTGTATTTTAGGAAGTAGACTTAATTGTCTCATATAATTTTCATGTTTTTTACTAAGAATTTCAAATCATGTTTGACCTTCTAAAACTGCCTGAAAAAGCAGTTAGCCTAGAATTGCCTGTGATCTGGGCCAAAACAGATACTGATGGATTTCCCAGATTTTCCATGCCATTTCATACACCAGTTGCTCAGGTTTATCAGTAACTCACTTCCCCAGAGATGATACAGTTTTGCATTATGTCCTACTTGGCCTTCTAAGTTGAACCACAGAGAACCAAGTACACCTATTCATGAACACAGAAAACTATTATAAAGATCTATACATGCAACTGTTGCTTAGCTATCGATCCCCTATAGTATCATTCAACAGAGAAAGGTTTCACTTTTTCCAGCTGCAGTCCTTTAAGTCAACAGAGAAGAAGAAAGTACTACTTGAAAACTGGCATACAACACAAGCCAAATCTAAATATGCAAACTTAACTCTTACATTTAATTATGTACTCAAACCTATTCTCCTTTGCTTCACAATAATACTTCAGTATGACTAATCTGGTTGCATACAGTATGTGTTCCCATCTATCACCCTGAGATTTCTCCCTCAAAAATGAGCTCATGGTCATAGTAAGTATCTATCAAAAATTATAGTATTCTGTTGACTGTTAGAGTCAGGTGGAACAGCTGTTTTATGAGGAGATATGGTATCTGTGACATTTTAAAGTTATGTCAAGGACATATCAGCACAGATAGGCATTTCTTATACATAAGTATAAATCCAGCACATTTAACATTATTTAAAGCAGAACAAAATCAAGTGCTTTCTTCTCCATACCTACCAAGCTGTACTGTGTTAATAATTTACACTCTCATCTGTATTAGACTCACTTTTACTATGTTGGAAGGACATTGTGAAGCTTTAGCTACTGTTACCTTTTTTCAATCAGTTAAAATGAAAAGTATTTTGGGGAATTTATTGCTGTTGTAATATACACAGGAACTTCTGGAATTAAACCTACATAAATACTTAGAACGAAAAAGCATTAGAAGAAGAAAAATCTCACAAAACTTCAAGACATCACAAAGCAGAGAAATGTAACTTATCCCACCTCCACTAGACTTGTCTTACTTTTCATGACATCTGGATGATCTGTCTGTGAGGCAGGTCATACTGTTCTAGGCATACAAGTAACACTTGGTATTTCAACATTTTAAATTCTTATTACATGAAAAGTCTATTGAGGGCCAAGAAAACACTGATGTTGGAAAAAGGAATATCTACAGTCTCATTTCCCTCTCATTTTTGTGCTGTTATCACCTTTCGCACCATTGTGTTTCCCATTTATATTCTCTCTCTTTCCTGCTTTGTTCTCTTTTCCTGTTTGTTGGCCCCTAACGTACTTTGATCAGCTTTGCTGTTGTGAAACTTCAGAAGTATTTGTAAAGACCAATTGAAAGGAAAACAGATGTTCAAAACCTCACTCATAAACAGACAAATTAAGACAGTGTTCAAGATTGTTTCTGTATAATATTTTCCTTTGAGGCATTTTCTATGTTAGAAAACACCAGACCAATTATGAGGGTGAAGTATCACCAACTCTCATGCAAGCATCCACTAAAGACATAGTATATTCATCCAGACAAAATTAGTCAAAACATTTTCTTTGATGAAAACCCTGGAGAAATATCTTCAAGATATCAAATGTGCAAGAAAGTTAGCACTGAACATCCAAACATGTAAAAAGATTGTGGTGGAAATGCTAATTATGAGACGTCATAGAATGCTTGTTTCAGTACCCTAGCCAAGCTCCATTTTGAGCTTTATGCCAGCTAAATCCATTGGTCACACAAATGAAAAACATGACAAAAAAAAATTTCTTTAGAACTACAGTTTAAAACTTTAAAAGAAAGTGATAGGTGCTTCAAAAGATGAAACACAGTCCTTCAGCTCAATGTAAATAAACAACACAAAACACAAAAAACCTAGGAATTTTTCTTTTCTTCCTTGAGACATAATTGCTGATATTTAGATTATGCAACATTATTGCTTTATTGAAACAACACAAAAAAGCTCAAAATTACACTCTTACTGCCCATGCACATTAGGACACATAATTTTTAAAAACATACATTCTTCATCAGTTTTGACAAAATTGGAAGAAGTGACAACCAAGTTCTCTCATTATAGGGAATGATCTAATACCTGTGCAACCGCCCAGTCCACCTTACTCCTCCTAAAGTAAATGGGAACTCTTTATTTGGAAGGACACTTGTTATATAAGTAAAAAATGACAGCTAGCTGAACTCAGAATTAGAAATTTAGTACTACAAGACTATCTCTATAACTTGGCTGAAGCTGAAGTTATATATTCCTGGGCTGTATTTAAAAAAAAAAAAACCAAAAACAAACACTTATATTTCTCTGCATTTACATATTTTCTTTCATTCAGTACAGAAATAACAGGATTCCTAGCTCAAAAATAAACCCCAAAAAGTAGCTAAGAAGAAATGACACACTATTTTTTTAATTTTTTTTGACAGCATATCCCCCTTCTTTCTCAGTCCACTTTAAAATCTGATACTAACTCCGTTTCATCATGTTTTTCCTGTGTCCTGTCTTTGAAGGATGAAGGTAAACATGGCTCCAAATTCCTTAAAGTATTCCCCCAAGTGATTTTACTTTAAAAGAAATGAAAACACTGGGAACATTTCCAGGTACAGTTACAACTCGTAGTCCTCATATAGCACAAACAATCAAAGACAACACAGCAAAGGAATGGCAGATTAATTAAGGGAAAGCCCGATTAACAGAACTAGCCAAGACTACTGTTTAATTTTCACAAGGTTTCCCTTTACCCCTTCCCCAATAGTGCTAGCTTACACATCTGATGATTTTGTCCTAGTACCACCACAAATTCTGTGCAAATACCGCCGCATGGTGAACTCTCATCAGCTTCACCATGGGGACTTAGAAGAGCTGTATTGACATGACCAGTGTGGTGATGGGAACACATTGCTGTGGTGCACAAGCAAACACTGCAATTGAAACAAGTGGTCGTGACATTATGCCCTAAAAACCTGACCAAATAGTACCTCACCTACAGTAAGAGTTTAGGTGTTGTGTTATATCTGACAGCTATCTCCTCCAAAATTACTGCAACAAGTTCACTCACTCTATGACAGCCTTATTACATGCTACACAAACACTCACACAAATATATAAAAATTACAGAAAAATAGTTCAACAGAACATATTAGTGAGGAGAACCCAGATCCATGAATCACCAGAAATGAGAAGGAATTGGAGAAGAAGGAGGAAAAAGGAAATTACAACTTGTCTTCCTTTTCTCAGCTATTAGACATATCTTTTCATGGTTAAAAATTTCAGTGGACTACTTCAGCAAAATTAGGTTCTTAGAAAAATTAGAAAAAACCTGGCAAGTAGGTAGGAAACAATTGCTTATAGATTGTGACAGAGGACTTTGCCTAGCTACTTTCCCTCTGTTGTTTATTATCTACTGTCTAGAGTATGGCCCTAAGGGAACAATTAAGACTTGGATTTATTAATACTCCCTCTTACATTTTCATTAAGTAATAATTTAGATTACAAAAATGATGTAAATAGACACAATAGTCCTTCTTTTCCTTAAGATAATTATTTCGTCTTTGAACTCTCACAGGAAATTTTTCTGTTGACTTCAATGAGAATAGAAGTAAGTCACAAATCCATGATGGCACTCTGATTTTAATCCCTTGATGCACCAAACACTGACATGTGAGGACAAAAACAAAATCCTTTTTTTTTAAGCAAGAAAGCATGCAGGAAATAATAAATTTTGTCTCTATTTCAGTACTAAACAAAAGTCAATCAAATGGTTTAGCATTGTATTAATCAGCTTAAATTAAAAAAAAAAAAAAAAGAACAATATACAGGTAAAAGTAATGCCCCCAAAACAAGAAGCACCATATTGGCTTTTCAAATGATAAGAAAAATTATTCAATCAGAATAGGAGCTATTATACTGAATGAAAAAACGAGTCCATGAGCTACTGCCCTACAGTTGTCTGTACCTACAGCTACCCTAGCTGGAGCTAATTCTGCATCACAGCTTACTGCAATTATTGAACAACCACAGTAGAAACAATAGCAAGCACAGCTAGAATAGCAGGAGAGTCATGGAGCGGAATATAGGCATTTTCCACTGTAAATCCTATTAAGAATTAGTTTCCCTGTATGTATATGCCCGGAGATTCCTGGACTGCATTGATTATAACTTACTTATCCAAAAGATAGAGGAGCCCACAAGGAGAGGTGCTATGCTGGGCCTGGCTCTCACCAACAAGGAGGGGCTGGTAGGGAATGTGAAGCTCAGGGGCGGGCTTGGCTACAGAGACCACAAGGTGGTGGAGTTCAAGATCCTTAGGGCAGCAAGGAGGGCGTGCAGCAAGCTCACTACCCTGGACTTCAGGACAGCAGATTTTGCCCTCTTCAGGAGTCTGCTTGGTGGAACACCAAGAGATAAAGTCCTGGAGGGAAGAGGGGCCCAGGAAAGCTGGTTAATAGTCAAGGATCACCTCCTCCAAGCTCAGGGTGGAATCAAGGACAGGTAGCCTGAAAGGAATACAGAGAAATTGTCTGAGCAGCCAGGATCAGGTTAGGAAAGCTACAGTTCTGACAGAATTAAACCTCACCAGGGATATCAAGAGCAACAAGAAAAGCTTCTGTAGGTACGTCAGTGATAGAAGAAAGGCTAGGAAAAATGTGAGCCCTCTCTGGAAGGAAATGGGCGACCTGGTTAGCAGGCATATGGAGAAGGCTGAGGTATTCAATGACTTTTTTGCCTCAGCCTTCACCGGCAAGTGCTCCAGCCACACCACCCAAGTTGCAGAAGCCAAAGGCTGGGACTGGCAGAAGGAAGAACTGCCCACTGCAGGAAAAGGTCGGGCTTGAGACCATCTAAGGAACCTGAAAGTGCACAAGTCCATGGGACTTGATGAGCTGTATCCAAGGGAACTGGCAGATGAAGTTGCTAAGCAACTATCCATCATGTTGGAGAAGTCGTGGCACTC
>Ga0065711_1035938_pt1 | contig 21645 bp, 16 predicted proteins | sample Hoacrofraction12_FD_59098 | JGI IMG/M metagenome (GOLD analysis project Ga0065711, IMG submission 59098) | Hoatzin crop microbial communities from Cojedes, Venezuela - Epithelial fraction 12 v2 (version 2) | ecosystem: Host-associated > Birds > Digestive system > Esophagus > Crop | place... | reverse complement strand
GTCGGAGGCGAAGTGGTGAAAATGGCTAACGGCATCCAGATTTCCATCGACGGATACGCCGACTTCACGCCCGCCGACACCGCGCTAATCACCCGCACCGACGACAGCAGCAACCCCAAGGGCTTCCGCATGTATTCCGACAATGGCAGCGCCAAACTCAGCCATGTGCGCTTTGAATATGTCGGCATCACCTTCGGCTGCGCCAACGGCAACATCCAAGCCGACAACTGCACCTTCACCCTGCACAACGCCAAGAGCTCCAGCACCGGCGCCATCGCCTTCAACAACTCGAGCAACGGCAACGTGATCGAAAACTGCGCTTTCATCGAAAACACCATGAGCGCAATGGGCTGCGGCGCCACCAACCCCGTCGGCATCATCATCCGCAACTGCTATTTCTATCACAATACCACCAACAATCGCAACCGCCCGCAGCTGAACATGACCTGCGCCGGCGACTACGACATGCAAATCCTCAATAACACCATCATCGGCGGCCAATTCAACCTCTCCGGTGGCATCGGTATCAACAACATGATGGGCCTCGCCTACTCGGGCACGCTCACCATCGAGAACAACGACGTTAGCGACAACCGCTACGGCATCGCCACCATCGGCCCGATGAACGCCATCATCCGCAACAACCACCTCATCGACAACCACTACGAGACCAACGCCAACAACGGCGGCAGCTGCATCAGCATCTACGACAGCAGCAACAAGGGCAACATCTACATCGAGGGCAACCTGCTGCAAGGCGGACTCTGGGGCATCACCATCATCGGCGCGCCCACCGTTAACGTAGGCAAAATCGAAGACCCCACCGCAGCCGACTACAACCCCGGCAACAACGTGTTTGTCGATAATGGCAACAACGACACCCTCTATGACCTCTACAACAACGGCACCGGCACGGTTTACGCGCAGGGTAATACCTGGAATGTGGAGGAACAAGACAGCGTACACATCGAGCAAGTGGTGTTCCACCAAGTTGACGACGAGTCGCTCGGATTGGTTATCTTCATGCCCGCCAACACCGGCTCTGCCATCACCGACGTGCAAGCCGACGAGGCTGTGGGCGACGACCGCTACTACAACCTGATGGGCATGCCCGTTGAACGCCCCGAAAACGGCATCTTCATCCACAACGGCAAGAAAATCCTCCTCCCGTAATGAATCTTTAAAAATCCGAACCTGCATAGCAATCCTTTAAATCCGCGTGATCTGCGTGAGATTATTGATCTGCGTGTGCGAGATCTGCGTGACAAAAATAATGGATAAGCTTACTCAACTCATATCACAAGAAACCGCCATCGCTGCCAACCAAGTGGCAGGAACCATGCGCCTTTTGCAAGATGGCGACACCATCCCCTTCATCAGCCGCTACCGCAAAGAGGTCACCGGCAACCTCGACGAGACGCAGGTGCAGGCGATTGAGAGCCGCATGCGTTATTACCAAGACCTCATTAAGCGCCGCGCCTCTATCCTGAAAACCATCGAGGCGCAAGAGAAACTCACGCCCGAACTGGCGGAGCGCATCAACCAATGCTGGGACGCCACCGAGCTCGAGGACATCTACCTGCCCTACAAGCCCAAGCGCAAGACCCGCGCCGAGGCAGCGCGCCAGCTGGGGCTGGAGCCCTTAGCCAAAATCATTATGGCGCAACGCAGCGGGGACATCCGGCGGCAAGCCGAGCGCTTTGCGAACGCCGACGGCGTGGCTGACGTCGATGCCGCCATTGCCGGCGCGCAGGACATCATCGCCGAGTGGGTTTCCGAAAACGAGCGCGTGCGCAACTCCGTGCGCCGCAGTTTCAGCTACGACGCGCGTCTGACGTCGCATTTCGTGAAAGGCAAGGAAATCGAAGGACGCAACTACGAAAATTATTACGAATTCAGCATGCCGCTGAAGCGCGTCAGCTCCCACCAGCTGCTCGCCATCCGTCGCGGCGAGAACGAGGGCTTCCTGAAAGTGGCAATCGACATCGACGAGCCGCGCGCCATCGAGCACGTCTGCCGCTGTGTGGTGCGGGGCGAAGGCGAAGCCTCCGACCTCGTGCGCCAGGCTGCCGAAGATGCGTTCAAGCGACTCATCAAGCCCTCCATCGAGAACGAATTTGCCGCTGCCGCCAAGCAGAAAGCCGACACCGAAGCCATCGACACCTTCGCCGGCAATGTGCGCCAGCTGCTGTTCGCGCCGCCACTGGGGCGCAAGCGCGTGCTCGCCATCGACCCGGGGTTCCGCACCGGCTGCAAAGTGGTATGTTTGGATGAGCAGGGCGCGTTGCTCTGCCACGACGTCATCTACCCCACCGCGCCCCACTTCGACACCGAGGGCGCCACGCAAACGCTGCTCCACCTGGCGCAAACCCACGGCGTGCAAGCCATCGCGATTGGCAACGGCACGGCGAGTCGCGAAACCGAGCGCTTCGTCAAACGCATCCACTTCCCCTCGCCCATCGAGGTCTATATCGTCAGCGAAAACGGCGCGTCGATCTACTCCGCCAGCCAAATCGCGCGCGACGAATTCCCCGACCAGGATGTGACCGTCAGGGGCGCCGTTTCGATTGGCAGACGCCTGCTCGACCCCTTGGCTGAGTTGGTAAAAATCGACCCCAAAAGCATCGGCGTGGGGCAATACCAGCACGACGTGGACCAGACCCGACTGAAAGAGGCGCTCGACTTCACCGTGGAGAGCTGCGTCAACAGCGTCGGCGTCAGCGTTAACACCGCCTCACCGCAACTGTTGGCGTACGTTGCCGGCATCGGACCCGCGTTGGCAAAAGGTATCGTGGACTACCGCACCCAAAATGGCGCCTTCCCCAACCGCCGCGCGCTGCTGAACGTGCCGAAACTCGGCGAGAAAACATTCACGCAGGCAGCCGGCTTCCTCCGTATCCCCGATAGCGACAACCCGCTGGACAACAGCGCCGTACACCCCGAACGCTACGCCCTCGTGGAGCGCATGGCGAACGACACGGGATGCCATGTGAAAGACCTCATCGCCAACAAACAGCTACTCGGCAGCATCGACATCAACCGCTACATCGACGGCGACGTCGGCGAACCCACGCTGCGCGACATCCTGCAAGAGTTGGAGAAACCCGGACGCGACCCACGCACCGGCGCGATGACCGTGGAATTCGACGATAACGTGACCGACATCAAGGATTTGCGCGAAGGCATGGAGCTGAACGGCATCGTCACCAACATCACCGACTTCGGCGCGTTCGTCGATATCGGCGTGCATCGCGAAGGCTTGGTTCACCGCTCGCAACTGCCGCAAAAAGGACTGCCGCCCGCCAAACAGCTGCGCATCAACCAACCTGTGCGCGTGCGCGTGACCGGCGTCGATCTGGACCGCAAACGCATCTCCCTGAGCATGCGCGACCTCACCCCCCACTCCTAACTATAACCTCACGCAGACCTACGCAGACTTTTAAAGATCCTTAAAAATCCTATGCATCCGCTCAATCTGCGTGACCTAACTCCAAACATGACACCGAGTAACTTACGCATCTTCCGTATCATCGCCATCGTAGCGGTGCTTGCCGCCATCGCCTACATCGTTTTGTTGCGCCCCTTCCACGAGCGCGGCATCGTTGGCTATGTCGATGATTTCTTCGTCTTCATGGCAGCATTCACCTTCGCCCACGGCAGCTTCCAGCGCCCCGAGCGACGCGCCATCCGGCGGCAACTCTACAAAATCGCCGCGCTCTTCTGCGTGCTCGCCCTCTGCTGGGTCGGCATGCTGGCGCTCACCCCGCCACCGGCGAACTGATTTCACATACCCCCTATAAATGCAACAAGAGACGGCATATCAACATGCGGTCTCTTCTTGTCTTTAGATTTGAAGCCTAAAACTTTTAACTAAACCCAAATGTCCATGGTATTACACATAGAAATAAACAAGCCTAAAACATTTACAAACTATTACATTTGCACTGCAAAGTAACAGCAAATCACTATCCCGTGCAAATAAAATCTACAAACAGCCTGATTTTATCGCCTAATCCCCCTCACACCCTCCCAATCCACATCCCCAAACCCGAAGAAAAAAACCTCACGCAGATTCTTCAATCTGCGTGAGGTGATGATATGGAGGGATGGGGTTACTCCGGTTTGACGGGATTGGGGTTACACTTGGTGCGGGTGGGAGCGCCGGCGGTGGTGACGTCGCGAGAGTCGCCTTTGATGAAGTCATCCACATTGAGGGCGTTAATGGCTTCCATTTCGGCATCGGTGAGGTCGAAATCAACGCAGTGGAAGTTCTGCTCAAGTTTTTCCGGCTTATTGGAGCGAGGAATTACCACCACCTGCCGCTGGGTGAGCCATCGCAAAATCACCTGAGCGGGGGTGACGTTGTGCGCGGCGGCTATGTCAACGAGCGTGGGTTCCTTCAGTAGCAAGGGCGTACGCATACCGCGACCTAGCGGCGAATACGCCTCGGGCTGGATGTTGTGCGATTGGCAGTATTCCACCACATCGCCACGCGAGTTATAGGGATTCATCTCCACCTGGTCCACAACCGGCACCACATCGCTCACCTGCCGCAAGTCCTCGAGGTGCAGCGGCATAAACGACGAAACGCCGATTGCCCGCACGCGCCCCTGGCGGTAAAGTTTGCTCATCGCCTTCCACATTTTCTGGTAGCCCGGATAAGGCCAGTGGATGAGGTACAAATCGAGGTAATCCACGCCCAAGTTGCGGCACGATTTCTCGTAAGCATGCGCCACGCTATAAATGGGAATCCTGAGCCCAAAGCGATTGCGGGGATGCCAGAGCAGATTAGAAGCCGCAATTTTAGAGGTAAGGAAAATCTCATCGCGCTTGATGCCCATTTCGCGCATCACTTCGCCAATGGCTTGCTCGTTGCCGTAGGCGCTGGCGGTATCGAAAGCGCGATAGCCTAGCTCCCATGCCGTGCGGAACACTTGTTTCAGTTCGTTGCCTTTGTAAGGCCATGTACCCATACCTACGATGGGCATCTCCACTCCATTGTTTAGCGTCACAGTTTTCATATCCCTTGTGCTTTTATTTTAGTCCGAAATACTTGCGGTCGATAGCTGCATAGCCACGACCCTCCACCATTTCGTGGGCGACAACGCCCCAGGTATTGTTGGCTTCGATGATGACGGGACCATCCTCGGTGAAGGCGAAGTCCCAACCAATCGTCCGGTGACCGTAGAACATGGCTGTGGCTTTTTTCGCCAGTTCGATTGTCTCTTCAAAAAATGGGATTTTTATTTCACTAAAGACAACGCCCGTATCGGGATGACGCTCAACGCGCTTGTGGGCATTCGAGAAGCCGTAGCGGTCGAGGTGCCCATCGGGGAGCACATTCACCACCACGCCGCCAAAGTGCCAGTTGCTCACAATCATATCGCCTGCACCCATTAAGCACATCAGTCCCAGCACATCGTATTCGCCCGTCTCGGGATTCTTTGCCACCGACACACGCAACGTATTGAGCGAATTGGGGAACATCCGTTTCATGTCGTGATGTTGGTTGCCCACAAAGTCCTGGATTATAAATGTCGCGGTGTGGTGCTTTTTATTAATGCCCTTGTCGAGCAGCGATTGAAATTCGCTCATGCTTAACTCCTTGCCGCTGCGCATAATCTTCTTATCTTTAATGACGATGTGCACGATGCCATAGCCGAATGTTCCGCTTATCGGCTTGAACATCACATCCAAATCATAATTCACAATCTCTTCAAGCGGGATGTATTTCTTGAGGGCAGGCACAAAAATCTGTCCGTTGGCGTACATGCCAAAGGTCTTAGGAATCGGTAGGCCGTATGAATCGGCGACAACAGCGAACAGGTATTTGTCGTCGGGCACACACATATAATTATGTCTTTGCCCCGGCAGGGGTTTTTGTACCACCGAGAGCAGTTGATTTTGGTGCGCAGGACCAGGCACATGATCTTCGAGTTTCTCGCCCTTTCGGTCAAGTCCCACACAATAGTATTCATTATCATCTAATAATATATTCCGGCTCAGGGCACATTTGAGAAAGTCCGATACGATTTCCCATTTGCCTTTGTGCGGCAACTCCGGATAATACGTTCTTTTGCCTTTGGGGTCGCAAATTCTGTTTGGGTTATATAGAATTTGAGCGCATTTTCCCAACCTTGTGCTACAGATTGCGTCTTTCAATTTCATAATATTGTAAATTACAGGGCGTTAATACTATTCGGCAAAGGTAGTAATTTTCCGGCAATAATTTCCTTCACACCCGCAGAAAAAAACTCACGCAGACCGAAACTCAATCTGCGTGAGGATATAAAAACGAAGGAGGGTGTTTAGTGCGTGTCGGGTTGGGGAGCCTCGGCGGTTTGCTGCTCGCGGAGCTGCTTGATGTAGGCGAGCTCGTTGATGGCGACGTCGCCATACTTGGGGTCGTCGAGGAGCTTGTTGAAGCGCTCTTCAGCCTCATCGAGTTTACCGAAATCGATAAGGGCAGACGCGCGTCGGCAGTACATAAAATTGACAAAGTTGCGGATGCCTTCGGGCGCGTCGTCCTGATTTTCCCAATTTTTCTTGATGGTGCCGAAAATCTCGTCGGTGACGGGGAAGATACGGGCGTCCTTGCTGTTGGCGAGGGCGTTGATGAGCGCCATGGCGTGTTTCACCACCCCGTCGTCCTTGGTGAGGGCGAGGTAGTAGTACGCTTGTCGATAGAGCCCCAAGGAGCAGTAGCACGAGCCGATGCGGTAGCAGAGTTCGAAGAACATTCGTTGGTCGTCCTCCTTCATGTTGAGCAGCTCGGGCTGGCAGAGGTCGAAAGCGTTGAGGTAGTGGGCGAGCGCTTGCGCGAAGCAGGCGTTCCCCATGTGTGTGCCGCCCCAGTAGATGTCTGAGGCGAGGTCGCCATTGGTGGCGCGCACCAGCAGTTTCTCGTCGTCGGTCAGCGTGGAGGCGTCGTCGGCGAGCTTATCCTCCGCTTCTTTTTTCATAAACTCGAATTCTTTTCGGAGTTGGGTATCGTCGCGCTTGGGGTAAGCGAGCAGGAACGAGGTGACAGGCTCTTGCGCGCGGCGGCGGGGACGGCGCAAGGGATTGACGGCAGAGATGCGGTTAGGCACGGCGCAAAAGGTGACGAGGGTGAAGAGCGTGTTGTTTTCTTCGCCTTCGTCGGTGACGGTGAAGGTGACGATGCCGTTAGGGTTCTCGGCGCTGGCGTAGTGCAGCGTGAGAACGGCGGTGTCGGCGGCAAATTCCGCGTTTTCGCCCTCGCCGATGATGAGCGCGCGACGCATGTCGAAGTTGGCAATCTCGGTGGTATCGGTGATTTCGCGGATTTGCGTGCCTTGCTGCACGGTGAGGCGGGTGTAACGGGCGTCGGTGGGCAGCGACCAGAGCTCGAGAATCATGCGATGAAGCGCCACTTTGTCAGTACCGGTGGCAGTGATGGCGCGCGTCTGGTGGTCGAGCGCCTGCTGGTGAATAAGGTAGAGCTCGCGGTTGTAGATCGCGCCGCGCACCTCGAGGTCATCAACGTTTTTGTCGGGGTCCTCTTTGCTTTTCTCGACGCCTTCAGCCCATTGGCGCTGGAAATAGAAACAGGATTCGAGCGCAAAGCGGAGGTCTTTTTCCACAATTTTGTTCATGGTGAACTCCAGGCTGACAGAGATGGTATTATCTTCCACGTCGATTTCGTAAACACACTTGAACATAGAGACGCGGTTGTTGAAGTCGTTGCAGTTGCTGCGCACGTTATCGATTGCGCTCAACGGGGAAGACGCGAAACACGGGTAGCTGATGGTGACGCGCCCGTCGTGTTTAGGGATATAAGCCAAGTATTGTCCACCCTGATAGGAGAAGTGGTATTGCGTACCCTCGTTTCCTTCGTCGGGCTTGGCTTCAAATTGGCAGTTGTTGTTTTTCAGGAATGCCTTAAAGTCATCGGTAACCGCTAATTTTTGGCGTGAGTTATTTTTGTTGAAAATCATAAGAACGAAAAATTTAAGAATACTATTTTTTGAAACTATGGTAAATAAGCATAGCAATTATCGTGCCAATTTCCACGGTTGGGTGCTGCCAAAGTAACGGAGCAGCAATTTTTCGCCTTCGGGCGAAGCCATCACGGCTTGATGCCAGGCGTTGATGCTGTCGCAGAGCGTCTGTTGGTCCAAGCGGAGCACCCACGACTGAAATTGTGTCATGCTGATTTCTACGCTGCAGTCGATATTTTGAATCAGGTGGGTGAGGTGCTGGGCGATGCTTTTGTTGATGACCACATTTTTGATTTCGCCTGATGCCACACGCATGGCGAGCTGCTCGGGTCCGTAGCGGTCGTCGGCAATGACATAAATCGTGTCGCCGATTTCGCGGCTGAGGCTGGCGATGCGCGCCTGCATGGGCGAGCCTTTGACAACCCAAACGGTGTCGCCCGCGAGCTCCAGTTGGCTGCTTTTGAAGTCATTACCCCCGCGCTGCACGAGCACCTGCTGGTCCACGTAAATAGGCTCGGTGAAGAGGTAGCGCGCGCGATTTTCGGCGGTCATGGGATATTGCGCGACCACGAGGTCGTAGGTCTTTTCGTCAAGTCCTTTGAGCGCCTTTTCGAGGGTGACGATGGGGTGGAATTTCATGGGTCGGCGGGCGTGCGCTGCCATCAGGCGCAGCAGGTCGTAATTGTAGCCGCCGAGGGTGTCGTCATAAAAATAATAGGTGACGGGCGAGTATTCTATCGCCACGTCGATAGTGTCGCCGCCACTGGGGTGGTCAACGGGTCCCAGAGGGCGACGGTCGCAGAGGCTCAAGGCGACCATGAGCCCAACAACAAGGGCCAGAAGACCCATATACAGAATCATCCGGCCCCATTTTGCTTGTTGGCGATGTTGCATTAAAGTTCTATCGGTTCATATTTCAAGCCCCAAGCGTCGGCAACGCCCTTGAAGGTCACCTTGCCGGCAACCACGTTCAAGCCCTTGTACAGAGCGGGGTCGTCTTTGCATGCCTGCTTCCAGCCCTTATCGGCGAGCGCAACGGCGTAGCGCAGGGTCGCGTTGGTCAGGGCGGTGGTGGAGGTGTTAGGCACAGCGCCGGGGATGTTGGCAACAGCGTAGTGCACGATGCCGTCGATCACATAAGTGGGCTCGCTGTGGGTGGTGGGGTGCGACGTCTCGAAGCATCCGCCTTGGTCAATCGCCACGTCAACGAGCACGGTGCCGGGCTCCATATCCTTGAGCATGTCCTTGGTGATGAGGTACGGAGTCTTTGCGCCCGGGATGAGGACGGAACCGATGATGATGTCAACGGTGGGGAGCTCCATGCGAATGTTGTGCTCGCTGCTGTAGAGCGTGCGGACGTTCTTCGGCGTCTCGAGATCTAACTGGCGCAGACGGGGCAGGGAGATATCGGTGATGGTGACATCGGCGCCCATGCCGGCAGCTTCGCGCGCGGCTGCTTCACCAACAACGCCGCCACCGAGAACGAGGACTTTCGCGGGCTTCACGCCGGGAACGCCACCCATCAATTTGCCCTTGCCACCTTTGGTTTTCTGCAGGTAGTAAGCGCCATTGAGCGATGCCATGCGGCCTGCCACTTCGCTCATCGGAACGAGCAACGGCAAGCGACGGTCCGGGGTCTGCACGGTTTCGTAAGCGAGGCAAACGGCGCCGCTCTTGATCATGGCTTCGGTCAGCTCTCTGTCGCTGGCAAAGTGGAAATAGGTGAACACCAGCTGGCCCTTGCGAATCAGGGGATATTCGGGAGCGATGGGCTCTTTCACCTTAACAATCATTTCGGCACTTTTGTACACGTCCTCGATGGTGGGGAGGATTTCCGCGCCGACAGCTTTGTACATCTCATCGGGGAAACCGCTGCCTTCACCGGCGGTGTGCTGCACATAGACGGTGTGGCCGTGCTTGATCAATTCGGAAACGCCCGCGGGGGTCATGCCCACGCGATTCTCATTGTTCTTAATCTCTTTTGGAACACCAATTTTCATTTTTCGATTGTTTTATTAGTTAATGGTTATGTTAATGATGCGTCAAAAGTATAAAAAAACAACGAAGCGACCTAATTATTTCATTTTTTTTTGGTGCATCGTTGTTTTTTTCTTGGTATAGACGTTCTGGCAGACGTCAGCCGGTGGGGGGTATGCGCGGATTACCTTACGCGACCCACATAGCTGCCGTCGCGGGTGTCCACCTCAATCACTTCGCCGGTGTTGACGAACAGGGGGACGCGAACGGTTGCGCCGGTCTCGACGGTGGCGGGTTTGAGCGTGTTGGTGGCGGTGTCACCCTTGATGCCGGGCTCGGTGTAGGTGATGGTGAGCTGGGTCTTAATCGGCATCTCGGCGAAGAGCACGGTCTCGGTGGAAGCGTCGCTGACAACCTCAACCACATCGCCTTCCTTCATATAGTCAACGCCGGTGATGAGGTCCTTGCTGATCGGGATTTGCTCGTAAGTTTCCTGGTTCATAAACATGGCGTCGTTGCCGTCCATATAAAGGTATTGGTAGGGGCGACGTTCTACGCGCACGTCTTCCAATTTCTCGCCAATGTTGAAGCGGCGGTCGATAACGCGACCATCAACCACATTTTTGAGCTTGGTGCGCATAAAAGTATTGCCTTTGCCGGGCTTCACGTGCAAAAATTCCACGCAGAAGTAGAGCTGCCCGTCTAAACGGATGCAAGTTCCGTTCTTAATGTCTTGAGCGTTCATCATAACTGTAAAAGTTTCAATTTTCTGATTATTATATTCTTAATTTGAGCGCAAATTTAACACAAAAGCGGGACACAAACAAATATTTTGAAAAAATCTTTTGCTTAATGTTTGTGTATTTGGGAAATTTAGTCTAATTTTGCACCGCATTTTCGGCGAATGCTGCCGCAAAATGGCTCGAAAACGCTTTAATATAAAGACAATAGAATATGAAACGTACATTCCAACCTTCGAATCGTAAGAAAGCCAACAAGCACGGTTTTCGTCATCGCATGCGCACCGCCGATGGTCGCAAGGTGCTGGCTCGTCGCCGCGCTAAAGGTCGCTATAGCCTGTCTGTAAGCGATTCCGTTTACAAATAAGCAATAGCTGAAGCTTTCTAAACTGCATTTGCCACTGCCGGCACACGCCGAGCAGCGGCTTTTGTTGTGTGTTTACCGCTTGTTGTTGCCTATTGGCAACATTATTTTGTTCATTGTCACCTGAAGCCGAAGGAGAGTTGCCACTTGAATTGTTTGCCATTGCCCATTATATCTATTAAAGAAATTATCTGTTAATAAATATAATGAAATGGCTTTCTGAAATCAATTATAACAGGTTGCCATAAAGATAATGTAAACGAATATTATAGCCGCGCAAATTAAACAAAAAATCAAACTCGCCTTTTGACATCCCCGTATCTTTTTTACCTCAGGTTGATTTTTCCAAGTATCAAAGAACTCTTGCGAAGAGGATTGTACTTCTTTCATGGGTTTGCCGCAATGCGGGCAAGATGTGGCATCACTTGAAATTTGATTGTGACATTCGGGACATTCAATTAACATAATGTTTTCGTTTTAAAGTTAAAAAATAAAATTTTGCTAACAAATATAAGTCAAAAAATTGAAATAGCCAAATTCCTCCCCATCCATTTCGTCCATAAAGGTATAAAAAAGACTTCGCGCCATCCTCACGGACCGCGCAGAAGCATCATGTCAAACCTTAAAACCTCCAAAAATTATGAGTTACACCCTATATATACCAAAAAGCGTGCCAATTTTTATGGCACGCTTTAATTTTCTATAAATCAGGGCGTTAAACACAAAAAAATCTTCATGAACCACTCAACTTAGTTAAGGCTATATGCCACTCTCCTCCATTTGTCTTGCTACCTACACGAACAATATAGCCCTTCTCCTGCAACATTTTCAGATGTCTTTGGATGGCAGATTTATTGATTCCGATAGCTTCGCTTAGACCTCGAACACTAATCTTGCTATTGAGTTCGATCCCGTTCAGGATTTTAACCGTGTTCTGATTCTTGAACGTTACGAGTTCGCCATTATACCACCATTGGGCAGCCTGATTGCCGGTAGCAATAAGGATGTCGCTTTGCATCTCATCGACCAATAGATCTTCAAAGTACTCCACTAATGGCGTGATTTGGTCTATTGAGGCGTGGGCGCCATCTGAGGGTAACTGACCGACGACAATATCACACTTGTTGAGCGCGGTCAAGTAACGGGTCTTATCCTTGCTTGGCACGACCACCATGGGATAACCATGACGGGCAAGAATGAAGTTCACCATCAGTCTTGCAATACGTCCGTTTCCATCCTCAAACGGGTGGATACGAATGTATCGATAATGGAAGAGTGATGCCAGTTCCACAGGATTAAGCTTTCCGGCTTCGTTTTCCTTGTTATACCAAGTAAGCAGGTCTGTCATCAACGCCGGCGTTTCTTCGGGTGAAGCATACTCAAAGCGCTCACCGGTTCGGGTGATAACAGAATTTGGTCTTGTCTTGTAGGTTCCTGCGTGAACGGTGTAAGTGGAAACAACACCATTAGGTAATTGGCGATGTACCTCATAATCTTCACGCAGCAAAATTTTATGAACCTGGCGGATGAATGCCTCCGTCAGAGGCGTTTCACCGGACACGGCTTCCTCGATGACCATTTTCAGCCCAACAGCGTGAGCCTTCATTTCTTCAAGGTCTCGCATCGTGGCATCACCCATCACTTTGCCGAAAAGCAAAAGCAATTCGGTCTGACCGTAGGTCAATGTGTTGCCCTCGATGTGGTTTGAATTGTAGTTGAAGTCAAGCATGAACTTCTGATTGATACGCTCCTTTAGCTTGGTTCGCTCCGGCTCAACGCGCTTCCATTCATCGAAGACTTCCTTAAATCTTGCATTCATAATCCCGTTTCTTTTTTACTTCGCCGGCAAAGTTACAAAATTTTTGTACCACACGCAAATTATTGTACCACTATTTTATGTGGTTCAATATTTTTTGGCTATTGTACCACTACTTTTCTATTGTACCACATTAAAAAAGTGGTACACACATCATTATATTGTGCGCGAAATAAAGAGCCTTAAAATAACGTATCGAAAGATTTTTGGTAATTTATGCCTTTGATCCTACCATTTTAATCATCCGGCAGGGGCTGCAGCAGCATGTATTGGTGGAGGCGACCCTCAGCCATAAACTCGTCGGAGGTGGGGCGGAACCCCATGCGGAGGTAGAAATCGCGGAGATACACCTGCGCCATGATCATCACGGCATCGGCTGCGAACGCCTCGCGCGCCACGCGGATGCCTTCGAGCATCAACCGTTTGCCCAACCCATTGCCGGGGTGGCGGTTGATAAGCCTGCCTATCGCCACATGCTCGCCCTCCACACCGCGGTCCAGCACGCGCAGGTAGCCCTCGATGGTGCCATCGGGATTTTTGTAGAACACGTGTATTGCCCCTTGGTCCAAGCCATCGAGGTCCATGTACAGGCTGTTTTGTTGCAGCTGAAAGACGTCGGAGCGCAGCCACAGAATTTCGTACAACTCGTTGAGGGTGAGTTGCTCAAAGCGTTTTATTTCCAGTGTGCAATCCATTGTCAGAAGGGAGGACGGTCGTCATCGGGGCCGCTCAGGAAATCGGCGTTCGCGGGGGGCGGGGGCAACGGCATAGCGCTGTCGCCTGACGACGGAAGCGACTCGTTCATCTTCGAGGAGAAGGTGCGGGTGCCGGAGAGGTTGAAATTCTCGTCCCAGTTTTCGAAACGCGCGAAACTCTTAACGAAACGCAGCCGCACGTCATCGGTGCGTCCATTACGATGCTTGGCGATGATAAATTCCGCCACGCCACGGATGTCGTTGCCGGCGGCGTCCTCGCTGCTCTTGGTGTAATACTCCGGACGGTGGATGAAGCAAACGATGTCGGCGTCCTGCTCGATGGCGCCACTCTCACGCAAGTCGCTGAGCTGCGGGCGTTTGCCCAATTTGTCGTCGGCAGCGCGGGTTTCCACGGCGCGCGACAACTGCGACAGGGCGATGATGGGGATATCGAGCTCTTTTGCCAACTGCTTGAGCGAGCGCGAGATGGTGCTGACCTCCTGTTCGCGGCTGCCGAACTTCATGCCCGAAGCGTTCATCAGCTGCAGGTAGTCGATGATAATCACTTTCACGCCATGCTCACGCACCAGACGGCGCGCTTTGGTGCGCAACTCGAAGATGGAGAGCGACGGGGTCTCGTCGATGTACAGCGGCGCGGACATCAGGTCTTTGGTGCGCGTCATCAGCGTCTCCCACTCGGGCGGGTCGAGCTGTCCATTGCGGATTTTCTCGCCCGTCAGCGAGCACACATTACTAATAAGGCGGTTCACCAGCTGCACGTTGCTCATCTCGAGGGTGAAGATGGCAACGGCGGTGTTGTAGTCCAGCGCCATGTTTTTCGCCATCGAGAGCACGAAAGCGGTTTTACCCATGGCGGGACGCGCGGCGATGATAATCAAGTCGCTGTTTTGCCAGCCGCCGGTGATTTTGTCAATTTCGTGGTAACCGGTTTGCAGACCGCTCAGACCGTCGGTGCGGTTGGCGATGTCGTTGATGCGCGCGATGGCTTCTGACACCACCTTGTCGATGCGAACCACGTCGCGCTTAAGCGTGTTTTTCGACAGCTCAAACAACTTGCCCTCAGCCTCTTGCATCAAGTCGTAAACGTCGATGCTCTCGTCGAAGGCGAGTGTCTGGATTTGCGAGCTGAAGCTGATCAGTTCGCGCGCCAAGTATTTCTGGGCGACGATACGCGCGTGAAATTCCACGTTGGCGGCTGACGCCATGCGACCGGTGAGCTGCGAAATGCGCACCACGCCACCCACGTTATCCAACTCCTTGTCCTCGCGCAGCTGCTCGGTAACCGTCAGCATATCAATCGGTTTACCCTGCGTGCCTAAGGTCTGAATGGCGGCGTAGATTTTCTGGTTGGAGGGGTCGTAGAAGCACTCGGGCGTGAGGATGTCGTTGACGTTGCTGTAAGCGTCTTTTTCGAGCATGAGCGCGCCCAGCACCGCCTCCTCTATCTCCAGGTCTTGCGGTTGCAGCTTGCCGAAATCGTCGGTCACCTCGCTTTGGTGCGTCGGTCGCGAGCGGCGGGCAGATTGTTTGCCGGTTTCAAATTCCATGTTTTTTCGTTTAATTGTTGAGATACCACTGATAGAGCGCGGGCACGCCTTGCTCTAACTCCATACGATGATGCCAACCCAGGGAGTGCAGGCGGCTGACGTCGGTTAGTTTGCGCATCGTGCCGTCGGGTTTGGTGCTGTCCCACAGGATGTTGCCGGTGAACCCAACGGTTTTCTTCACCAGTTCGGCGAGTTGGCGGATGGTGATTTCCTTGCCGCTGCCGATGTTGATGTGGCAGTTGCGCACCTCGTTCATGCCGGCGCTAAGGTCCTTAAAGTCAATGTTTTCGAGGCAATAGACGCTGGCGGCTGCCATGTCCTCGCTCCACAAGAATTCGCGGATGGGCGCTCCGGTGCCCCACAGCTGCAGCCCCTGCTCGGTGATGCCGTATTTGGCGAGCGTCGCCAGCAGTTGTTCGTCGGTTGCCTTGCCGTTCACGTGCTCCACGGGGCGGCGGTCAAAGTCTGCGCGGATGCCCTCCATGTCGCCCTCGGCAAGGAGTTTCGCCAGGTGCATTTTGCGCACCATCGCGGGCAACACATGGCTCGTCTCAAGGTCGAAGTTGTCGTTGGGGCCGTACAGGTTGGTCGGCATCACGGCGATAAAATTGGTACCGTACTGCAGGTTGAAGCTCTCGCAAAGCTTGATGCCGGCGATTTTCGCGATGGCGTAAGGCTCGTTGGTGTACTCCAGCGGCGAGGTGAGCAGCGCGGTTTCGGGAATCGGCTGCGGCGCCTCGCGCGGATAAATGCAGGTGCTGCCCAAGAACAGCAGTTTCTTCACGCCGTGGCGCCAGCTCTCGCTAATGACGTTTTGCTGGATTTGGAGGTTTTGGTAAATAAAGTCGGCGCGATATTTCAGGTTTGCCATGATGCCACCCACGTGCGCGGCGGCGAGCACCACATATTCTGGGCGCTCTGCCTTAAAGAAAGCGCGGACTGCCGCCTGGTCGGTCAGGTCCAACTCGGCGTGCGTGCGCCCTACGAGATTTGTGTAACCTTTTGCGGTAAGGTCACGCCAGATGGCGGAGCCTACCAAGCCGCGGTGTCCGGCAACGTATATTTTCGAATTTTTCTCCATAATTATTTTTTTCTGCGAGTTCTGCGCGAGGCAAAACACCAGGCGCGCCAACTCCTAACTCCTAACTCCTAACTCCTAACTCCTAACTCCTAACTCCTAATTCCTAATTCCTAACTCCTAACTATTTTAAGTGGTGGATTTTGCGGATGTGGTTGAGGTCGTGCTCGACCATGATTTTCACGAGGTCCTCAAACGACGTCTTGCGCGGGTTCCATCCCAACTCTCGTTTTGCCTTCGACGGGTCGCCTAACAGCGTCTCCACCTCCGACGGACGGAAATACTTCGGGTCCACCTCCACCAAGACCTTGCCCGTGGCGCGGTCGATGCCTTTCTCGTTGACGCCTTCGCCCTGCCACTCCAGCTCGATGCCGGCGTAGTGGAACGCGAGTTGGCAAAATTCACGCACGGAGTGTTGCTCGCCCGTCGCGATCACGAAGTCATCGGGGTGGTCTTGCTGCAGCATCAGCCACATACACTCGACGTAATCTTTCGCGTAGCCCCAGTCGCGCAGCGCATTCATGTTGCCCAGGTAGAGCTTGTCCTGCAGACCGTTGACGATGCGGGCGACCGCGAAGGTGATTTTTCGGGTGACGAAGTTCTCGCCGCGGCGCTCGCTCTCGTGGTTGAAGAGGATGCCGTTGGCACAAAACATGCCGTAGCTCTCGCGGTAATTCTTCATTATCCAGAACGAATAAAGCTTGGCGCAGGCATACGGGCTGCGGGGGTAGAACGGCGTCGTCTCTTTCTGCGGCACCTCCTGCACCTTGCCGAACAACTCGCTCGTGCTGGCTTGGTAAATCTTCGTGCAGTGCTCGCGACCGGCGATGCGCACCGCCTCAATCAAGCGCAGGGTGCCGACGGCATCGGCTTCGGCGGTATATTCCGGCACGTCGAACGACACCTTCACATGGCTCTGCGCCGCCAGGTTGTAAATCTCGTCGGGCTTGATGGTTTGGATGATGCGAATCAGCGAACTGCTGTCGGTCATGTCGCCATAATGCAGGTCTATCAGGCGGCTGCGTTTCATGTCGCGCACCCATTCGTCTAAATAAAGGTGTTCGATGCGAGCGGTGTTAAAACTGCTGCTGCGGCGCAGGATGCCGTGCACCTCATAGCCCTTGTCCAAAAGGAACTCGGCGAGGTAACTGCCGTCCTGACCGGTGATGCCGGTAATCAGCGCCACTTTTTGTTTGTCGGTTTTCATATGCTGTTGATTTTTAGATTTTTTCTATCATTGAGGGATGAACAAAGGTCGTCGCCACCGCCACCACGCCGGGGATTGCCACCACCACGCGTCGGTCGCCCTTCACACGCAGAAACATCCCCTCGGCGCCGGCAAAGATGCCACCAATGATGCGCACGCGGTCGCCTTTGGCGAGGCTCGTGAGGTCGGGGTCGAGGTAAACCAGCTGCTCCTCGTAAGTGCCCGCCACCGCGATGAAGTTGTCCATCTCGCGGTCGCTGACGATAATCGGGCGGCGCGTTTCGCGGTCCATCATGTAGCGCACAGGCATCGCCGTGGTCATTTTGTACTCCCGCATCGCCGTGGGCGTCAGCCGCACAAAAATCAGGTTGTGCACACTCGGCACCAGGCGTTTCACCATCCTGCCGCCTCGCTCCTCGCGCCGATACTGCATAGGCACAAAATTGCGGATGCCACGAGCGTCAAGGTCATCCTTCACTCGCAACTCGCGGTGGTAAGTCACACGCAGCGGGTACCACACCTCCGTCTCTTGGGCTTCATTGTTCATCGGCGACTGCAAAGTTAATACTTTTTTCCCACTTTTTACGTTTATACTTATAAACATCTTATTCACAATCCCCCACCCCACCTCCATATCTCAACTCTTAACTCTCAACTCTCAAAACTAAAAATAGATATGGCAAAGAAAATCGAGAAATGGACCACCCTGGAGACCCACTACATCATCCGCCGACCCTGGCTGACCGCCCGCGTCGATAAAGTCCAACTGCCCGACGGACGCATCAACCCCGAGCACTACGTCATCGAATACCCCGACTGGGTCAACGTTATCCCCATCACCACCGACGGGAAATTCGTGCTCATCCGGCAATACCGCCACGCCTTCGACATGGTGATCGAAGAACTCGCTGCCGGCACCATGGAGCCCGACGAGACCCCGCTGCAAGCCGCGCAACGCGAGCTCCTCGAAGAGACCGGCTACGGCGGCGGCACCTGGCACGAAGCCATGACCATCGGTCAGAACCCCAGCATCTGCAACAACTACACCCACTGCTTCATCGCCGAGGGGGTACACAAAATCCATGACCAACAACTCGACGCCAGCGAAGACATCGAAGTACTGCTGCTCTCCAAAGAAGAAGTGTACGAATTGCTGACCTCCAACCGCATGCTGCAAGCACTCATGGCTGCCCCCCTCTGGCGCTACTTCGCCCTCCACCCCCTCAAATAGCTAGAAGCTAGAACTTAGACCCTCGAAGAGGTCAAACAATGGGAGCCCCACGTCACTCGTACCACAAAAACACCGACCGAAATGCCACAAAAACACCGATCGAAATACCACAAAAACACCGATCGACGTAAATTAAACAGGTATATCATTACCTTATTACACCCTTGATTGTCAGGTTGGATTTGGTTCGCAAAGGCGACCCTCGGAGAGGGTCTATCGTTCAAATACATTTTACTCACGCAGGTTGAGCGGATCAAAAAAGGTCTTTAAAAATCCGCTCAATCTGCGTGAGGTTTTTTTGTGGGTTCTGCGTGAGTTTTTTTGCGGGTTAGATGACGCCGCAGCCGCGGAGCATAAAGATAAGGAAGGAGATGATGACAAACCAGGTGATGCACCCCGAGCAGGAGATGACCGTGGTGCGCGGGGTGTTGGCATCGGTGTCGGTGGGTGTGTCTTGCTGGTACTGCGGCGGCACGCCCGAAAAGATGTCGCGATGTGGGATGAGGATGGTGCGGGGCGCGCCGTTGTTGTAGGGTCCGACGATGCCGTTGGCTTCGAGTTGCGCGATGATGGCATTCGCCCGCTGCAGGTCGATATCGAAGCGGTCGCAGAGCATAAACGGCGTGATGGCGTTGCAACTCCCGAGGAACGCGACAACTTGGTCGTAGAGCGGGTCGAGCGACTGGCGCGAGGGCAGCGTGGGAGGCGTGTTGAATGGCGGAGGCGTCGGCTCAGCCGAGGCATCAGCAGCCGGCATGGTGGGCAACTCCTCGGCTGAAGCTGAAGCTGAAGCAGAAGCAGCCGGCGCGTCAGTAGGGATGTTGTCCGACTCCGACGGACGCAACGTGAGGCTGCCATCTTCGCGCGGCACATAGGCATACGAGCCCACGATCACGAGTTGCGCCAGGCACTGCGGACACACGGTTTTATAGTCGCATTCGATGAGGGCTTCGGAGCTGAGTTCTAACTCTTTGCCGCATTTGGGACAGGTAAATTTCATCGGCTGTGGGAGGTTGTTGCTTTGAACTAGCAAAATTACAAAAACCTTGCCAAAAAAGGAGCGAGAAGAATTGATTTTTCGCGGGCGAAAAGTTTTTTTGCCGTTTTTTTTGGTCGCATTCCGTTTTTTTTTACTAATTTTGAAAACTTTTAATATACCATTGCGCCTTAACCGCCTGAATTTTATACTCTTTCACATTCACGGCGCAGCGTAAAGCGGTGGTAATGAAGAGGACAGACATAACTTATCTAATAATATAAACATAAATTTATGAGACTAAAACTATTTTTGCTATGTACGCTTATGACCGCGTTGGGAGCGCTCGCTCAGACGAGCATCCGTGGACGCGTGATTGACGCGAGCACAGGCCAGCCTGTCAAGGGCGTGACGGTGTTGCTTGACAACCAAGGCAATTCAGTGACGACCGGACCGAGCGGCGATTTTGAAATCAGCGGCGTTAAGCCGGGAAGTGACATTATCATGGTGCTCGGCTATGGCTACAAAGATTTTATGCAGCAAGTGAACATCAACGACGGCGCTATGCTCGACTTGGGTGTGATGACGCTGCAAAACACTTCGTTCGAAGCGAAAAGTCAAGACTTCGACCAGACGCTGAGCGACGCCGCGATGAGCGAGAGCGAGCTCGAGGACGAAGAAGGTAACACACAAGAAGTGGCGCTGCTCAGCGGAGCCACCGACAACCCCTTCTACAATGCCACGAGTTACACATTCTCAATTATGCGTTTCCGCATCCGTGGCTACGACAACCAGAAAACGTCTTATTTCCTGAACGGCGTGCCGATGAACGATGGCGTGCGCGGAACGTTCAACTTCTCGATGACGGGCGGTTTGAACCAAGCGTTTAAGCGCAGAGTCATTGGCATGGGTCTGGAGGAGACGAGCTACGGCTTCGGCGGCATTGGCGGCGCGAACAACTTCTTGACGTTCGCCAAGGACTACGCTCCCGGCTTCCGCGCTTCGGTGGCTTACACCAACAGCACCTATCGCTGGCGCGGCATGGTGACCTACGCCACGGGCTTGAACAAGCATGGCTGGGCGCTGACCCTGAGCGCTGTCATTCGCTATGCCAAAGAAGGTATCTATCCCGGCACATTCTACAACAGCTGGGGCTACTTCGCCTCGCTGCAGAAAGTGTTCAACGAGCACCACTCGCTGGCGCTGACCACGTTTGGCGCACCCACGAAACGCGCAGGCAACACGGCGGTCTTCGCCGAGGCTTGCGAGCTGGTGGGCGACAACAAATACACCCCCGACTGGGGTTATCAAGAGGGCAAGAAACGCAACGCGCGCGTGGTCGAGGCATTTGACCCCACCGTTTCGCTGAACTGGCTGTGGACACCGAAAACCGGCACGTCGCTGAACACCGGCTTCGTTTACCACAAATCGTTCTACAGCAAAGCCGCGCTGAACTGGCACGACGCTGCCGACCCGCGCCCCGACTACTACCGCTACCTGCCGAGCTACTATACCGACGACGCTACGAAAGAGTTGTACACTTGGCGCTGGCAAAGCTGCCTGCCCGAGTACACCCAAATCGACTGGGATAGGCTCTACAACGAGAACTATATGAACACCTATCAGGCTCGGAAAACCGGCGTGGAGAACGGCTCGACCTACATTCTGGAGAAACGCCACAGCAACCAGAGCACCTTCGTCCTGTCGTCCATCCTGAACACGCGCCTGAGCGACATAACCACCCTCCAAGGCGGCATCAACACGAACTACACCATTTCGTCGTACTACAAGACCATCAAGGACCTGCTCGGCGGAGAATACTGGCTGGATGTGGATCAATACAGCGAGCGCGACTTCCCCGATGACGCCGACATGGCTCAGAACGACCTGAACAACCCCAACCGCAAGGTGAAAGCCGGCGACCGCTTCGGTTACGACTACAACTTCCTGACGTGGAAAACCGACCTGTGGGCACAAGCCGTCTTCAACCTGCCGAAGTGGGACTTCTTCCTCTCCGGACGTGCCGATTACT
>Ga0065711_1035937_pt1 | contig 21649 bp, 19 predicted proteins | sample Hoacrofraction12_FD_59098 | JGI IMG/M metagenome (GOLD analysis project Ga0065711, IMG submission 59098) | Hoatzin crop microbial communities from Cojedes, Venezuela - Epithelial fraction 12 v2 (version 2) | ecosystem: Host-associated > Birds > Digestive system > Esophagus > Crop | place... | reverse complement strand
CCGCCGCTCTGTCACGCTGCTCAGCGGCTGGCCCAGGGTGCTCTCATGGTGGGCCTGGAGCCCTCCATGATGGCCCTGGGTCTCTCTGGATCCCCCCGTGGTGGCCCAGGATCCCCTCATGGTGGGCCCAGAGCCCTCCATGGTAGCCCTGGGTTTCTCTGAATCCCCTCGTGGTGGCGCTGGAGCCCTCCACAGTGGCCCTGGGTCTCTCTGGATCCCCGCATGGTGGGCCTGGAGCCCTCCATGGTGGCCCTGGGTCTCTCTGGATCCCCCCATGGTGGCCCAGGATCCCCTCATGGTGGGCCTGGAGCCCTCCATAGTAGCCCTGGGTCTCTCTGGATCCCCCCATGGTGTCCCAGGATCTTCCCATGGTGGGCCTGGAACCCTCTGGGTCCTCTCCTGGTGGCCCAGCATCGTCGCGTGCTGATTGTAGGTCTGCTCATGGTAGCCCCAGAGCCCTTTATCATGGCGTGGTAGGAGTTAGAGGCTGCAGACAGGACTGTGGTCCTGAATCATTGCCTGCTGCGTGGCCAACCTGTGCACCAGAGAGCTGCCAGGCTGAGCTGGCAAACGGGAAGGCTCTGATTTTCTAATTTTTCTACAGGTGTTTATGGTCTCTGTGCTTCTGGGCGTGCATCTTGCCGGGGGTACCCGCCCTAGTGCAGAGCTGGGCCCCTTAGACCGGGCGGTGAATGAAGGCAGCCCTTTAAACCTGAAATGGAGGGTGTTTAGCTCGTGTGCTGCTCTCTGTTTCGCACTGGCTGATCAGCTGGTGCGTGCTGGGCTGTGCTGCTGCTCTCGAAGAGAACGGCACCTCTAGCACTGGGGGGGGGCAGGCTGAAAGCCTCAGCGGCTGCACTCGGCAGATCTCGCTTCTGAGGACCTGTGCTCTCACAGTGCTTACTGTGCTGATCGCGCTGCCTGCGGGCTGTTTCTTCTAAATCGCTGAAAGGTAATATTTGAGCTACAGCTGGCACTCATTCCTGTTGTTAAATATGAGATGCTTTGCCTGGCTTTGTCTTTTATGAGTTTGAATCAATCTTTGTAGCTTTTTCTAACAGAAGATGCTTTCCTTATGCTAACAACTTCCCCGTGAGCAGGGAGAAAAATTACTAGCCCAAAGGTCCTAAAGACCCCCCTGCTAGCCCACTAGTCCTTGCAGGAGGGAGTCATTTTCCTCTTTGTTTTATCCAGCAGTGAACGCTGTTGGCAGAGCTGTCTGTGTGCCTACATCTTTCAGAGCCGTGCCGGGTGAGCAGGTGCCTTAGCTTTTATAGTCCTGTGCACAGCAACCCAAAAAAACTCATATGTGGCCTGACCACATACCAATACATCTTCTGTCCATGTCTCCATGAAATCTGTAAATTTGTCAGGTTTATGGTCTTTCTCTGCAGAAAGGAAGTGTAATTTAAAAAAAAAAATACAGAAAGCAAAATCAGTCCCTGGAGGCTGAAGTTGTCTGTTTACCAATAGCTTCACCATGCAGAGCGGTGTAGCAGACTGTCTCTGTTTCTTTGTGTTTGCCTCTATGTTCCTGTCAATGCCTTTGACTTGCTGGACTTTATCTAGGCAGTCTACACAGATCCAGTCACTCTGCGTACTACAGAACGTTCTTTGTGGCTGCTAACAAAGGCTGAGGATTGGTATGCTTTGGATCTACGCTGAGATTGTCGCTCCTTCCTTCTTTATACTCTCGTTTTAACTGCAACATTGTAGTGGCCTTAATTCACAGATGTAATTCTTCCTAGAAAAATAAGTGCAGTGGGCATGATTGCTCCATCTCTCACACTCCCAAATTGCTGCTACTTTAAGGGTTTTACTTCTTTTGCTTAGTTTGTATTTCTTCCAAATTTGCTTTTTCGTATGGAAACCCCAAAACGACAGACCTGCCAAGTGGCAGACACAATCACGGAGTGTTTGCGGCAGAGCGTGCTTTCCAGGAAATGGCAGCTTGGTAAGCCTCAAAGTGGACCGACTTCCTATGCGTGTCAGCGACAAGTACACTGGTGAGCGTAATGGGACAGCTTGGTCGCTCTCCAGGCGCTTGTGGGTGCAGAGCGTTGTGGCCATGGCCTGGAGGGAGCTCAGAACGCTGCCTTGCGTAACGGACTAACCGTCTCTGCGAGGGCTTCCTCTGCGTTCCAGCGCTCGCCTCCTGCGAGTGTGGGGACTGCTTGGCTCGCTGTCGGGTGTGGGTTTCGTTGGACTTGGGCTCCATGAGGCTTTGTTCGGAACTGATGCCTGGATTGTGCCCTGTGTCTCTCGTGGTGTTACATCTGTGCGTGGCCAGCGTAGCACTGAGACTGTCAGCAGAGATTAGCATCAAGAACTGCATTTGCCAGTCCCTGTGTCTCTGGTTTCCTTCCTGGTTTCCTTCCTTCTCACTTCTGACTTTAACATTTACTTTAAAAAGTCCTCAGTCTTACTTAGTGTTAATTTCTTTCCATTTTCTGTTCTGGTTTTCCCGAATGAGGAGAAGCCACTGATCACCTTTTGAAGCCCTGGCTTTTGACAGCACTTTTGTCTGCCCCTGTGCTGAGTGGTGTGGGGAAACCAGTTTTACCTACAGAGTTCTTCCTTGTAGTGAAAACTGAAGAGCAGTTTTAGCAAATGCTCCCCTGGAACCTAGTTTGCCACTGGGATTTCTGTCTTTGGACAAGTTAGGAGAACAGGATACGTTAAGAGCTGATCATCAGCTCCACCTCAGAAAGAAACTAGTCTGTCTTCTCTTGGAGGGTATGTGCTAGAAATTGAAGGGGCTTTTTGTCCTCTAGAACATGGAGAGATATTCCTCTTATTCTAAAACTAAAAAACTTCTCTTTCCAGGTTCTTACGTGGTCATCTTCGCTATACTGTGAAGGCCTTCCAGAATGCAGTGAGCCACATAATAGCACTGTCACGCCAGCATTTCTTTTACCCTATATGTGAGAAGAAATAGGAGGGGTTTATTACAATATACTTTTGTGTATCTGCATTAGTGAAGGCAAAACCAGGAAGTGGCCTTGGACAAGAAATTTTAAGCCCATTCTCCTGCCGAGCAAGTTGCACAATTTATGGATGGAATGGGAGACAGCAGAGACAGCAACGCTATGTTTCACAACAGAGCTGTCACCTGCAGCCCCTGCCTGAAGGCTGTCAGCAGCTTAGGCGTCCTGGGGTAAAACTCCTGATGTCTCCAAGTGACTCTCCTTCACTATGAGAATGTGTTGTCCCAGATGCCTCCGTTGATTTCAGGATCTGTACTGGTGCATGCTTTTTATGACATGTTAGAAATGTGATTGTATCCGGGAGTAGCAATCCCTTACTGCTTTAATTCCTGCTGGTTAGTGGAACTCTGATACTTAACAAGGGGGAAGAATAACTGAAATTCTAGCAGCAGAGCTGCAGAGATCTGTCTCCTACCACTGAACACCTGTGAAAGGAGAGCTGCTTGTACGATGTTTTGATTAGCATTGTATGACCATAATTTTGCCTTGCTTTTGAGTCCAAATATGTGGATGTATTGATAAAAGAGGGGCTCTCTGTCCCAACAGCACAGCACTAAGCACTGTGTACAGTTCTCTAACACTGCACACATTCTGGAGCTAGAGCTCAGAGTCTTCATGGCATGCTCAGAATCAAGTTGTCTCCGCTCTGAGATCCCTCTTTAAGGTATGATGCTAGGATCCCAGGTTATTCTGCATCACACACATTGTGTGAAGTTATTTGAAATGTTTGCTTCCTTCCAAGCAATCTTAGCATGCGAGTAAACTGTGAGCCAACTAACAACCAAGTAGTGGAGTGTAGCAGAATTACATCATCACACACAAGGGAAGCAGGAGGTGGTCATCTCTGCGGTGTTGGTGTTGTCTGCATGGTTTGTGTTTCAGTCAACAGCATGAAGAGAGTATGTGCGTGGTTGATTATTGACTGTTGGTGCTGCAGACTGGAGCTTCTTTACCAGCTCCAGGCCGATCTGTGAAGAACAGATCATCAGCTTCTACCTGATGCAGCATGATACGCTACCAGGAGGTCTGGTGCTCTTGTCATCTCCTGTCAGTAGATGTTTGTAATTTCTTATCCTCTTTCTTCTAAGTATGTGTGGCCTACATCTCCATTTGCGTGTTGGAATCGTATGAACCTCTTGTCTGATCAGTTCTGACCTGTGGTGAGATCTTTAGCTGTTGTACCAAACAGCTCAGTCTTGTTTTGGGAGTGTTTTGTCTAGCCCAAGTTAGGATCTCATTTTAGCTTCGAAATGCAATGCATGGCCTGTCATACAGCAGGTCAGACAGGTAATTTGCTGTTCCTTTCTGGCTCTGGATGCCATCGAGTTTGTTCACTCTGTCAACAGACTTGAAAGGCCTCTTCCCTCAAATTACTTCGAGTATCACCATTACCTCCTGTGTTTCTCTTCCCTGCTGTGAAGCGTCTCTCTCCGCATCGCAGAAATGGCTCAGTCTCCACAGAGACATTTCTTCCCTTCTGCTGCTGTGTCATCAGATGCCTCCGTAGGAATATCCTTGACTGCTCTTATTTTCTCTACTTCTGTATCATTTTTTTCCTCAACTGTGGCAAATTCTAAGCCAAGTGGTCATGCTTTGATCATGCTTTCTCTTCACTGAGTCTCTGCTCAATCTGTCTGTAACCAGCTTCAGTCTCGTTCTTGGCAAGAAAAGTCAGGGGCTTTCATCTGAATCATGCTTGCGCTGATGCTGACTACTGCTTCAAAAGTCATGGGGGAAAAAGGTTGGGTTTGCAGCGTGCTGCGTGGAGACAATCCTTCTGCTGAGGTCCATTCGTCCTGAGAGGAGCTTGCAGCTATGTGCAGGGCATGATTAGTGAGTTCACCTGCTAGCCCGTTGTTCAGGAATCATCAGATGCTCTGCCAGCAGCTTCGTCGTGGATGCATCAAACCACAAAGCTGATGCTTTGTGAGATGTATTCTGTTTTGTACCTATAGAGGTGCCATCACTGTATGAACTATCATTTTACTTTCAAATGTTTAAGCTAAACCTACATTTAACCTTTAACTCTGAACTTTCTGGCCTATAAATAGTTGGGTTTTTTAGGGATGTTCACCATAAGCTGGCAGAGTGGATCAGGAATGGACCAGTTAGGAAAGATTTTTATTTGGTTTGGTTTTAGGCATTGAACAGTTAGGCAAGATTTTTATTTGGTTTGGTTTTACAGCAGAGCGGGGAGGTGGGGACTCCATGTAAACTGCAGCACGTCAGACATCCAGCCTGGGGAGGAACTCCCCTGTGCTGTTCCTTGTAGTAAAGCTCGGAGTTACTGCATGGAGGACAGAGTTTAGATGTCTTGCACAAATAACAAATGTAATTTCTGCTATCTCTAATCTCAGCTTGCTCGTTTTACAATGCAGGTGGACTGTCTTCTCGATCCATAATTAACTTTGTCTTTTCTACTCGCCTTGTAAGTGAATTCTGTAGGGAAAGTCCCTCTTTCCCCTTAGTCGTTCAGTGAGCACAAGAAGAGAAAGGACAAATCTCTGTTGAAACCTCTCTGACACATGCACGTTGTTGGCTTTTGATCACATTACTGAAAAATAAACTTTTGTTTCCCTTCTAATTTACAGCTCTCGGAGAAAGATAAACCCTATGTAGATATCCAGGGACTGACAGCCTCCACCATGGAAATCCTGCTAGACTTTGTATATACAGAAACTGTTCACGTGACAGTAGAAAATGTCCAAGAATTGCTCCCAGCGGCGTGTCTGCTTCAGCTGAAAGGTAATGGCCAAGTATCAGCACAAACTGCACAACTGTTGCTGTTCAGAGGTTTGGGTTGTCTGACCTTCTGTAAATGGAAGACGGACTGTGGGAGGCATGATATTTTGAAGTACTTATGTCAAACTTCTGTTGTCTTGTTCGCTGTGGTCTCAGTGGTAGAGGAACTGCCTTGGGTGGAAAAAAAGATGATAAAACAGGTTATTGTTCCATGCTTTGGGCTACTGTATTTCTGCATGAGAATTGCCAGGAGGAACTGTGGGCTGTATAGCACTTAGATGTTACAGCTCAGTCAACTTATAATAATAAGCAAATCGTTGATGTCATTTGACCTGCCATCGTAGTGTGTCTAGGTCGTAACAAATGGGTTGATATCGTTGCATGTGCACCTATGGAGCTATCCCAGGCAATTATCCCAAATCCCAGGCAACTATTGAAAAGACATTGAAGAAAAGCTAGAAATCTGGTAGTTCTACCCACTAGCATATACATTTTTTTGTTTATAATCCATGAAGCTGAGTACTACTCACGTTTGAGTCTTTTCCTAGTACTAGATTTGTTTAATTTTTGTGTTTAAATAGAATAGCCAGAGATCAAAACAGCCCAAACACATGGTCTACTGCTTAGTGTCTTCACGTCCCTTCAAAGAAATATTTGCATGTGTGTGTTTCCGTAGTATTTTTAAGCTTGTTGTCTGAGTTGGATTTTCATTATTGTTTAGAACTTTCTCTTCTGAAGCCCTTTCGAAAGCAGTGGATTGGTAGTAAGCGTACAGTGCTCATTCACCCCTCCAATTTTCCATAGGTGTGAAACAAGCTTGCTGTGAGTTTCTAGAAAGCCAGCTGGATCCATCAAATTGTTTGGGCATTCGGGATTTTGCTGAGACACACAATTGTGTTGATCTAATGCAAGCTGCAGAGGTCTTCAGCCAGAAACATTTTCCAGAGGTGGTTCAGCATGAAGAGTTTATCCTCTTAAATCAAGAAGAGGTTGAAAAGCTCATCAAGTGTGATGAAATTCAGGTAAAACCTGAAAAGTATCGTTACTGTGCAAAGCATTGAAGTAAAACATTGAAACCAGTCAGAAATGAGTGGTGGACATCTCATATGCTTCCTGAATTTGAAATTCATTTTCCAAGAAGCTTCTAAATTTTTAGCCATGTAATCTGAAGTTGATCAGTAACATGTAGCTAATATGTAAGAATTTGTTGTCACACAACTGTTTCTTGCAAGTAAGGCAATCGCAGCTAGTTACCTCTGCAGAGTTCTTGTTCCCTTGTCTCCTTTCCCTGGAGGAACTTTCAGAGGTTACAAAAACAAGTTGTCTCAAGGCCTATATTTCAGAAGTACCCCCAAGACTTTAACTTCTGTTTGTAGACCTTGCATGCTACTCAGCAGCACAAGGAATGCGTGTGTCATCCCAGGTATCCTCTGCTTTTACAAGCAGCAGAATGCATGATGCTGCAGGGTAGTCTGAATCTTCAGGGAGTTGCATGCAGATTTTGTTCCCCTAAGGTTGGTTTCTGGAGGATTTGCTATTTGGCTGGAACCCATCAAATACTTTTTTCCAAATTTTCCATAACTATGTATGTTCTTGAGAACTGAAATAAATTGAACATTGTTTGATAATTGAGAGGGGACTTGGATATTTTTATAGAGATGGACTTTGTCAAGAGTTGATGTTTGCTTCTGTTCTGAAAGTGATGGAAGCGATCACTATTCAGAGTTCACAGTAACATGAACTCTTAGAAGCAAACCAATGTAAGTGGTGTCTCTGGAATTCCCGAGAAGCCAATACAGGGGTAGCCAGAGGAAAATTATTGATGTATGGCTTGAAAGTCTGCCTTGAAAGTGGCCTTCAGCCAAGCTGACATCCTCTCGTTAGTAAGTCTGCTTGACAAAGAGCACGCAAGATAGCAGTGAAAGACCCTGGCACAGGCTGAGATCAGCAGCGGAGAAAGGCTGAGTGTGTTTGGTGTTTAACAGGCCGCAGCTTTAATGCTGTGAGGCTTTGAGCTTAGGTGGGTTGTGGGCAGTACTGGCACAAGGCTTCTGGACAGTGAAGAGGAAATAATGAGGAAGTTGAGAACGAGCCAGCCAAACTAATCAGATGATCCACACAGGCAAAGTAAAATTCATTGTGGATTGGCAGGACTGATTCAGGCCTTGCAGGCACGCAGTGAGGTGTGCATTCGTTGTAGTACCTTAGGAAGGTGAATGAAGCAAATCTGGCTGTTGCTGTGCCAGGGCAGAGGTGATGCGCTGCACCAGAGCGTGCAGAGGGAGCACCCTCGGTGAATCCCCTGGCTGCTGGAGAAGTAGAATGGCAGGTCCTCACTGTGACGCTGTGTTTGGTGTTACTCATCGTTTATCAGAAAACAGAAATGATATCATGAACAGCGAAACTGTTAAATATATCAGAGGACAGTCAGTTTGGGAGGGGATAAAACCATGTGGGATTCTTGCATTTGAGGAGGAGGTGGGGAAAATTGGAAACAATAAAGTACTCTGCTCTCCTTTTGTGAGCTCTAATTGTCCTTTCCCTGTAATTCAAATAGAAAGAGGCCGTTTCAAATTACACTGTAACAAATATAAATCAGTGACGTGGAAGAATTGCCTTACATAATTAACCTGTGTGGCTCCCTGCTTCAGAACATTCTGCAACAGACAGCTTCAAACTGAACTTCAAAGCGTACCAGTCATGTGTCAGTGGGAAGGCTCCATCCTCTTATTACAGTATCTCCCTTTATCTTCAAATTTAATAACAGTTAACAGACATGATAATAAATTCATGTCTGATTTGCTTTTACGTTGGATGGTCTGAAGATGTGCAAAAAGAAAACCAAGTCTAAATAATATAGAGCTTATTACAATTCTTTCGCTTTTGGTAATCACAGATGTCCAAAGCACCCGAGGTTCTCTAAAAGTATCAAATTTAGATGATTTAGTCAGTGTAATCTCTGGAAGCGGTGTAAGCACCAGCATGTGCTGGTCCTAAATGGAGAGAGAAATAAACTAGTCAGAACAGTAACATTTGCTCCCTGGGGTTCTCCTCTCTGAAATCCAGTTGTATATAGTTTCTTAAATGTGGATTGAAATAAAAAACCCCTTAATGTACCTGGGATGGCTCGGGTGTTAAAGGGGCGGTGCGCAGTCACGGGGCTGCAGGGGGTTAAGCGAGACACTGCTCCATAAAAAGGAAACATGATTCTGATCATCTTTGTGATGGTACTTTGCATTTTGCAGGACCCGTAAGTCCTGCTCCGCTGAGAAGTCGGGGGAGCTGCCCTGCCAGTTACAGCCTGTCACTGGGCTCTCTCAAAAATGGTGGCTCCCAGCTTCTGGCTCTGCTGTGTACCATAAAGCTCACTTTTCTGGCACTCGTACTGCCTGTCGTCCATCTCAGCTGTAGGGAAAAAACAAATGCAGTTTTAAGGAAAAGAAAATCAGGGAATTTTGTAGTGCTTGTAAATACAGCTCATGGGAATTTCCATAACAGACTCTTACTCGAAATGTCCTGCTCTCTTGCTAGCTGTGAAGCAGTGTCAGCAGCCTGGAAGTTGTGTGTTCCACAGCAGTCGCTGAAACGTTACCCTGCAGTCTGATCAGTGCGTGTCTCCTCTTTCCAGGTGGACTCTGAAGAGCCGGTTTTTGAGGCAGTTATAAACTGGGTGAAGCACTCGAAAAAAGAACGAGAAGCATCGCTGCCAGAACTGCTGCAGTACGTGCGCATGCCGCTTCTCACCCCCCGCTACATCACAGACGTCATCGACACCGAGGTATCAGCAGCCGGGGTCCACGGAGCCAGTAGCTGTGTGTGATTGCCACGTTCCCTGGCTGGACTCCTGCTGTCCTAATGGAACATGTTAGAAGCTGCTTGCTCTGCTGGTGCTTTTTGATGCTGACACTGTGGAGCTGTCCCTGTTCCGCTGGCGTGCCCACTGTTTTACTCAGATGTAGTTGGCTGTGCCAGCAGTTCCAGCATCCTCCTTTTCAGCTGGGAAGGGGCCCCATCCAGACCAGTTAGTCAGTTACTGTCTTTTGGTATATGTAGCACCTTTCTGCTGTCATGTTACTGTTTTCTAATAAGTGCTTTCTGCCTTTCATTTGTAAGTGCAGGTCTCCTTCTCTATGCTGAAGGCTGCTGGCATGCGATCCTAGGGAGGAAGTGGCTCCTCAGAAATTGTGTCAGGTGCAGATGGCAAGCAGGGACCTTTGAATGAGAAGGACGGCAGCTGTATAGGTCCAGGGCCAACACACAAGTCAGAGCCGTATCGAGTGCTGCTTCTTTGTGTGGCTGGGGTGTTGCAGAGACAAACCAAAATGTGGATGATGATGAGAGATAATTAAGCTTTTGCAATGGAAGTTTAATTCCAAACAGGAAGTGATGCTGACCCCATGCAATGTTTGGCAGAAAGGCACAGAGAAGTTCCGACCAGCATTCCGGTTTGATGGTGGTGAGAGGTGATCGGCGGTTACTAGCCCTTGTCACCTGACAGGTGTTGGATGTTGAATGACAGACTTCTCTGCTGAGAGAAATGGCTGATCTAGCAACATTCATCTTTGATGTGATATAGCTGCCTTTTATGGATGTTCTTAAATAAGGGCAGCTCACAGGCAATTAAGTTGTGCCAGAGCTAAAATGTCTTTAGTCAGATTGTTATAGGCCACATTAACTGAAATTGAAGCTAACACGAGAGGGACTGGTACCAAAACAATTGGATCTGTTCCAAAACCAGCCTAAGATAGCGTGTATACAGGGCCTCAGCCTTCTTCCTGCACCGGGCGGCCTCTCCAGGCTGGAGGTGACACACTGGTGGGAAATCATCATCTTGGGACAGCATGGGGAGGAGAGCGTTGGCCCTGTGTGGCATCATCTGCTCTGAACACCCTGGCCTTCTTGCACAAGCACCAAGAACTTATAAAAACTTATTTAATTAACTTATTGTAGCAGCATATAGCACCAAACACCCAAAGGGAACTGAACACTGAGCATTCAGGGGAGGCTGGTCCAGGCCCTCAGCCAGGGAGGGTAATTACGGCATTATGCAAGGAGGAGATGAAACTGTCTTTTGGCTGCAGGGCTCCCTGCTTCTTTTAAAGAAGACCTTACTGCTTCTGTAGTCTTTCGTAGCTCCATGTCCCATGGGCACAGGGATTGAGCTAATAGACCCAGCAAAACTGCTGCCCTGTGCTGTGCTCCTTGTTTCTTCTCTGACGGCAGGTGCGTGCTGAGAGTCGATTATGTGGGGCAGATCTATCCAAACTCATTTCAAGTGTAGTTTCGCTGCCAGTCCCCCTTCTCAGACATACTTATGCTGGCTTAAGCATGGCAGAATTGGCTTTTCCTTAGTTTTCCAACATAGTTGTTTTCATTATGCAAAGATACCTGCAGTGCCAGACTTTGCGTGAGAACTGAGCCATATCTTTTCAGCTGCAGTCCAGTCTTTAGTTGTCTTTGCATTTCCCTGTGTGCAGTATTTGCACCATGACACTACGAGCCACAGCCTGCACACAAGTCATTTCAGTGCTGTCTGAACTGACGAGAGTTGGCTTTAGGACAGTTCTCCTGAGGGATCTTAAAATACATTGCATGTACCAGTGACTCATGTTTTTCCTCAGCCTTTTATACGATGCAGTCTGCAGTGCAGAGACCTCGTAGATGAAGCTAAGAAATTCCACCTTCGGCCCGAGCTTCGGAGTCAGATGCAAGGACCCAGGACAAGAGCACGTCTAGGTGAGCAGCAAAGGAAAGGACACTGAGAAGGTCTGGGGCGTTGGCAGGTATTGTGTTATACACCATGCCTAGCACCTTGTAATTGCACTGAAGTGCTTCACAGCTGTAACTTGTTGACCCACAGTCCCCAGTGGTGCAGAAGGGGGACTGGAGCAAAGGAGAGGTAGGTTTTTTTCAGAGCACAATTGCTTAGTGGCAACGTGGGGACTAGTTGGTCGCCTTCAGTCCCAGGCCTCTGCTGTAACCGTAACACCAGTTTTCTCAGTTGTTGGTGCCTCCAGATAGGTTTGTCTCAGCAAGCAGCTGTCCAAGAAGTGTGGACAGATTTTCAGGTAGGTATCAGGCATCAATGCCAGAAACAAAAAGAGCTGCTAGGTGAGAGACAGCTGTGTTACAGTGAAGAGAAGTTTTCAAAGGGGAATCTCAGAGCACAAGGCACAAGGAGGGAGATGGAGAGGTCCCTCTTTCCTTTCAGAGATACTTGGGGTTTTTTTCTTTTCTCCCTAGTCGTGTTAAGGCAAATAAATCATGATTTTTTCCTCTATTTCAGTAACTCCCACCAAGCACAGTCACTGAATTGTTAGAAAAATGCTTGGCTTAGGGGTGTAAGCACTTGAGAGCAACATAAACAGTAGGAATGACCTGCAGAAGAAGGAAGAGTATTTTACTGGCTTCTTCATGACTGTGGCTGTTCCTCACCTGACGCCCCTTCTCTTATCTTCAGACTCACTCTCTCAGGACTGTCTCTGCCATGGCGTTGTCCCAGGCACGCTCACAGGGCACTGCCATCGGTGCCAGCATTGACTGCTCTTCCTGCAAGCAAACCTCTGTGCGTGTTCTCCAGTGCCGCTGCTTGTGTAGTGGGGGGGGACCCTGAAAAACCCTTCATGGCCGTTGCCTGTTATTAACACTGTTTTCAGGGACAGAAGGCGGTTTATCCACTAAAGGAGGAGAGCAAATTAGGTTTGTCAGAGAGAGACATTGGTTAGATTATTTGGCCTGAAGGGAATGTTGTTATGATATGGTTTGACCTCCAGCACAGTCCAGGCCACAGCGTGTCTCCTGTTTTTCTGGGACCATCCCACATCGGTTTCAATGACATGCAGTTCAGCTCAAGCTGTGATTTTAGAAAGACACACTTCACTTTGTTCTTAGCTGAAACGCTTCACCTGATAAAGGAGACGTCACAAAACTGTTGTATTGTTTAATCATACAGGGAAACGCTGTGCACCTTTTTGCTAAGGTTCATCTTCTGCATTCAGCCCTACCTTATTTAATTGATTCAATACCATCTGCTATCAGCAATGCTCTTACCGTGTGTCACTTAGGAGCTGTGATCAAGTTGTGTATTAACTTTCTATGGGATAAGCTGAAATGATTGCACTTTCGTTTGTCATGCTGTACAGAAGGCTTTCCAAGTTGCTGTTGGAGCTCTTCTGTGAATCCTTCCCAGTTATATTTTATTTAATTCTCCTTCACCTGAGGTGGCAGCTGTTTTGCTTTGTGACAGACAGGGTCTTGTTACATCTTTATTGCTCTGTGTTCAGTCCTTCTGCGATGAAAAGCTGGACAGTTCTAAACTCTAGTAAAACTCCTTGTTGCAGAAAGGGCTCAAGGGATCCAGAGGATGCTCGTCTATTTTCAAAACTATAATATAAGCTTACCACTAAGGCAGTCATTACAAGGGAAGTTAAAACTCTACAGGTCACAAGTCTTATTTAGCTCACAAGGAGAAAATAAGAAAAATTAAGGACAATCTCAGAGAAGAGGAGTTAGAGGGAAGGCAGCTATGAAATAAAATACATACGACTTAAGAGACAATTCCTCTGAAAATATTTCATTAATTTTTCAGGCTTCAGTCAGCCTGACTTCTTCCTCAGTGAAATGGTGAACAAAGGTGCCGTCGGGTCCAGATGTCATTTGCAAACAAGGGCAGAATGCCCTGCTTTGGGAGGAGGCTGCAGGGAAGCACCCATCCTCCTTCCGCTTCCATGGGTTTGAAAAAAAAATCATGGAAGGAATACAGAAGAAGATATTATCTAGCCAACTTCAGCACCTAACTTAGCCAGCTTGTCTTCTCGGAGTCCCTCTAGGAGGAGGAGCAACCTCCCAGCAGACAGCTCCCAACACCTGAGTTAGTTTAATGGCCACGCACCCTGGAAGAGCTTCTCTCTCTTCCTCCCTGCTAAGGACAGAGGGAGTCCAGGTGGCTGCACTCAGGTTAGGCGCCAGCTTCAGAGTAGTGACAGAAACAGGGGTTTGGAGGTGACGTCGCACCAGGGAAGGCTAAGAGATTCTTCAGGGGATTCCCTTGGGGTGACCCCTTGGTTACAAAGGGATTGACTTGACTTTGCTCTCCCTCTTTGTTTTAGGAGCTAATGAAGTCCTGCTTGTGATCGGCGGCTTTGGCAGCCAGCAGTCACCTATTGATGTTGTGGAGAAGTATGACCCGAAGACTCAGGAGTGGAGTTTCTTGCCAGTAAGGGACCGTTTTTGATCACCACTGGGTTGAACAGGCTGTGATCAAACACTGATCTTGTAGCATCAACTATTTAACTTTGCATTCTGCTTAGAATTTCTGCGTAAATTCTAGAGTTGCTGAGGTTTACCTAGCGAACGCTGAAACCGCTTTGCGTTTGCAGATTTGCTAAGTAAGCTTTGTATAAGAGGTGGTTGTCATATTTCTAATCAGATGAGCCTACAGAGACCCACGTCTTTGTTGTGGGAATGAGAGCTATCATGTTTCTTATTGAAGGGTGTTAAGCTTGAAGGTTAGTGATGATAATTGGAATGCCAATAGGAATAGTATAATCAGTCCTGCTTTCAGGCAGGCTGCCTGATCTCTCTGATCTCATTGTTTCTGGGCATAATGGGAGATAGTAAGGAAGAGAGAATTCCTGCACTGAGGACTATTTGTACCCAAATTTAAAATCACCTTTATCTGTGTGAAATGGTGGAAAACTGCCTCTTCTTTGATATTGCTAATAATAGAAGATCACCTGGTGTCCCAGAATTTGGTTCTGAGGCTAAAAGCTTCAGGTATTTTCATCAAATATTCCGAGTCTCCATGTTTTCCTATTAACAGTCTCTGCAGGGAGCCAGTGGGAGGCATACAACCCCCCGAGATGCATCAAAGATTCAGTAGCAGCATAAGATAAATGACATTTAATGCAAAATATTTTAGTGCAAGGAGGCCTGGCCATAAGAAGAGAGCATGGCAGAGACAGACTACAGGCAGAGGAAGGCAGACGCAGGCGTTAAGCATTTTAGCCAGGGCTGTATCCTTTAAATCCGTGGTGCTGTTTGCCTCTGTGGTAGTGGGCCATTTTCCAAAAGAGCAGAAAAAGATGGACAAACAGCAGTTGGTCTCCGTGCATCAGTGTTATTTCCTCTCTTTGACCTTTTTATTCTTTATACTGTTTCAGAGCATCACCCGTAAGAGGCGTTACGTTGCTACAGTGTCCCTGCACGATCGGATCTATGTGATAGGGGGGTATGATGGTCGCTCTCGTCTCAGCTCAGTGGAGTGCTTGGATTACACATCAGATGAGGACGGTATCTGGTACTCCGTGGCTCCGATGAACGTACGGCGAGGCCTGGCGGGAGCCACAACCCTGGGAGGTATGTCCTGACGCCGCACGGACAGGGCAGAACAGCTGTTCGGGTCTCGTCCTGAAATGCCCTGAGCTGGTGTGTGCAGAGTGGGATGGCTCCGAGGGAGGGAGGGAGTCTGAAATGCCGGTTCTTACCGTTTGGATGTAGAAATGGAAAACTTGCCCACAGATCCTGAGAGGAGCTCTGCCTCCGCTCCATTCTTACAGCGTGTGTCTGCGTTGAGGGGAAGGAGCTCTATGAGGGATTATGGGGTGGGAAGCTCTCGGAGTGGTGCCAGTGTTGCATATAACTGAGCACAGGACAAGTACAGCAATAACCATGCAGCACTGGAGAGGGACCGGAACTGGAGCATGCGCAGAGAAGGATTCTTAGGACAGACTTGGAAGAAGGGAACTGCTTTACTGAGCAGACCAGAACACTTCAGCTTGCTTATGTTGGCAAAGCAAAGGCCAAGAGGGAATATGGTTGTTCTCTATGAGTATAACTTGGCATGAGAAGGAAATGGGCAATGTAAGAATTTAATAAGAACAAATGGTTATAAACAGGCCAGGGAAAAATAGGTGTGGAAATGAGAGGAAGTTTTCTAGCCATTAAAATAGCAGTTACTCTAATGAATATTCTGTACTTTAACGCTTATATTAGAATATCTCCTGAATAATTAATATTGGTTAAATATTATTCATTTAGATTGCTAATATTCTATTCTAAAGAAAATTCTATTAAAAATGCAGTTGCTTTGAAGGTAACAGATTTGTGAAAGCGTTGCATGAATTAGGTTATCCAGTATGAGGGACTGATCTTGATGATCCAGACATGTCTTTTGGATCTTCTTTCCTGTTGCTACCTGTGTGTTTACTACCTTGTGAGCACTGACTTTGTGGAGGTGCTGACAGGATGCTAGTGATAGGCAGGGTTTGGCCATGGCAGCATTTCAACCGGTTCTGCAGCATGAAAAAAATAACTGGGGTGTGCGTGTTCTCTTTCATCCATCAGCAAGCAGCAGACTTAAGGGCCAGATGGGGTTTGTGTTTGTTTAGTTCGCTGGGTCTGTGAGCAGGCTAATGCAGTCGCCAGGGTGAGGAGGCTGGGTTTGTCTTCGCTCCGAATGTGCCAAGCGCTGTCGTTGTTCCGGTATTTTGCAGTCCATGTTGTAGGCTCAGTCCATCTGCGAGGGCCTGCTTGCTCCATGTGCATGCTTGGTGCTTGACTTCCTGAGTCCAACCTCTGTCTAACGTTGCAGACATGATCTATGTTTCCGGTGGATTTGATGGAAGCCGACGTCACACCAGTATGGAACGATACGACCCGAACATTGATCAGTGGAGTATGCTGGGAGACATGCAGACAGCCCGGGAAGGAGCAGGGCTGGTTGTAGCCAATGGAGTTATCTACTGCCTCGGTAGGTACCCTTAGGACCTCTAGGCACTCTGCAAATACTTGCTTTTTACAGAAATGGCAGTGCAGATGCTGTCTGTGGGGAGCACCAGTTGTGTCATGTCCAGGTTAGAAGATTTAACTTCAGTGCGCAGCTCTGTTGGCGAACGCAGCCCGTTCTCACCGTGACCATTGCCATGGCTTAGACTGGAGCTGCCACATAACTCCAGTAAACGCTGTCAGGCGCACACTGGACACAGTCAGCCTGCCTTTGAGGGACGGCTGAAGCGCGGGGGGTGAGCAGTGCCAGCTGAGGTTTGCAGGGACAAGGCAGTGGCTAAGATGCCCCAGAGATGACGCAGATAGCCACAGGACAGAGGGTGCGTCTGCTCTGCACAAAGCAGTGTTGGCTGTAGTGCTCCAGAAACAGATCCTGAGTTGTATGTGTTCCAGCTCCTTTCTGTATTACTCGTTTCATTTTCGGACACCCACGCCAGCTGTGAATATGGTGAGAAGTCACTCCAAAGACTTCAGTAAGCTTGTTCTGTAGATACACCTTCTGGGTCCCAGAAGAGGCAGGCCCAGCACTGTACCCACATTTGTTGCAGTCCTGTTCCTGGGGAGTCATGGGTATTGGACACTGGGTTATGGGTTTCACTTCCCCCTCCCAAATTCCTCTTCCTCACGCTGTCCCCCAAGGTAGATGCCAGCACGCTGCTCCTTTGCTGAAGCTGCAGAATGAGATTTCCCTCTTGTGAAATAGCTCTTGGGGACGTCCCAGCCTACACTGTGTAGCCTCAGCATCAGCTGGCAGCTGCAGCACACAGACCCTGAGCCAGCGCCAGGTCTGGAAGCTGTCCATCTGCTTTAGCAGGACAGCACTGGCATGCTCAGAGGCAGCTTCGGGCAGTGCGGTGCTGATCTGGTTGTACTGGTTTGGAGAGGTGATGCTCTCTCCCAGCACGGCCCTGTGCAGTGCAGGGACAGAGCTTACTCTGAGCTGGCTCCAGTCTGGCACTGCAAACTGCGGAGATCCTCTTTGTTCTGCCAGCACATTGTGAGTTGTGCTGATTGCAGTGCAATGCTGTACTGAGGATGAACCAGGCATGTTATTGCTCTCTACACAGAAAACATTTTCCAAAAGTCAGACCCATGGTTTGCTCCTGCATTTTGTTTCAGGTGGCTACGATGGGCTGAACATACTGAATTCTGTAGAGAGGTATGATCCCCACACTGGACACTGGACAAATGTCACTCCAATGGCCACTAAGCGTTCAGGTAAGAGTCCACAGCGCCTGGAGGTGAAAACGTTTCGTGCTGCACTGCAGAAGCAGTCGCTGCTGCCTTGTCCTGCTGCCCTGCAGGATGTTGACTGGCCCCAGCGGGTGGTTTGGCTGTGAGAGGGGATGATTGTAGGGCATGCTGACTTAACTCCCCAAGAGAAAGGTTAATTTTCACATGCCTGATGTCTCTAGCCCATGCTAAGAGGGATGTGGAGGGGTGGTTGCAGGCTACACGGAGGGAGAGGAAGTCTCGTGTGACTTCCATAACTAGGAACAGCGCATGGCTTGGAGAAAAGCTAGCAAGGAACAACGGACAGACCGTAGTGGAAGATAACGGAGCCGCTTGCAAAGTCGGTGCTCGTGGGCTGCACAGGGCATGGCAGAGGCCGGAGTGCTCTGGCAGGCCCTGCTTCACCCCCGGGGCAGCACCAGCGCACAGAGCAGCGCTGCCAGAGCAGTGTCCTGCTGCAACAGTCTTACGCTAACGACTTGAAGTGTGGTGCAGTCACACGTTAATTACCCACCACCAGCTCTTAGTTTGTCTTTCCTGCTTGGCGCCCTGTCCAAGCTTTAAGTTTGGCAGCTGTATTGGGAGAGAAATATAGTTTAAATCCTACTTTTGGAGTACCTTTCTGTCTCCGCTCTCCTTCATTTCTCAGAGGAGTTCGTGTGGGGCTCGTGCAGCCCTTGTGTGCTCCAGCGTTCGCCCTCTGCTATTGCACTGCGCCTCGGGCTGCCTGCCCCAGACCTCCGTGGCCGTGCTAGCGAGCAGCCGTGGCCTTGCTTAGCCATGTGTGGATGGGCAGGATGCTCAGTGCCTCCACAGCTTTGTTATTCTCGATGGAGTAGTTCTGCTGTGCTCACAGGCCCTCTTTCTAAACCCTTTTGAAGTTGCTTTTTCTCTAGTTCTCTCAATAAATGTCCTTTACAATTAGCCTAGGCAGCATTGTTTCTGATTGCTCTCTGCCGCAGTGTTCTTCTTTAGGGACCGGTGCTGGTTACTCAGTTAAAACTGGTCTCTGTTCTAAAAACATTGAAGCTTTCTTTTGCCTGCAGTGGCATTCATCAAACCCCAAGCTTTAAATATTTACTCCTGTGACAGGGCTATTCCTGCGAAGTGTGGGTTGGAAAGTATTTCCCATATGCCAAGAATGGATTCGATTTAGAAGTTGGTCGCTTTTCACATCCAGGAAGACCCCACGTAGAAACATGTGATAAAATCTCTGGGTTTTCCTACATTGGAGGCAACATGCGAGACCTATCCCTGGCTCTCTAGAAAGATTAAGGATGAGACAGCTTTCCCCAGGGGGTCTGCTGTGTGCTCCAGAGAAGATGGCTTCTGGCAAGACTAAAAGCAAAGAGTTCAAGGGGAAAGCCTTTTATAAGAAGCCTTTCCCAGGTCCGTGCTAGCTTCCCACGAGACTCGGAGCCTTTTGGTAGCAGTGCTTCGGCCCCCAGAGCAGGCTCCTCAGTGCCACAAGCGAGTGGGAACGCTGGGAGGCTCTTGACGCTGAGACTGACTCAGCCAGGTGCCCTCCTCAGTCGTGTGACCTGGAACACTGAGGTGTGCCCAAGAACATGTTTTGGCCTAGGTTTTTGTGCTGCCACTCTGTGGTACTAACACCCTGAACTACTGGGAGTTTAGAGACCAGTTGTACTTGCAACCTCCATCCTGGTATCAGTTCCAGTCCATCCAGCTTGCTGACCTTGGGCCCTGTAGGACTTCTTTTGCCCCAAGGCTGTGACAGTCTTTCTAGAGCTGTCTGCTTGTGGGTCTTCGAATTGCAAGAAAGACTGGGACTAAAAGTAATCTTGCCTTTGTTCACAGAGATTGTCTCCTCCTTGTTGCTTTTCATCTCTTAGGACAGATTCTGGAGGTAGGCCACTGCTCAGAAACCATGGCCATATTGCTGGACCCAACCTCCCTGATCAGGCCTTGGTCTGGTCTCTCTTCTCAGCTAAAGTCTTCCTCACTGAAGCTATCAGAGAGGCCATCAGGGCAGCCTGGCCCCTCCCAGCTGTTTTGAGGCTCACAGCAAGGAGAGACGGTGAAAGTGAGGTTGCATTTAGTGGAACAGAAAGTGTCTTGTATTCTGTTTGTGAGGAAACAGGTTGGTGCCCAAGAGCTACAGGGTAGCTGGCTTGTTTCCTTTGGGATATTCATCCGTGCAGCGTGTTGATGGTGACAGTCTGACAGTGTTTACTCTGCTCTCAAGATGCAGCTCGAAACAGCAGCGGCTGTTGGCAAGAGCACCTAAGGCCACTAAGTGCATTGCTATCGCACTGCGTTCTTTGGTACGTTACCTGAAGGAGCTGCAGATGAGGAGCAGAGGCTGGCAGAGGTTTGTTTTCTGCTGTTGTCATGAATTCCCAGTTGTCCCAACTGTATTACTGATTGCTTTTACTGGGGCAGGTGAGAACAGCTGTTCAGACAGATGCTTCGGCCACTTATGGCTCTGTATGCAGTGGACACCCATTTTCATTTCCCTGCCTCCCAGAGGAGCGATGTCAAGGAAATCCCTCCTCCGGCTTCACACGGAGCAGCGTCATTCTCCTTGTAAGAGCCAGGGGCTGGGTGACACCAAGGAGCCAGGAACACCAGAGAAGCCTGTCTCTGTGGCGACAGAGTCCCAGCTGGCTGCCCGCCAGCAGAGTGAGCCTCATGCTGGTCCGTTCAGGGCGTTGGGGTGTCTTTCAGCCAAGGTGAACATCTCCTCTTGCTGCTGCTGCCCTGGCTGCAGTGTTGCTCAGTCCCCCTTACGCCAGAGATTCAGCAGCATTTGGTAGAGTGACAGGTTTTCGTGTATTGTGTTGGAGACCACACCACCAGAAGACACTGGGTTATGACAGCTCTTTTGTGGGAGATATAAGCATAAGAAAATGTCCTCTGAAGAGGGAGGAACTGCCCTAGCTCAGCTTTGTAAGAGCGAGCCCCGGCACGGTGCTGGCGGCGTTGCGCAGCGGTGTAACTGTGCTGCCTTATCTCTCTCCAGGGGCCGGAGTGGCTCTGCTGAACGACCATATTTACGTGGTTGGGGGGTTCGATGGCACAGCACATCTCTCCTCCGTGGAAGCCTACAATATTCGCACTGATTCCTGGACAACTGTAACAAGCATGACGACCCCCCGCTGCTACGTGGGGGCCACCGTGCTGCGGGGAAGGCTGTATGCCATCGCTGGGTAAGCGGCTGCGCGGGGCTGGAGAGGGAGACGCCCTGCATGTCTGTTTGCGCTTACAAGTGAGTTGAGGTGACACAGCCTGCTGCCCTGTGTCAGGTGGTTTCTCCTCACATTTATATTTTGAGCTTTGTGAGAGGAGACAGCCCACAGAGTCACCGTGCCCAACCTAAATGGGCAGCCTGATGGTCCAGGGCCAAGACAGGCAGGAGAGCAGCAGCAGACACCAAAAGGGAGCCTAATGCGGTGGGTTTATTTCAGGCCGTTCCTGCTGTACGCAGCTGTCCTGTCTCCCAGGAAGGGCTCTAAGTGCCTCAAGCTTGGAAATGACCTCTAAGATCATCAAGTCCAACCGTCACCCCAACACCACCATGCCTGCTAAACCATATCCCAAAGTGCCACATCTACATGTTTTTTGAACACCTCCAGGGATGGTGACTCCACCACTGCCCTGGGCAGCCTGGTCCAATGCCTGACCACTATTTCAGTGAAGACATTTTTCCTGATATCCAACCTAAACCTCCACTGACGCAACTTGAGGCCATTGCCTCTCGTCCTAGCGCTGGTTAGTTGGGAGAAGAGACCAACCCCCCCTCACTGCACCCTCCTGTCAGCAGCTGTAGAGAGCGAGAAGGTCTCCCCTCAGCCTCTTCTTCTCCAGACTGAGCAGCCCCAGCTCCCTCAGCCGCTCCCCATCAGACTTGTTCTCCAGACCCCTCCCCAGCCTTGCTGCCC
>Ga0065711_1035936_pt1 | contig 21650 bp, 19 predicted proteins | sample Hoacrofraction12_FD_59098 | JGI IMG/M metagenome (GOLD analysis project Ga0065711, IMG submission 59098) | Hoatzin crop microbial communities from Cojedes, Venezuela - Epithelial fraction 12 v2 (version 2) | ecosystem: Host-associated > Birds > Digestive system > Esophagus > Crop | place... | reverse complement strand
CATCGCTTTTTTTTTTTTTTTTTTTTACTAGATCTAGATGGAGAGTATTTTTTGTTCAGTCAAAAATGAGGAAAATTAGTTAGCGTTTTTCTTCAAAAGCTTCAGTATCTCAATAAAATAAAAATCCTCTCAACTATTTTTCTCCAGATCTGGACAACTAAAAACTAAATACTCATTCTAGAAACCACAATGCTAGCTGGAAATTAACATCGCAGATGGAAACTGAAAGTTTCTATGAATTACTGCCAAAATGTTCCATACAGAAAATGTTAACCAGTTTTATATTTTACTCTGAAGTTGTTCAGATGAGAAGCCACTTGGAAAGTTTATGTTACACAAAATTGCTAATTGCTCACATCACATAGTAAATTTCTAATAAAAGTCTAGAGAAGGTTTGCAAAAATTTTGCTCAAGAGTTCACTCGAGAGCGTTAATTTAAAAAGATAAGCAGTCCAGAAGGAATAGCTGCTTCAAACAACGTTATGCCAAGCAGGCCAAGTAGGGGGTTGGACTAGCTGACCCACAGAGGTCCCTTCCAACCCCTACCATTCTGTCATTCTGTGATTCTGTGATTTTAATTACATTATCTGGGGTAGAGTTGACCCATGCACACCAGTCTTAAAACACACAGAGCTGCTTTAGGCTTCCACCCTCGCAGTCAGAAGCTACGCCCCATACAACCAGCCACTGGGATAGGATGATTTGGACCGACATGCTTAGCCTGAGCCCTAGGAAACACAGCTATGAGGCATGAACGCCAGGTGTTACAGACCTTTCCAGGCTCACATTCTGTCCCATCAGCCCAAGGTGTGTGCTGGGTACGACATCCCTTGTGTGCGCCATCAATGTTGATACACCACAGTCGCCGACACTGCATCTGCTTAAGTTATCAAAAAGATCAAACTATTAAATAAATACAGATAGATGATCCTTTATGACATTATCCCCTTAGGATTTATCATTAACTCACAAGACTGACAATAATTTGATGGCTTGTGAGCCTCCCATTCATCCAACCCTAGGAGGCCTTATTTTGCTCTGGCAACACCAGGAAAACCAAGGTGTGAAACTTCACTTACCATATATGGGCACACTTGAGATCCAGGTCCAAAAATTAACTCACATTGTTTGTTGACATCATAAATCAGCCCTGGGAGCTGCTGAGGCAACGTGTAAGTTCTCGATGAAGGTTCATCAAGCAAACACTCCCCGTAACCAGTGCTACAACACAAAGCAGAGAAATGGCATTAAGCAGGAGGCATTACAACTAGAACCCAATGGTGTTTACGTGAGTCAGCCTTAGGGCAGATGCACGCCACATTTACCATATTTAATGAGCACTACAGCAGCTACTGCAGATTCAAGTGCAGGAGGGGGCATTACCCATTCACCACCACCCCCATGTTGTGCTAACGATCGCCCACCACCGTGCAGCCAGCTACCCTGGCAAAAGCATTTCTGAGCACGCACAACCTGCAATTAGTTGCTGAGTAAGCACTAGTATACACTTCGAAAGAAAATCATTGATTAGCAGAAGAATCGGGGAACGGAGCTGCTGGATTTGCCAGCAGACCGTCATGGCTTTCATTCTGCTCCCCGTCACAACCCTCGGGAAGGCATCACAGCAACATGGGCGATCACTGTGCAAACTGACCCACAGGCTCCTGGAAGAGTGTTCCCACCATGGACTAATGCCAGGGCTTTATCTTGACCTGTGGAGCAGAAAGGCAGATTGAATCTGCCTCCTAAAACGTGGCTCCGTATCTGGGTCACGGGGCTTGGAAAACTCACTCTTCAGCTTTGAGGACAAAGCACATTCCTTAAAAGCAATATCCATGGGGGAAAGACTGATTCTTCCCCATAGAGAAGCCAGTCCTTGCCAGCTTATCATGAGGCTGAACTGGCAGGGACTGGATGCCAGGGGTGCATTCCTGCTCTACGTAAAGGATGCGTGCACACACAAATCCCTCCGATTTCCTCCAGACGCTGCACACTAGGACTTCAGATTAACCGATGAACCCCACAGAACTCATGCCCATGTAAAAACAGCCTAACGCGTGCATTTGTAAGGCCTTACTCCAGAAATTCAGTGATGTATTTCCTACTGCATTTTGACCACATCCAGGGATTGGTGTAGAAGTTCAGTGTTGGCGCCATGACATGCTGTTGATTTTTACCTCCTTCTTCTTTGCACTTGTGATTATCATCGTGTGGCATGTTAAACCTAAGAGAAACACAGCAGTGGAAAGTACAGTCAACTAATATCAAGTGTTTAGGATAGCAAGAGCAACAGTGTCAACTAAATGTAAGCAAGTCCAAGAATTTTTCCTAGATAGGCTACTGACAGATATTACAGAACAAATTAATATGCACATATTTGTAAGTGTCAACAGTTGCTCAAACTGGGTTCCTAGCACTTGTCTGCAAAAACCTACACAGCACCCTAGTAAGCTCTCCACACTGTGACTTCATATATTTAGCCAGACAAGTCCTTGAGGGGGCCGGGAGTAAGATGCAATTTCAGCCACAGTTTCCTTTCAGCTGATGGTTGCTATCCTGCAGGCAGGCTGGAGCCCAGTTCCACCTTCATAAAAATGGCAAGTACTCCAGAATTGAGCCAAAGAGCCAAGAGTTGATCTGGGGGATTAAGTTTCTTAAGGAGAGGAATGACTTGAGCCCACTGACCACCGCTGCCTGAAGTCTCTTGCGTCCATAGGCAGCACCCTATATTGGCTGCAGAATGTTTTCTAATGCCGTTGAACACCTGGGGCCATGCTGATCCCTCACGTTGTTGCCTAAACAGCATTGCACCGGGGACAGACTTGGCTCCTATACTTTTATGTGGTAGGTTTACAAAATGCCAGCAAGCATCAGTATCGGCAGAAACCCACGCGAAGCTTGCAGCACATGACATCTTGAAGAACACGGCAAATACGCTAACGGAGACAGAACGGCTTGAAGTGCTCTGCCGTCTGAAGCTGAGAAGGGGAAATGACCCGGTGCGATCCTGCGTTCGAAGGCTGGGAGTTTATATCCCATTCAGATTACCTCCAATGAACCACCTTTTCACTCGGCTCCCTGTCAAAGCGCAAAGAGGCATTTCCCGCTCGGCAGCGCCGCTAACCCCTCCAGCAGCTCCAGGGCAGCATTAGCGAAGGAATTAGCCACAGGTTAGGTGTGCGGAACGCCAAACCTTCAGGGACTTTCTCTCAGGAAATCTTATTTCAACAAATACTACTGTGGTTAAAAATAGACCATCTCAGCCAGCATTCTGTGCCGAAAAAGGGAGTTTAAAACAATGAGAGGTCTGTTCCCAAGTACTCATCCGTCCCACACCTACAGACTTCCACTGCAAACCAGGCATGAGGTGGTTTGGGACTGAGTTATAGCTGACAGGTAAAGGACTATGTCATGTAAGATGATTTTTCTCACCAACGCTCTCAAAAAAAGTCAAAATCAGTTAAAAGAAATTTTCACTGGAGGAGGTGCATCTTGAATGACAGCATCTCTTGTGGGCATATCCAGCAGCACGAGATTTTCCTTTGTGAAATGGTTCAGGAGGTGGGTCAGGCTCACTTACACATCCCAATCACCTGCCAGACACCCTGGGTATGTTCCTTTCTTCCCCACGCATGGCGGTGGGATGAGCTGTGGCAGGCTGAGGACCTGCTCGTGGAGGAGACTTCAGTCCCAAAGCCCAGGTGAGATGTGCCCGTGCCCCTCACCCTGTCCTCCCTGAGGCTCACAGCACCTCCCAGCCCTGGACAGTCCCTATGGCTTGGCCAAGACATTGGAGCTGCTGGGGCAGATCCTGCCGACATCCTTATGTAGATGTGAGAAGATGGAGTAATAAGGGACATTTTGTTAGCTCTCCTCCCCGGCTCAGGTGCTGCTTGGGGTACTCTGTCACTCACTGTCCCCAGAACGTGGGTCTGCTGTTTTTACTGCTCTCGGACTCTGGAGCCCCCCACAGCCTCACAGAATCACACCACAGCCTAATTTTCCTTGGTGGTGCATCTTCTACCCAAGTATATTTATCTCCTCTCAGATAATTAGGCTCAGCAGGTAGGCTGGCTGGCAAGCCCTAGCTAGCATAAATCTCGGGCTATTTAAATGTAAATGTATTTACATAAAACATACACATGGCCAAGTTCATGTGCTATTGTGAAAGCAGTGCTCAGTCCGTTATCTTCACTAATTGAGCAGCTCCTGTATGGGTCACAGACTGTGCCCAGCTCTGCCAGACCTAGGAGAGAACAAAGAGGTTTACGATACAAAAAGAAATGTTGCCCATGGTTCAGCACAGGCAACTAACATTATCACTACAAAAAAAACGTTATTAAAAGACAAAGAAAAGGTTTTTCCTTACCCAGAGTATCACATTTGTCGTGCGCTCTACAAATATCCTGTCTGAAAGCAGAACAGACCTGACACATTAATGTTGAATGCAGAGTGAGTGAAGGTACAAGCATCTGGTACACATCCAAAAGCAATTCTTGGTCCTCCAATGGACCTTCTCATGCTGGTTTGCCACATAGTCCAGCCACAGTCTGAACCAAATCCCTACTGTAAGTCACAGTTTTTCATCTTATATTGAACCCATGGGCAGACCTTAGACAGTCCTGAACCTCTTCAGAGCGATCTACCACTACAGTGGACACATTATTCCAATTCTGCTCACAGTTATGCTGCTTCCACAATTGCAAATGTCGTTACACTCACATCAAAACCCAAACATTTCCCATAGCTGCATATATTACAAGCCCACAGCCTCTGACACATGACTGGCTACAATTCTCATGAGAATATTCACCATACCTGGTAACAAGCACGGCTGTATCGTGTTGAAGGTGACTTCCTTCGGGGTGGTTCTGGGATTGCTGCCATTGGCAAAAGTTTTTTAATGTTGTCTGGGCATTGTAAGATATTGCAGGACCATCCTAATAAGCAACACACATAAAGTAGGTATTTTAATTATTCTTCACAAGGCTTACTACAAATGCCACCGTCAAACAGAAGGAGAAGAAAGCCACTTTCATTACCTGTTCATTATGTATCACGACCAATTTCACAATAACAATGTTAATTAAATTTCCAATGCTTGGGTCTTTGTAGATAGAAGCCACCTGTTTAAACAAGAAATATTCAGATTATTGCTAACATTCAGGGAAACAAACAATTACAACAACACACACGTTTTCCATTTTACATCTGTTTTTCTCCTGAGCTGCTCTTCTGCCCCACTCTGTACTCTGATGCTACTTGGAGAGACGTCCTACCAGACACACAATTCTGGAATGAAACAAACCTGCTGGTATGGCAGAAACCCAACATTTCTTTCTGTTTTAACACACATTTCACCATATTACAGGATCAGTCTGCTCTGACCGCCAACCAAGGCTGCCAAAAAGCAACTTCTCTCCAGTGCCTCATTTTGACATGGACAGTCTTAGACCACATACTCACTGCACTTCTACCCTCTAATGGGACAAAAATCCCTCCAGTGACACAACTGCGCTGGATCCTCGCTTCCAGGCACTACGCATCTACACAGCTGCCTGCCTGGGGACAGCACTACTGCGTCCTGGCACCAGCAGCTACTAAATGCTTGTCCTCAGCCTGGAAGGCCAACCCTAGCTCTACGCTAAGGACCACCGTGACCAGAGGCTGCTTCTACTTCCAACAGCAAGGGAAGTCAGGCAACTGCATAACCTACTAGCATCAGTCCCTTGGAAGGCACAGTTCCCAAAATACTTTTTTAATTCAGCTCCAGATGGGCTTAAACAACAAGAAGGGTACAGCCTGTGGACTAAAGGGCCAGTGATGCTTATCGTGCTGCCTGGGGGTCAGAAAGCTGGAAGTGAGAGGTGTGGGAAGGGTTAGGAAACATGGTGGATATGGGAAGGAAGACGACCACAATCGGTGTTCGCCGGCCAAGTTTTACCAAGCTTTACTCTAATCCCAGAATTATCTCCATGCCTAGTTGAGGAAACCTGACGGTATCACAGAAGACCGCAGCAGGAAGGAGACTCTGTGACCACTAGAAAATGATCCGTGGGTGAACCTACTCCCCCTAGTTGAATACTCACTATTGACATTAACGTTAAGACATAGTGCTGTAGATTAGCACCATGGTAGGCGACCATCCTGCTGTCAGCCACCACCATCACTTCCACAAACCGAGGGTAGGAGAGAAACCGCTTTGTTCGTCTGTGGCTCTTCTTTTCACTGAGGTTCCCAGTCTTGTTGCTATCTGCAGAAAGTGAATTCACTTCCAGGCTGTGTTTCAACATCTCCATGTCAGACAATATGCTGCTTTCTGCCCAGTGTCTTCTCCAGTGTTTCCGCTTGTTCTTTTTGTGACTGTGTTCATGATCTATGATTTAAAAGCAGACAAAAGCATAAAGTTCATTCTGGAGTGAATAAAGTTAATACCACATGCATGTTATGTCAAAATATCTCTTTACTTCAATGAAGAGTTAGCAGGCTCGTTCCAAACAGCTAACCAAAACAGAAGCGTTCTGCGGAAGCCCACCATGTAATCCAACATCTAAGGCTTTTTCTAATTTTTAAAGTAATTTTACAGAAGCCAGTTGCACTTAAAGGTGGACAATCACGTAAATGTTTCCTGCGGCAGAGCTGTCCCCTGGCCTGCACCGGCGGGATGGAGCCGGGGCTGCAGTTCAGTTTATCGCGACGTGAGCCTGGCGATGGTAATTAGCCACCGCAGCGGCAGCGTGAGGATTCTGGGCACGTCCAAGGTGGCCAGGAAACCGCAGGAAACAAAAGGTCCAAATCCTGTATTTCTAACTCAGGCATGAAGGACGGCAGGATTTGGCCTTCATGGCGAAGCAATTATATATGATTTATTTCTGTCTCTAACAATAACATGGCTGGGCTTCAATTCCCCCCCTCCCTTTATTATTCTGTGCTACGGGAATGGTAAAGGTCATCAAATAGCACAGCTGCCACCGGCTAAAGAATAGAATTCAGGAAGTTTCACATATACTGCTTTTGATATTCAATTAGGCCAAACATAAAAGCAGCCTGAAAATATACTCCATGCCGATACAAAGACGACAAAGGGAAGAGAGAGAACAGGCAAATAAAACATATGGAACGTGTACAATTAAGATTTGCCGTCTGATTAGTATGTAATTATAGCATTATTTAAACGTATGAGCAAAATCAGTCTTATTTGATGCCACTTAATTTTTAATCAGTTCATCGTAGGAAGTAGCTAATTGAATGTGATTCATCCATGAGAGACTGTTCACTTCTGCATTTAATATAAAGCCAGATCTGAGCCACTCATCTAAGACTCCAGGCTACAACCCTCACGCTCTTTGTAGCTTTAGTTTAATTTCGTCATGGTGGTGAAAAATATCATGTTTCCTTATCTGACCCACTGAGTAGGTTAGAGGAAGCATAATATTAGGGAACAAAGGAATATTCAATACTCATACAAGATTGAAATGATAGGAAACTCCTTCGCTATTTTTCCTGTGTAGTTTCCTTTTAGGATATTTTGTAATAATTTCCAAAAAAATAAATATAAAATACATTCTTTAACACACCAAGGCAGGCAAAGGGGGTCAGCCAGCTTCTACCCATCTGAAAAATACTATCCTTTTGCCCTACGTGTAAATAGGCAACAGAGCATTTAAGAATTAAATCTTGTTTACTCTGCACTACCCAAGTCCTGCGAATTCCCCTTTCTCAATATAGCCCAGACCACCTTAATAGAGGAGAGAGTCCGCAGTCATTTGAGTAAGAATTTGAGAAAGCCAATGGCATTTGTGGCTATAATTGGATTGCCCTAGTTCCTCTGCACTAATCAATGCCCTTGTGCTGGCAAGGTTGTGCTCTCACGCTGGCACGGCTTCGTGGGCAACCGTGACATTATCCCAACTCGCTCAGTGCCAACCCGCGCGGGAAGCCAACCATGCATACAAATAACTTAAAGGTGAGAAGACAACCAGACCGAGGGGAAAGCGCTAACCTCAGCCCTTCAGCCAGTTCCCCTCCTCTCTGCACCCTCAGGTGGTCACTTTAATTTCTCTTTTAAATAACTAACTTCCAAAAGAAGCAGGTGCTCAAGGAAAAGCGCGTTAAGGATGGGAAGATGCTCACAAGGCTCGAGCAAGGTTGAAGGCAAGGCTGCCGTGCAAAGGCAGAGCTCTGCACCATCTGCTCAGGCGGCTTCTCCTCCAGCCAGCCTCACAGAAGGAGGTTAGATGGCCAAAGGAGAGAGAAATGCAAAGAATTCTTTGAAGAGACACCTGCTATACAGGAGGTGTTTAAAAGAAATTAATTGACATTCACCAAGCTTGTACTGAAATAATACAGCTACTGTTGTCACTTGCTCAAAAAAAAAAAACCCAAACCCCTCAAAACACACCCACCCAAAAACTAGAGAGGTCCACGTGAAATGCCAGGTTTGGAGAGCCCCATCCTGACCCACCACACAGGAGAACCAGAGCCCAACACAGCCAGGTTTGCCCAGCATGGAGGAAAAACTGTCTTTCCTTCTGTTGCAGAGACCTGGCACGGTGTCATGGAATCACAGAATCGTTTCGGTTGGAAAATACCCTTAAGATCATCAAGTCCAATCATTAACCTGACACTGCCAAGTGTCAGTACGGTATCACTGTACTCCCCCCGTCCAGCACACACATCAAGTCAGCCACATCATCCCTTCAAAAACCAACATATTTGTTTCCAGGTATGAAGTCACTCCAACACTTACAGCACGCTATTCGGACAAGAGTCACGTACAGCGTGTTTGCCAGCCTAGTTACTGTAAAACCAAGCACTAGCGAGGGGGGGGACGTGCTGCATGTCAAGCCACTCCTGGACCTTGATAGTAGTGAATGGTTATCTTCACCCATCTTTCTTGCATATAACTACACTCAGAGATGGTGCACATTCACCTGTAAAAAATTAAACACTAATGGCAGTGTACTGCTCTCAACCCATCCATAAAACCCCCACCAGTGTTAACAGGTGTCGCATACAGGGACTGCCAGTATGCCGTGTGCCTGATGCTGTTGATACCTGGCTTGCTCCGTTACGACGGCCACAGCAGAAATGGTCTTCCTGAACGGTGCAGCACACTGCTGGTTAGTCCGGCTGAAGTGAAACTCTCTCACATTACACAAGAAAACTGCAATTTTCCAGTGACAGCTTCCTACTGCCACACACAACACCAAAAAAGGGTGTGATATTTTTCCACCTGGTTTTGCTTTTTTTTTTCTCCCCTATTGTGCTAATATATTAACAGAAATCAGGAAGGAAAAAGGTTTGCTTGGCAAGCTCTCAATCTTTGCAAAGGACCTGAAAAACATCTACCTACATATGGCAGTAATTGGATAGGTTTAAGTAACATAACATTTTCTTCAATTTGTAGGAAAAAGAACAAACTCCATTGAGTAGACAAACCCTTCAAAACCATGCAAACTACACATTAATAATTCACATATTAGGCAAGCCTATGCACTGATTCAACAGTTCATATTCTTCTAAGAGGCTGCTGGAACAACATCCATTTTACTGCTTGCTTTACTAAGACAGTCTATGGTGTTTGCACGGTCTTTAGACAAACCTGGAGATGTATGTTCATTTTTTTCCACTTGGTTTCTTCTTTGTTACGTGGGACCTAAAAAGGAGACCCAATCTTTTGACAGGGATATTCCTTTGTGATGGCATCTCCCCTCTTGTGCCATTTATTTTTGCTTGCACAAGAAGCCTCAGTCCACAGCCCAATGAGCTGATTTATGGATGATTCCTGCTGATTAATGGAGTTTGGATCTATCACAAGGGAGAGGGCAGGGGAGACTCAGGCCCTACGCGAGTACTTTGCCTGCATGAGAGGGAGACAGGGCAGAGCCAGGGACTGCTTTTGAAATAGCAGCTATTGTTATGCTAAAACCAAAAATTAAAAGAGCGATCGCTTATCCCAACAGTTCTAATCTTTTCCATTTCTACATTAACTTGCCCTGGGAATAGAAAGCAATTTGCGCAATTAAATAAGACATGTGACAATGCAAGCAAGTCCAGCTCAGCTCCAAGTTCAGGAGAGCTGCACATATGGGGGGGGTGGGGAACAAAAAATACGAGAGAGCAAGAAAGGAGAAAAAAAAAAATAATCTATTTCTTGAGCTAATAACATTAACAACCTCTCCTTACTAGAAAAGCAGCATGGTCCTTTCAAGCCAACTTACTATCATACATTTCCTGAATGTGTGACCTACAATTTTCAACACAAAGTTCACTCCTCAGTGGTTGGCCCACAACGCTCCCAGAACTGCTCTGATCCAGCTTCATAGATGATAAAAATATGGTTTGGAAGATAATTATTTATTGCACGCTTCCATCAAGTGGATCCAAACTCAGCCAGTCGGTGTGCGACCTCCCTCCCTCGACTGGAGCGGGAGCCACGGCAGCAAGCCCAGCCCCGGCGGTTCGGTGCGAGCTCCGGCTACAGTCGGCTGGCCCGAATTTGCTGCCGGTAGCTGGTACAACAGCGGCCACTGAAGCGACTGCCATCACTCGGAAAAGAGAGGCAAGGGGCAAAATGGAATTTCTTCATGCAGAGGTCAGACTAGCTGGAATTAAAACACATTTTTAGGCTCTTCTTGCCAGGAAATGGGATGGAAACTGGCTCCTCTTTAGGACCAAAACAGGTCCTAAGCCGGACCAAAGGATTTTTCTAGCCCTGGGTCTATTTTAATTCTGTATCGATCTGTTTTATAACTGTACCTATCTTTCATTATATCTACAGATAGATCTCAGCTGAATTTGCATGAGGCCAGATTCCCACCTGTGTTACCGTGGGTGTGCTGCTGTGCCCAGCATAGCCCAGAGCTGAACATCCCTTCGCTGCCAGCAGCTTCTCTCCCTGCTCGGACAACAGCCAGGGATGCTAACAGAATGGGGGAGCAGCGACTGCTTTGCATTGTACCACACCGAGATGACCAGTCCTACGAGCAGGACTGATCCTGACTTCCCTCTGGATAGCTTCTTTACTGTGCAATTGGAGCTGCTGCTACAGCTAAAAGGGAAAAGTGGCTTTATGGATAGAGGCAAGATCAATGACCTACATCAGAAGGGAAACGCAGGATCGGGGCCAGCCAGGATCCAAAGAGAAAGACATTCTATACTAAGGGTGAAAATGAAAGTTTGCTCGACTTTTCTAACCTGCAGACCAGAAAGTGTTCAACTGCGAATTAATCTGAACCCACTTGACTGACAGATGTCAACTGGAGTTTCAACCTTCATCAGCAAGAGCCGGACAAAACTGCATAGATCAAACTTTCATGGTTGGAACTATTGAAAAATGCAGTAAAATATCAGACCTTTCACAGGTGCCACTATTTGAGCAATACGAAGGAGGTAAACTTTAATTTTCCCCCTGTTGTTCATACTTCCCTTTGAACTAGCAAACAATCTGGGCTCAGCAGAGTCCCCTCTCCAACTGTCCCAGAGCCATGTGCAGTTTAGACCAGCATGAAATATCACTGATACCAAAGTCAGCAGTCCCATCTCTATTCACCCCCTGTGGCCCGCACACCGGAGCGAGCATGGTGGTGTCTTCAGCTACGGAGACTCCATCCTTGAAGGTGCTAAAGCTCAAGGTGATGCTGAACCCACCTATGTCTTTTGGGGTGATCCTGCCTTTCTTCTGCTGCTTGAACCAGAGCGCTTGAGAACCATGGACTTGGCAGTTAGCACCAACCAGTTTCCCTTAGGAAGAAAATATTATCTGGTTCTATACCATGCAAAGACCAAACCCCACACATACTCTAGATGTTTCCTTTCCCATTGATGTATATGAGAATGCATTCCAGCTTTAAAGAGTCTTTTTCTGCCCAAGGTAAAAAGTTGTACATGAAAGCTATCAATTTTGCACAGTAGACAGAAACTAGATTAATGAACAAAATAATAAATTGCCTCTTTCAGAAAGCAGATAGTAACGTGTGAGCTGAATACGTGGCGGAAAATGATTCAAGAACATCTTACAGACAAAATAACCAAATAACTGCACCTCACAACCACAAGGCACAAAAGCACCACTGAGTTGATACAAAATCGGTTTAAGGTATGGCTGGCAGAAAGTTACAGTGCTAAAAAATCACCAGTACCAGTTCCATAACCCACTGGTGCGGGAAGAAGAACAAACTAGTCCTGTGGAATAACACACACAAAAAAAAAAAAATATATTGCAAGATACACTTGAAAACCATTCTGACACTGCACAGGGCCAAGCAGCTTGCTGAACTATGTCCTGGTGTTTCACCCATAAGCAGACACACACCTGAGCCAGGCTGTGGGTCAAACCAGCATGGGTACGGATATACCACAGGCACGCTGACATACACCGGTGGCATCTCTGCACGTCAGGAAAGCAGCCAAGGCTGCTGCCTCCTGCGCTGCCTGGGCTAACCGAACCTCTCTGCCTGCAGAGCTCTAGAGGCTGCACCTGCAGAACCCAACTCTGCCTTGCAAGCCACCTGAGCACCCAAACTCCCCTGCTCGTTTGCCTGCTGTTCATGCAACTTTCAATGCGTAACAGCAGCAAGTACACCAATGCGTTATCTGCACTCGTGTCTAGCGCTACCTGTGAGGTACCACACGCCAAGAACATCACTGAGATCACACATCTTTGTACTGACGCTCAGTAAAAGATGAGAAAAAATATCCCCTTAGAAAGAAAGAAACTGTGCCTAGCAGTTGGCCATGGGGATGCTGGTAATGACAATACAGGCAGGAAGAGAAGTCCTAGAATAGTCAGCCTGTTTATTTTCATTAGTATATGCCATGGGGTAGAAATGTAAAGTACCAAAGTGATACCTCCCTGCTTCTCCCACCTGGCCTTCTTCAGTGGATGTCCATGCAGATTATGAAAAAGTAGATGCAAGATTGCAAGTACACCCATTTTGATTCCAGGAGAACAATTTAACTCTGCTCACTTACCACGTCTAAGTTGCAAAACAAGAACCAATCAATAATAATTTGTTTAGTCACAATCTTGGTCTTTCACTGTTAGGGAATAAATTTTCTTGCCAGACAGATGTTTGACACATTTTCAACAGCAGCAACAATAAAATGCATGCACCTTGTTTATAACTCACATCAAGAAATTTTCGCACAAAACTGTAATTATGGAATCTGTATCGTTGCCTGTGATCCATTTTTCTACCTGAAGTCAGTCTAATCGCTTATTTCATTTGCCACTACCCCAGTAAGATAGCCCACACATGACAGCCTGATCCCTTTCCCAACTCAGTATGGGAAAAGCTTGTGGCTGACATCCCAGGCCCATCTGACCAAGTACTAGTTGGCTGTTACTGTGCTATTACCTCAATAGGAAGCCAGAAATAGAAATAATTACATTAGCATATGGGACTTGTGACGTAACTCCCTCATTTGCTGTTTTTGGGAGGGAAGGAAACTTGAAATAATTACTATCTGACCGTAAATTACAACTCACTTCCTTAAGATGAGAAACTTCTCTGAGGGAAAGAACGAAGTACATGTTTTACCCTAATGCCAAAAGCAAAGCTGACAGCTTAAACAGACTTTTGAAAGAGCTCAAGGATTGCTCAACCTGGAAGCAAAGGCTTAGGAAAATCTCCCTGCAGATCTTCTGCAACCCCACGGTTACGTGAGACCCAGCAGTACAGAAGTCGCCTGAAGCCCTGCCTGGAAATCAGACACCTAGAATGTGAAATACTGCTGGATGAAGGACTTGAACACCAAAATAAGGTCACAGCTGGAAACAAGACAAGCAGTCCAAAAGGAACAGCAAAAATACAAACGGGCTCTAGACCAACAGCTTGACTGCAAAGCACCTGGGATGTCACCATGGACCACTCACAAGAGTACAAACATCGAGCACTGGGGAAAAGGCATTCCAAGTTTCTGCCTCAAAACTGCTATAAAATAAGAACGTAACACATATAACCGTCTGTAGAACAAGCATGAAATTTTCTACCTCTGGCCTCTTTGGCCCTGTTCCCATGTCTAACACTGGCTATACACCTCGAACCACAACTCAGGCAGGAGAAAAAACTCATTGCCCACCTGCACCAACAAGCGGCCACGTTGCATGGAAAGGGACAAAGTCAGGCTTTAGCCACAGTGCCAGACCCTCAACTCATCCACCACCAGGTCACCTCCCTGGTCCCAACACAGGTGACACATTAACAAACCCACACCCTGGCAACCTCAGCCTGGCCACCCCTTCCCAAGTACGCCAGAACGCGGTGGCAGGACCATCTCCTGCTTGCGCCGTGGGTTCACCAATGACTTCCCGTGCAGCTGGGTGACACTGGGAGAGAGATGACAACCATCTGTAAGGGCTGAGCGGGCTGGTGCTGATTATCACACAGGAGCAGGATTGCAAGCATCGAGCTGGCAGCACCAGGCATTTGCTTGCTTAAGACACAGGGCAGAACTCCTCTGCTCTGGTGACTCCCCAGTGTCATGTTGAGTAAGAAGGGTTGTTAAAGTTACTACGAAAGGGTAATCTATTACAAATTACTCATTAATGCAACTGAAAAAAATCAGTGACATATTACTGATTATGCCCGTGTCACGCTAGCTTGGCGGCAAGACGTGGTTCACACCGCTGACTTGTCTTGTGCTTATTACAGCCACTTTCCCAACACAACTTACACCCACACACTACTTTTCTCCTCCTCACCTGGATGAGTGCACAGGCCTTGTGTTTTTGGAGCTGCTGCGCCTGTCTGCACACGTGCTGCCTCCCGAGTAGTCAAACTGCCTTAACGCCTTGCAACTAAATACCCAGTTGCAAATTTGAGACCCTTTTGCGTCCGTTTCTGCCAGGTACTGGGATGTGCCCAGTGGCCACCTGTGCTTGTAACGCTTGGTGGTTTTTGGAAAGCAACCTCAGCAGCCGAGTCACCGGGCTTTCCCACCTCCACCAGCAGCAGCTGCGGGCACGGCCAGCTCTGCGCAGGTAGGATCTGCTCTGTCCTGCACTCATCTGAGCCCGCTTCCAAAATCTCACCAGCACTGCGCGAATTGCTGGAAGGCCTCTTTGCTGGAAGGCCTCTTTGCTGGCTACAGCCCCTTGGCTCTCCTCCAGAAACAGAAAAAGCTCTAATCATCTTCCTACTAGTCTGGCACCATCAGAGTGTTATTGCTGATGCTGCATGAGGAGTTTTGCCCGTGGTGGATATTCCCGCTTTAAGCACTCTCATTAAGAAGCCAGGAGTCTGTGCAAGATCCTCACACACAGCCCCAGAGCCCACGTCTAACACCAGCCTCAGGACGGGCACGGCTGGCCAGCAACAAGTCATGGGAACAGCTAGCGCTCGCTATATATTCAGTCCTTGACTTACTCATCTCAGCCACAGATGGGTCTTGAATAAAAAAGAAATACGAAAAATGAGGTGAGAACAGGGAGGTATATAACTATTGAAACTGGGAAGGAAATGGAAAGCACAGATCGGAAGAGCAAAGTGAATGCAGCGGGAACAAAGAAGGAGCTGCCCAAAAGAGTCCACGTGGGAGTCCTGCAGCAGCATCACAGTAAAAGCTACAAGGAATTCGCAAAGTCTGGAGCAATGAAATAGCTGAGCATGCAGCAGAAGTAGGGAGACAAGAAAGTCCAGCTCCTGCATTTATACTCATGGCCACACGGCAGTTGTGGCTCGGTGCCACCAGGCAAGTAGAGGTCACATCTGTCTCAGAAGAAGGGGTGGCCAGCAGGCAGAATGATTGGGTGAAGGCTAAAGGTGTTACAAAAACCAACAAAACTGAAAGAGCTCCAGAGAAGTCAATGACCAAAACATATATACAAACATAGCAATGACAAAAACATGGGAAACACGAGAGAAAGGAAAGGCAGCAGAAGTAGACACAAAACACTGAGCAAGAGGTGGCCTGAAGCAGTTTATTTAGGTGATGACCAGATGCAGCGTCCTGTTGGCATCTGGAGCTGGACATCTCTCCGCCAGACAGAACCTTCAGGATTTCATGTGGAAACCAGTGGGTAGGGCTCGCAGGTCTGCTCCTGGCGGGCTATCAGACAGGACAGGGGGGTTGGAGAGATGCTGCTGGCCTCCTGAAGCTGGTCAGCATGATGGGCACAGCTCCCCACGGCATCGCAGGATGCAGCTCCGCGCCTTTTATCATCGGAGTCAGATTGTTCCTCTGCGGGGCGCAGGAAAGCTCGGCTCCCCAGCTCCGCAATGAGCCACTTCCTTTTTTTCTTTTTTTAGGATCAGAATTTCTTTTCTCTTCCTCCCCCACCTCAAAAAAGCGGATATTTAATAACTTGGATCGGAAGAGCTTGCTATCGTGAAGCGATGGGTGGTAGCGGCGCTGCACCTAGTGACATCACGCCATCGGCCTGGCCAAGTCTTCATCCCGTAACGGCTATCCAGTAAAACACAACTAATTATTCTGCCAGATCCTTGACCAGATGACAAATTGATTCACGGCACTAACTAAAAGAAGGGAAGGAGGAGAAATTGCACCATTTCCTATGACTGAAACTACATTAACCCGTTACCCCAAGGAAAACTTTGTCAAAAGTTTTTATTGCGGCGGTTGAGCTATACGCCAGACGGCTGCAGTGCATTGCCAGGAGACCCCGGTGCTGTGCTATGAAAGTTCATACACAGAGCACAGTTTGCATTTGATATCCATCAGCGTTCAGAGGAGGAAGATCTTTTTTCAGAACATCTGCAGAGTATCTCATATGTCAGAGGACCCAAAACTGTTATCAGAAACTGCTAATTAAAACTTAAAAAAAATCAAATACCTGTTTTTCTAAGCTGACCTGAGGATGCTGAAAGCTAAAAGTAACACCAGGGAGACCGCTGGAAATGAAAGCTTTTGCTCAATCTGTCAGTCAACTCACAAGGGGAAACTTCCTGCATACTGCGAGAAGTCTATAATTACATCATCATGGCAAGGGCACATCAGTGTGCTGCTTATTAATCATTTCCAGGAAGAAGACTATCAGAAAGCCATCCTTCTTAGCACCACTGCCCGGCAACGTGGGCTCCCTTGCTCACTGCAGGGTGGGTGCCTCAGATTTCCCTCGCATGAATTTCCTCTTCGAGCAAATTTCAACCCCTGCCAGAAGTCTGCAACACAACTTTTCACATGTTCTTCTGACAAAAGGCTGGTTTCGCACAACACCCTAAGCTGTAACAAAGTCTCACAAAACCATTCTTCTCTGGTAGAAGTGACAGAAGCATCCCACCCAAAACAGTGAGCGCTGCCAGATTTTGCATTTTCCCCTCCACTCCAAAGACATGTGAGATATTGTCTCTCCACCAGACGTAGCCCTGGGGGGAATGCCAAGGTTCAGCTTTGCCCAGGGTGTCCTGCACTTGCTCCTTAAATGAAGTGATCAAGAATCGTTCACCAAACGCGTATGACCAAAGCACCATTCCCTTTCAAAATTTGGACAACTGTAGAATCGTAGGATCATTAAGGTTGGAAAAGACCTCTAAGATCATCAAAAGTCCAACCATCAACCCAACACCACCATGCCTACCAAACCATGTCCCGAAGTGTGATATCCACACGTTTTTTGAACGTCACCAGGGATAGTGACTCCACTACTTCCCTGGGCAGCCTGTTCCAATGCTTAACCACTCTTTCAGTAAAGAAATTTTTCCTCATATCCACTCTAAACCTCCCCTGATGCAACTTGAGGCCATTTCCTCTTGTCCTATCGCTAGTTACTTGGGAGAAGACACCAACGCTCACCTCACTACAACCGCCTTTCGGGTAATGGTAAAAGAGAGAGGGAGAGATGGAGGGGAAGAGGACAGGAGGGTGAGTAAGACTGTCACGTCTATCTGGAACCCTTAAGCTTATATTTGAGAGGCTAGGCCTCCTTTCTCCACTACATGAAGTAAGAGCAGCAAAGAAACAAAGACAAGCAAGAAGCAAAGCATGCTGGAAAAGAGGAGAAAGAGATATATGCCACGCAGGTAACATCATGGATAGGGTATTATTCTCATGAATCGTGATCCAGAAAAATAATACCCTAAATGGAAGCTAAGAATACTAAATGGATACACACAAGTGGGGTGAAATACAGCAGACTGTTATAACAGCAGAGAGTAAAGTCCACAAGTGAATGTAAGAGCCCTCCCAGCTACCTTTGATTCAATGAGTCCTGTGATCTGCTGCTCCGTTCCTCCAAGGGCTACTGATGCAATGTGCCAGATTCCATGTTTCTTTCCAACTGTTCTGAGTCTCCTGCATCTGATCTCAAAGAAGGGAGCAGAAACAGCTGGAAGAGAGAAACCAGAATGGCATAGTCCAGCAGCAACCCTTGGAAGAACAAACAACGACAGCCTTGTGAGAGGTACTATTGTCCCCCAGCCTGTACGTTTGCATGTGGACACGTATGCACATGTCTTCTAGGAGAAGAAATACACGTCACTAGTGCACCAGCTCTGGCCGGTCACAGAGCACCAGAGGATCTTCTGACTCAGTGCGATCAGTGCGAGCTGAACAGACCGAGAGCTCAACAGCACGGCCGCGATCCACGGTCATGGGTGCCAAACGAGTCACGCGTGCTAAATGCAGTCTAAGTTTGGCACCACACTTCTCCTCCAGTGGCACCTTTACTCCCTGAGCAATTCCACCTACTTTGCAACACATGAGCAGCTTGCAGCCTGCGCAAGGGAAGCCAGTCAAGGTCTACTCTGTTTAGGCTTTAAAGCTCCTGTAGATCTAGCTGCAGGCCAAAGGAGGAGGGCAAAACAGCAGGTGAAAGAGGAGACTGAAGGAATAAACTTCTTCAGAGAGAACTTAGGTATTTGCTGCCAAAGGAGAGGATTAGTAGTGAAAATCAGGAAGTCAATGAAGCAGAGAACAGCAAGAGGCCACTGCAGGTAATAGGGACAGTAGGAGCAAGGCTATTGCTCACCAAGGCACTTGAAGGGGACATAAAAAAAGCTTGTTGCTCTTTCATACGTGCAAAGACCAGAAGGAGGGAGCGAGGAGGTCAGGGAGATGGTGGGCCATGAGACAAAAAAAAGCCTTTGAAAATGAACCATGGAAAAGTGATTAATAAGGGAAGAACTGTCAGGGTTGGTGTTAGGACCTTCTCATTTCCACTAGAAATGAAATAAGACATCACAAGTCACAACCAGATTTTGGGAGGGAAGACCAGGAGCACAGCAAGACCAAGACAGAAAGACGTTATTTAAAGAACAGAAACAGAATTTCAGACAGAGAGGAAGTCAGATTAGGATAGTTAGGAATTACACACAAGAGAAGGCAGAAAACAAATTTAAAGGCTCAAGGGATATTTAAGGTACAACAGCCCAGAGGATCTCTTGCCAGCCTTACAGCAGGGATGCAATGGAAACCATAAGATTCTTCCTGACTGCAACTTCCTCGTAACCGATTCCTAGAGAGCACAGGCACACCACGTCTCTTCAGGACAGGACAGCAGTACCACCACGAGCCTGGTCCTAGCACACACGGTACCATTTCTAGAGGGGTCCCTCAACTCCACATCCCTTCTGCCCCACACAAAGCTACTAATTGCTACCAATTGGTTCTCCTTCATAAGTGCCAAGTCACCAAGCGCAGTAACAAAACGAGTACCTGGAGTATCGCAAGTCTGCCCATCCCCTGAAGAGTTGGTTGGAGGCGTCCGGTGTCGGTAGACTAGATGTGGTTTATTGTGCTCTTCTTCATACTCCTGTTCTTCCAGCGATAGCAGCGGCTCTACAAAATAGTCCCCGTCGTCAGACTTGAATGTGCCTAGCTGAGAGGGACCAGAGAGGAACAGGCGGTCAGCTTCGGGCGATGACAAACCACGGAGCAGGACTACCCCAAAAAAAGCGCAGTTAACGAGGAACACGCGCGAGCGCCTGCTTCTGCAGTGACCCCTGTGAAGGCACGGGCTGGAGCTCCAGCTCCCATCGTACCCATGCTGGGCCGCACCGCTTGCCTGCAGCCATCCCACTGGAATTTACAGAAAGCAAATTACTAATCCATAGGCAGGGGCATGAGAAGGGCACGTCTGCCAGACCCCATCCCCCTGCCAGTGACGTCCACCAAGCCACCCCTGCCCAGGGCGAGATGGTGCTGCAGAGTGCTGGACTCCTCTCATCACGTCGTGCTGGTTTTCACACCACAGCTCTCCCCAAGACAAGCTTCAAACCCACGTGTAAGGACCCAAAGGAGGTGTCTGACCAGTGGAACCGCTGCTTATGAGCAGCCACCGACACTCCTAGCTGCACGTGACTATCAGTTGGGGATTTGGCGGGTAAGTAAGAGATAACCAAGATGCAAAACATCCCGCAGCCATCCTAGACTGGGATCCACGACCAGTCGCTGGGAGGAAGGCTTGCCCAGCCCCACACTAGCCCGGGCGAACACAACTCGCCAGCAGAGATGTCCCAGGGGAGTGGCTGGGACGGGCACCCGGGGTGCGGGAAGGCTCAGCCCCTCCGAGAGCCTCTGCTCACCCCTCCACCAGCCTCCCCCCGCACAGGAGGGCAGGGGGGCGGCAGGGGGGGCTGCCAGGGAGCCTGCCTCCGCCTGTCCTCAGGTCCCCGGGGGTCAGGACGGCTCTGGGGTCAGCGCTGCTGGGGACCCCCCCGCTCAGCCACCCCGTCAGGGTGCCCGGGCTCCGCGCTCGCTGACCTCCCCGCCGGGGTGCCGCTGGGTGGCAGATTTCCGCCCCCCCCCCAGAACCCGCCGAGCGGGAGGGCTTCCGCGCCCCCGGAGTAATAAAAGCGGGGTGTGAGAAACCTCCCGACCGGGGCCGAGCCGCAGCCGCCGGCCCCATCCCGCAGCCGGGGGGCGTGGGGAAGGGGCCGTCCCCCTCCCTCTGCCCACCCTCCTCCCTCGCCCTGCTCCTCCTCCTCCTCGGCGCTTCCGCCCCAGCGCCGCTGGGCGCCCGGCGGGCCTGGGTCCCGGGGGTCTCACCATGCCGGAGCAGAGGCTGATGACGGCGGTGTGCCGCGGGCGGGCGTTGACGTGCCCCCGGTAGAAGCAGTGCCTCACGTCGGAGCCGGCCGCCTCGGCGTACAGGCGCCGCTGGTCGGCGGCGGGCTCTCCGAGGAGGCTGACGGTGAAGAGCGGGGCGATGAAGGCCGAGCTGGCCGTCAGGTTGAAGAGGAACTGCTGCCCGAAGGCGGAGAGCCTGTAGTGAGCCTTGGGGGAGGAGGCGGCGGCCGTCCAGGCATCGGGGCCAGCGCCGGCGCTCCGCCGCCGCCGCCTGAAGTGGACATCGGTGGGAAAGGGCTCGCCGAACTCATCCACCCGGGTAGGAGTCACGATCTCGTACTCGCTGAGCCTCTCCAGCAGCTTGGCTGCGAGGGGAGAGAAGCACATGCCACTGAGCGGGGAGACCGAGCACACCCCCCCACCCCCCACCCCGGCACTCCCCGAGCACCCCCTTACCTTGCTTGGGGTGCAGCTTCTGCCTCCTCGCTCCTGTCCTCAAGCCGTCGATGAAGAGCGTGGTGAGTGCCAGCGCCAGCGGCGCCAGCTGCATGGTGCTGCGCGCCGTCCCGGGAGCGGAGCAGCCTTCCCCCCCCTCCCCCCCGGTGTCTTCGGGCTCTTCTTTTCCTCCCTTTCCCTTTTATTTTATTTTAATTTCTTTTTTTTTCCTTTTTCCGCCCCCT
>Ga0065711_1035935_pt1 | contig 21650 bp, 13 predicted proteins | sample Hoacrofraction12_FD_59098 | JGI IMG/M metagenome (GOLD analysis project Ga0065711, IMG submission 59098) | Hoatzin crop microbial communities from Cojedes, Venezuela - Epithelial fraction 12 v2 (version 2) | ecosystem: Host-associated > Birds > Digestive system > Esophagus > Crop | place... | reverse complement strand
GGGGGGGGGGTAGCAGAGCCTACCTTGATGTCAGTGTTGGTTGAATTATTTTAAATGCTTCTAAGAAAAGGAGCTTCCAAGAAATATAGAAGTGCCGTCAGAGCACTCAGCTGCAAATGAGGCAGGATGATGAGTGCACCAGGTAGTGAAGTGGTATATGGGGAAAAGAAACGTGATTGTTTAAGTTCTTGAAAACATACTCTGTGAAGTACAAATAGCTAGCTAACCTTTGAGCTGATAGCCCTACGTAGGCTGCAAGGGAGTATGAGCTTGTGTATTGGAGGGGAGAGGCATTTTGATCAGAAGTAGCATTTCTGTGGACTGGAAAAGCCTGTGAGGCAAAGGAGGCCCTGGCAGCTGCCGATCGGCTCTCCCACTCAGCAGTGCTGCTGGTTTTGTGACAAAAAGTGGTTGTCTGTGCACCCACAGAGCTGAAGTCACCTATTCCCACTGAAGGAACAGAAGTCCCCAAGCAGCTCACCAAAGCTGTGACAACTGAGCGGGTGATTCAGGGAAGTAGCTGCTGAACTATTTTGAGTATTTCAATATGATATTCTGCATGTATTCCAAGGCTGGGACTGCATTTCTCACGCAGCCAAGAAAAATGGAGTATTATAGTGTTTTTCTACTTCATACTCTCCTCCACACGCATGCCTTGTGTAATGAAAGCAGTGTGGAAACTGCTTCAGGTGGCAAATGAAGATGTAGTAAACAAGTAAACTTTGGGGAGATTTGAACATTTGCTGAGTTAGATGTTTACTGTGACCAACTTCTATTTATATAGAATGTCTGTATTTAACTGCACACCTGTTTTCTATCTAATAAAATCATTTCCTCACTATTACCTTCGTACCAGTGCATGCGATCTGCCTTGAATATATCCGTTTTCAAGGGCACGATTTTGCTTTCTGACATGAAAAGTAGCGAATATTTAAATCTTTTTATTGAAGTGTCACTCTGGTCACTCATTTCTCTTGCTGGCGACACTTTTATTGTGGCCAGGAATCATATTCTGCCTGACCTCTAGTGGTTCCCTTCACGAATTGAGTCTTCTTCTGAGTGCGGAGTGACTAAACAAACTTTACGTTTGCAGTCAGGAAAGGGGTGAGCACAGATTTGAGACTGCCTCAGGTTCAAGAGGGTGCAACACAAAGAGAAACCAAAATCAGATTCCAGCACCAGATCTCAGTTAGGGTTGTTGCATGGAGGATGGCATGATTAGTTGCGTGTGGTTAAAGACTTTAAGTTCACTGCATGAGTTTAGGCATATCCTCTACACATCTGTGAGTTTAAATAATACCCAGCCATCTTTATAAAGTGCTTTGAGACCTACGGAGAAGTTTTTCATGAATTTGGGTAGACTTGATCTACCAGTGGTACAGAGGTAGCACACAAAAGAGATACTATCCTGACCTGATGTTATAAAGCAGCAATGACATCTTCTGGATCTATGTAAGGGTGTGTGTACCCTCAGTGCGTTGTTCTGTACATATTCATCATATAATGGTGCCTATATACTCGGTTATCTCTATTTCTTGTAAAATCAAATGAAGACATCACTGTGGTTACATGACTTGCCTCTTTGCAGGTAATAATGAAGCATACCTATAGGCATGCACGTACATGTAGATTATGCAGATATGTACGTATGTATGTGTACATATTTCTGCCTGCTGAACCTTCGTGCAGATTTCTGTTTGCTGTAATCCTATTTCAGTGGGTGCAAAATCAGTCTGATGTCTCAAAACCCATTTTTCCGTTGAGCATGAGTTATGTTCCTATTCTGTGCATTTACACATTTCGTAACTGTCTGCTTACTTAACAATTCCTATACCAAACTATGGATGAAGCCTAAGTAATTCATAATCACCAGAGCAGACACGAAAATAACCAACAGTTCCCTGAGAGAAGAATGGGCATGTATTCACACTGCTGTTCCAGTGACTTGGATCTCAGCGGATCAGCTCCACCGAATTCCCAGATGCTGCTGCAGGTTTCCATCCAGAATCTTTTTGGCTACCTTTGCTATGCTAATAGAAAAAACAATCTTGCTGTTAAATGTGCATCTACTTCTAGAAAATGATCCACTATATATAGCTTTTCTCCTGGAAGAATGAATGTGGCATTAGAATGTTTAATGTCAGTGCACAGGCCAATTTCTCTTGGTGATGGTTTTAGCATACACAGTTCTGCTTCAAAATGTTGACATTACAGATTATTTTTCAGCCTGATATTAATGTTTCCTGTCTGTATTACAGATACTAAAATTGGTAGAAGAAGCCTTCCTATATTTGAGAAGGGGTTTCTGGTTAAAAGACCCAACAGACTGGGTAATGATATAAAATCTCAGTGCACCAATGTCTGAACACCTGAGAGGGAAATGTGGTTTTCTCTGCAGGTGGCAAGAGCAAATAGGAGAAAGTGTGGGAATGTACTCTGAGTAACAGCAAGCAGATTTCTTTGTTTTTGCTTTTCTCTGGAGCCTCTCACTGTTGTACCTAAAACTATTGCTTTAATAGATTAGATTTTAAATTAAAGTTGCTGCTTTTGCACCTTGTGTGGTCAATGAACCAACTATGGTATATGAAGCATTAACTCAATAAACTGCAGGTTTGGAGTGGAAATGGAAGTCCTATGTAATATTCCACAATATTGTCGGCAAGTAACTGTTCCATTTGTTTATGGTCAGGGAAATTTTACTATGGGATCATCTGACATAAAAATAAGAGCACTAACTAGTATTTGAAGTCAATATTATAGAATATCAAGGGAATAGGATATGAATTAAAATTCTATTTAATAATCAGTGTTAGTGGATTAATCATGAGACTGGAGGTAAGAAACTTGTGTAATCCTTTGGTGGGTTTGATATTATCTACTTTTATAGCCTTGGGCTAGTAATTTTAAACATATTCTCTCAAGACTTTCTGAATCAGGAAATTGTCCACTTCAGTATTATTAACCAGAGGCTAAAATTTAGCAAAATTAAGAGGAATTGGGATGATGGGCAGGCAGCCTTAATTAAAATCACCGTTCACAGCTCCTCTGAGAAAAAGAATTAGATACAGGAAAAGGATAAACACAGTTTTAGCCTTGGTAGCAGAGATGGGTATCCAGACTGTTGGGTGTGATGATATTATAGATTGTATTGGATTTGATCTGTGCTGATGTTTTGAAATTATTGCTTATTTTACTAGTGAACTTCCAATAAAACATGTTATTCCCTGCCCGTGATTCGCTATGCATCTAAAAACACACAGGGCACTTTATTTGGGAGTCATGCAATTTTCACTGCTGTCCTTAATGGAGTGATTTCAATTGAAGGAAACAGAAAGAGTTAATTTAAAGGTGTCGGCACAGCACCTGCAATGGAATGCAGATGGAAGCTTTGTGCTGGTGACCTGCCAGTAACCTGCCTGTACCTTCTTCAAGCAGGCAGAGTCAGCATTGCCTTTCTGTCAGCGGGGATGGAGGCAGTGGTTGGCTCATACACCCATCCTTGATGCAATCTTAGAGTTTTAATTCTGGAGGACCCATCACTGGGAGGAATGCTTGGAGATGTTTTCTGGGAATGGCGTAGTCATTTTGTAGCTTTGTTAGTGAGATGATGTTAGACTGAGTTCAGCTGGAAGCTGTTCTGCACCGGGGGCGGGGGGGCGGTGAGGGGAGAGAGGGACGGCACAGGGTCGTGTCTGGACCTCAGCAAGAAAGACCCAACAACAAATGGCTTAATAAGAGAACTGATTTAATAAGACAGAATAATAAGAAGAATATAGGTAGCAAGTAAATCTCACGTCCATTCAGATGCTGGGCACACTACATCTGTGCAGCGTCGGATGGATCTTGGATAGGTTTTCCCACGGTGCACTGCACAGAGCAGAGCAGATCCTGTCTGTGGGGAGAAGCTCTCCCTTTCGGTCATTCGAGTTCATGTATAAGTTCCTTACAAGAAAACACCTCTGTTCCTTCAGTATGTCCTCAGCAGAACTTCTTGCTGGACTTTGAGGTAAAAGCAAGGCCAGGCAGGCGGTGCCGGTGCCGGTGTGGGATCTGCCTTCAGGCTCCTCAGCTGCAGCGGGGTGGCTGAGATCATCCTGTGGATGAGGACCTCGTGCAGCACAACACGGGCCTGAGGGACACTCTGGAGGTGAAGCACAGCACCGGCTTGACCTGTTCGGGTTAGCTGTCGTGTGGGTCGCTGACTCCTAAACGTGGAGTGGTTTCTTGGGCAGGATCAATACAGATGAGGGGAAAAAAGTAGGTTGAATCTCTTGGCGCTGTACCTTCTTTTCTAACTTGCAGCCCTCTGCAGGGACCACAGATGAATGAACATCGCTTTTTTTCAGTTTTCCTAGCACAAGGACTGAGTAACTAAACCCAAAGGATTCTCACTCTTTTCCCTGTTTTTCTCCTGGAATTCCAGTAGGCAATTTTTCTTTTACTTCACATATAAATGCACATTTTCTCCTGTTGCTGGGCTTTGCTGTATTAGTATTTTCTATGTAAACTGTCTGAAGCACGTTTTCCTGACTGAGAACTGACTGAGCCTTTCAGATGCAAGAGACAGTGCCGGGATCTGTAGAAATGATGCATTTGCATTAAGCCCTTTAGATCTGACAAGCGAGAGGATTTTCATGCGGTGTTTTGTACACAGTTTTAACATTTGTTAATTTCAGATCAGAAGCTAAGATTTCACTCCATGCATTCCAAATAAACTCTAACAAAAATTCAGCTGTCAGCTTTTGAGTGGATACAGCGTTTCATATTTTCTCTGTGATATACACACGTCCAGGGAATCAATTATCCTGAAAATGTATGTGAAAAAGCAACATCTGACATTTAAAAAAGTCTATTCAAGTGATGCTAGGTTATCAAATAAACTGTGCAAATTTGGCAGTTGAACATCCCCAAGCTGCTGAACATCCCCAAGCTGCTAAACATCCCTTCTTCAGTGTCCACAATTTCAAGGTAACATTTCAGTTCTTACTGTAGGAACGGAAGGAGGTGAAATAGCCAGCAGTAACAAGGTACATTATGAAATCCACAATAGTGGGCAAATCTTTGTGAAAAGGCAGACTTCTTCTCTCTAGAAAAGTGCACATTTGCTGTCAGGTTCAAAAAGAGGACTGTTATGCGTGCAGGGACCAGATTCGCTAAAACCAGCTGGGGAAGATGAAAATAAAAGCTGGTGTTGTCGCTGTCTCTTCTCGTAGGTTGCAAAGGATTGGCGTGCAGGGCGGGGATGAAGGGTGATCGACACCACTGTTTGTTTTGTCCCGAGAGCCGGACAGACGAGTACATCTACACATCTGTCAAGCCTCGGCTGCTCCACATGAGCTTCATTCATCCGGCTTCTCCTTCACTCCTCCCCACAGCAAGGGCTTCTGTCTCCCATACCGACAAGGCTTGTCTTTGACGTATCAACCCGATGCCCCTCTCAAGGGCAACTGTGAAGGAGAGGCCGACGAGGTCATGGGCTGAGGTCAGAAAATGGAGGAAAAAGAGAGGCACCGTGTTGCTGCCAAGGAACTGGTTACCAGTCAGACCTGGCACATAACATTGTCCCGCTGAGTGGCACAGCCTAGAGCTGTGGCTTTTCCCAGCCATGCGACCTGAAGCACCAGCAGTGCCTCTCGCCCCATGGGAGGAGGCAGCGCTCTCGCTTGTGCCTCAGAAGAAGGAACCCGAGAGGTCTGCGTGTGCTCAGCGGCAGAGTGGCTGTAGGGATTTCCTGAACCTGGTTTCTAGCCTGAATTTGCATAACAAAAGCATTTGTTTGTGCTTCCAAGCTGGGATCCCGTTTTAGATGTCCTCAGAATCTGGAGGATTCAAATCTCGCTTCCGGGCTGTAGTTGGAACCATCACTAGTCTCTATAGATCTTTAATCTGTGGGGATTTTTTTCCCCAAAATTTATAGCTACGTGACATGATAGCTGTTAAAGTTCAACGCAGACAACAAAGCTCAGTTTATAAATAAGAAGAGTTGTGAAGGGACTATGAAATATATAATGCTATTTTGTGAATAAATTTTTCATTTAATACAATGTTTTATATACTGACTAGCTTCCTTTGAACTATATTTATTATCTGCTGCTTGCCTTGAAATGAGAAATGTAACTACTTTGATAAATGGATTTGAAAGGTTATCTAGTTTCACGGTAGCTTCTCTAAGTTACCATTACATGCTTTGCTGAAATGTTATTCGGTAACTTTCTGAAGGAATACTTTGGTGCTCTGGGATAGTGAAAGCTCTCTGTTTTTCACTGTATGGATATACGTGAGAGGACTTGTGAGAGGCAGGAGCTGTTTCGCTTTCATCTGTGGAGATAATCATTAAAATAGTCCAGCAGTCTCTTCTCTGGTATGTGGAGGTCACTTATTTAAACCCCTTATTCAGACCTTTAAAAACCACCCTAATTCTTTTTTTTTTCTTGTATCTGAAGTGTTCCATGACATCTAGTTCTGTCTTCAGCGGAATTTCTCAAACAAAAGATCAACTTACATGCTTGCAGATTTGCTTATTACATGATATACTTCAGGGTTTTTAAAAATAGTAATCCTTTTTACTTAGATAAGAAATGTTCCTTTATGCTGGTTCATTAGCTCAGCAGTAGAATTTGCTGCATCTGATATTATAGAATGATTCAGTGAAGGTTTGTCAGTCTTCATGTTTATATTTGTTAGAGAACCAGCTGCCACAGAGGGCTCACGCTAGAGCTGATAAGGTCTTGAAGGGCCAGCACCAAGCTGAGAAAGGGCAAGCCAGCTGAAGGACAGTCTCTCCATGGGATTCTTCCTCACCCTACCTAGTGAGGACTTTTCCGCTGACTCCAGCAGCTGCACGTGCACGCTATACGACCAGAACCAAAGGCCCATATATTAATGGTAGTCTTTTATGCGACTTGGGATGAAACAACCTGAGAAGATTCCATACACAGGATACGACCCTAGTTACACCTTGATGCATCCAGAGACTTGCAGCTGTCAATTTACTGGTAAGAGAGCACGCTTGCTCCCAAAGTGCTGTTACTCCTTCAGCCTACTCCCTCTCGGGAGATACAGGGCTGGGAAAAGTTAGATACTTATCTGGGGAAATAGTCCAAAAAAGCAATGCTTTCAGGCACTTTCTAAACTTTTGTTTCAGCCAAAGGCACGCTGTGCTCTTGCTACCTGGTAATAAAGGACTGTCCTGTTTTTCGCTATTGCAAATGGCATTCTCGAATGTTGACCCACCATTTATCTTATGCAGATAATAAATACTTGTATACATATATTGCAACTTTTGTCAGCACAATTTATTCTTCACTATGATTTCTTGGATCTCTTTTTCTTCCTCCATTTTCACCAAGAGCTCTCGTACAATCACTGACTAAAACACCTGTCTATTAATCACAGTTAGATGTGCAGGTTTATAGTGCATCGACTGCACACTGTTTTATGGTACCTGCTTTAAGTTTGAATCACCCACCTCAAGACAGAGGGCTGAAGCAGGAAAAAATAAAAATATAAGTACCATTATAAGCACTCTGCAACTTAAATAATCCCTTTTCAAAAGTGCTGAAGGAGATTGGCAAGGGTATGGCAATGAAATGTGAGTTCATTATTCATCACAATAGAGTGAGCTGGGAGGGGAAAAAAACTGGCTTGTGTGGGTGTATTCATATATAACAGGCAGGAGAGGAAGCCAGACTTCTTAAACTGAAAACAATAAACCATTTGTTTCTCTGTGTGTCAAGCAGAGAAGGTTGTTCAAATTTTTGGACCTAAGTTTTTTGAGTGAATGTATTATAAGCATTTCATACAATTTCATTACTGCTTCTCTACCTTTTCTCTCCAGTAGTAACGTTATTTTCTCTAGTCTTTTGTTTTACTTGCCTACAATGTTTCTTTGAAGGCTACTCGACCATTTCTTTTACACAATGCCACATATTTAGATGCGAGGAGGAAGGACTGCGCTCTAGCGGGCGATAACTTACCGCAGCATAAAGGGCGGCAAGAACGGGGCCTTTGTCAGACCCTGGCTCCGCTTAGATTAACTGACAAAAATATTTGCCTTCGGAATGTAAAGTTCAGGCCGGCTAGAAAACATGTCAATGTGCCAGTCCAGCAGAGAAAGTAAGCGTGTCCTTAACCATACGGTCTGTTTTCTGTTATTTTCAGATCTTTCTGCAGCCTTCTTTAACTACAGGCAAGGAAGTCGAAGTCTTCTGCTGAATCAGGGTCTGTGTGTGAAAGGTAAAGTTACAGTATGAATACGGGGGAAGGTAATTTAAAAACAAGAGGAAAAGATAACAAAAATCCTTTTGTTACTGTTATATTGCTGACTGTCATGCAGAGCCCTTTTTGCGAAGAACAGTGAATGAGAGGCAGCTCCGGAAAAGCTAATCTGATGACAAGGAATCACCGGTTTCCATTGTATTTGCCTGAAAGAGCAGCAATTTAGACTCAAGTGAATATTTCGCAGCAAACAATTTATCTGATGAGTTTGGCATTTCTCTTAGATCATGAAATATCCATGAGCAAACTGTAGCTCCCTTACATGCACCCATTTTTTTGCTTTGATGAGTGCATTTTTGAATTTTTCCCTTTCAAGCTTGTGATTGACAGAAGTGCTTTAAATACAGGCTGTGTTGTAACTGGTCATAGAAGTCAGGCATTTTTGTGTTTTCTGACTCTTTGGGACACTCTCTTGCCTCCATTGTCTCATTCTAAATTTTGATGGAGACACTCAGCGAGCCTAGAGCTTTGGGATTTCTCCCTCGCAATTCCTCCTCCATCCCCTGACTTTTTAAACTAAATAGACTAAATGTGAATAATGGTGTATGTATATGAGGAAGACATGAAAAAAACATGAAGAGAAATTATGTGGGTAGGAAAATTACCAGAGGAATGAGTGAGACCATTGTTGAGAGAAGGCGGATTTGAGTTTTTGGGTACCCTATCCACAAGCCTGGCAAGTTATATTGAATTATCCTGATTCGAAGATATCTTTTCTGTCTGTCAGTCTCTCTCTTTGTTCCTCTTTTTTTTCCTCCCCCCACCTCACCTGAATCATCAGTGCCAGTAAACTGGCTTCCTAAAATCCTTCTGTAACCCAAAACGGAGAAAAGGCACCAACATTACTGAAGCGAATTTCATTAAAACTATGAATGAACATCAGTGGATATTTTTCTTTCCCTCATTTGTTCAGTTCTTGTGGTAACATAAAAGGGCTGCGTATGTGTGACAGCTGAGGAAGGCATGGAATGATGCTCGCTTATTAAAAGCTTTTTGTGTAAAAAGATTCTCCATCACAGTGCTAGCAAGCTCCTGTTATATTTTTGTGTGTCAGCTCATCCTTGGTGATAGAATGATGAAGCTTTGCTACAAAAGGAAGAAATCACCAGCTAGCGAAATGAGAAAAGGAGCAGAAGGAAAGGAAAGCAAGAAGATTATTATGCCAGATGCTCGCTTGCAGCTGATTGATTATATAGAATCATTCTAATGCAACGTATTAAACTTGTCCAGCTGGCGATGTGCCTGCCTAATGTGACAGTATTACTGTTAACAGGAAAGAAGTCCTGGGCTGAGGGTTCAAACAAGGATTCAGAAATCTAGGGCTCAGTCCCAAGCTCTAGCTGAAGCACCTGTGCTAACTTAAGCAAGACTTTTATCATCCCATGTTTGTCTTCTCTGCATGTAAAGTGGGTGTCTATCCACAGAACCACAGAACCACAGAATGGTAGTGGTTGGAAGGGACCTCTGTGGGTCACCCAGTCCAACCCCCCTGCCGAATCAGGGTCACCTACAGCAGGCTGCACAGGACCTTGTCCAGGCGGGTCTCGAATATCTCCAGAGAGGGAGACTCCACAACCTGCTTGGGCAACCTGCTCCAGGGCTTCGTCACCCTCAGAGGGAAGAAGTTCTTCCTCATGTTCAGCTGGAACTTCCTATACTTCAGTTTGTGCCTGTTGCCCCTTCTTCTACACACTATCATACCTATATTGTCTGCAGTCCTCATGCGCAGAAATGATTTCTAGCACGAGCTGATCCTTTTTAGAGTTTGAATTGTGGGTAAAGTTAATTACTTAGTAGAACACATCAGCGCCTGGCTGTCAGCAGTGCCAGCTGAAAAGCACCCGTAGACACCTTCAGTTTCGGGAGGGTACAGCCTTCCCCACCCTACTGCTTCTGGCTTCTCACCATCAGCTGGCTCTGCGTGGGATCATGTTTCTCTCCTACCCTCAGACCAGATCTCGCCTTCACTCCCCAGTACATGCTGTGAGTTTCTGGGCAAGCAGAGATGCTGGCACCCATTGTCCATCTGGGGCAGTAACAATAACTTGTACAGTGATCAAGCTGTCTTCTAAAGCCATATAATATTTACTTAGAATAAAATGTTTTCAAGAAAAGTGTACCACGAAACCAGTAAACCCAAAATGTGCGTATACTTGCTCTGTTTCCTAAGTCTCGATGTTTCCTGGATCCATGAAGGCTGAATATCCCATCTGGAGTACTGCATCCAGTTCTGGGCTCCCCAGTTCAAGATGAGGAACTACTGGAGAGAGTACAGCGAAGGGCTACGAGGACGATGAGGGGACTGGAGCATCTCTCCTACGAGGAGAGGCTGAGGGAGCTGGGCTTGTTTAGCCTGAAGAAGAGAAGGCTGGGAAAGGACCTTATAAACGCTTATAAATATCTGCAGGGTGGGTGTCAGGAGGATGGGGCCAGACTCTTTCCAGTGGTGCTCAGCGACAGGACAAGGGGCAAGGGGCACAAACTGAAGCAGAGGAAGTTCCATCTGAACATGAGGAAGAACTTCTTCCCTCTGAGGGTGACGGAGCCCTGGCCCAGGCTGCCCAGGGAGGTTGTGAAGTCTCCTTCTCTGGAGATATTCAAGACCCACCTGGACAAAGTCCTGTGCAGCCTGCTCTGGGTGACCCTGCTTCAGCAGGGGGTTGGACCAGATGACCCACAGAGGTCCCTTCCAACCCCTAATATTCTGTGATTCTGTGATTCTGTGAATATCCTTAGGCTCCCTGCACAGACTCTGCCTGTCAGCCTGGTGGCAATTCTGGTAATTGACCTTCTTTCTGTTCTTCAGAAGTGCTTTAAAAGACGTTACAGTTCTTTTGATCTGCAGCCTGCCAGTTTTGTCAGGAGAGTGATTGCTATCTGCTGGAGCTAGGATGCTTGAAGCTAACAGCCTGCGTGCCACGTTCTCACTGGGGAGTGTGCTGTGGGTCTCCTGTCTCCTCTAGATATGTTGAGTAGCATTCCCAAAACCCCAAATCAGTTTTTAATCAGTAAGCTCCTGTAAGGCACAGTGATACCTCACTGGAAGTATACAGTGACTAAGTACCTGGGCAGTACTCCTACTGTAACCTGCAATATTTATGCTATGACTGCATATAAGTAGTCCTATATTGTTACACAGAAGTTCCGTATGTGACACTATAAGGATGTGAGAAAAGTCCTACTGAGTCAGGCTGATGATCCACCAAGCCCGGTGTTGTGCCTCGAAGACTGACACTAGGAGATGTGGTTTGGAGAGTGTATGTTAGTCCTGATGCTTTCTTCAGTACATTCCCCTTATACTCCACCTATCCAGGGTTATGGTACTGGGGTTGTTAGAGGTATCTGCTTATGGACCTGCTGTCCATGACCTTGTCTAACCATTTTTTTAACCTGCTGATACACTATCTAGATCCACAGCTTCCTTTGATGACAAATTCCAGAAGTTCATTGCCCTCTGCGTGAAGAATTACTTTCTTTTGTCCATTTTAAATAGATTTCCGAATAGCTTTGGTGGGTATCCTCTAGCTCCTGTATTGTGGTATGGTGAATAACTGTTCTTCATTCACTTTATCCACTGCTTTAATTATTTGGTGAATCTTTATCTCACTTTCCATCATCCTTTTCTTCTCTGAATTGAAGACTTGCAGCCTTTTCAGTGTCTTCTCGCAAAGTAGCTGCTACATCACCATAGTCATCTTAGCTTCCCTCCTCTGTACCTTCTGTAACTCTGCTACATCCTCCTCGAGTTGCAGGGACCAGAACCTTGCACAGGACTCAAGATCTGGGCAAATAAAGTAACGCCCTTTGTCTTGTTCTCAGTTCCTTTCCAAAAGATGTCAGCCATTTTTTGGATTTGTCAACAGCTGCTGCATATTGAACTGATGGTCTCAGGAAGCTGCTTCTGGGATCTTTTTGGTGAACCATATCTGGCCGTTCTGAGTTTGGTATCCATGTTCCCACAGCGCATACAAAACCCATGTTTTCTTACTGGCCGCAGAAATGCAAGAGCAGATGGGAAGGGACATATGCCACAGCTTTTCAAGACCATGCTTTTGTGCAGGGCTTCGAAAACGTGGCCTCAGCAGTTTGATTTAACACAACTGCTAGAAAATTCAGCACAGAAGCCGCTATACTTATCCTCACTTCTTTCCATGGAGCCAAAGAAAATCAAATCATGTCTATGTAATGTCACGCTAATTCTGCTGACATATGATACCCCAAAAAGTAATCACAACACCTTCAAGACTGTACTCTCAACCATTTTATCCTGTGGAACTTAATTTTTGCCTTCAGTATTATTATGCATAGAACTTCAACTTTTACAGCTGCCATTCATTTTTATAAGAAGTGAAGTACAAGTCTGTAAGTGTCAAGATGAGCAGGATCCCAGCTGCCATTTCAGCTTCATTTGAAGGTTTCCATGAGTATGTGGATTCCAGTTCTTACGACAGGTGGGCCTAATTCATCACGCTGTATTGTATTTCTCCCAGCACACATCAGATTGTGCAGAGAGAACACATTTTGATGTAATATGCTAACCCTCACACATAGCATTACAATGGTTAGCATGTCACCCCTGCTTTATGGGGATAAAGAGGTAAGGTAAGCAAGCCTGTGATCATGGGGAAAATCTTTGCTGTGTCCTAAAATGCAATAGCCTGTTTCAGAAACTCTTTAAAATGCCCAGGTGTCTTGCATAGCAGTGGTAAATTATGCTCCTTTATGCACATGAAGTGTCCTATCTACTATTTTTTCTGTGGTTTTAGGGGATGTATTTCTTATTTTTCTTTAACAATCACCAGAAACCATAGCTTTTACACCACAATGGAATTAAATGTATGCACTAAATCAATGCACTTCCAATGACATTTTTCTTTGACGTGCCTGCAGCAGATTAGTAGTCCAAGATGTCTTTTATTCAAAATGACATGCTTTCTAATTTATTACAACAGGCTACCATCCTGTGCTTTAAAATTAGCAGGTGGAGCTTTTCAAAGCCTCAGATGTCATTTACATGCCTAATTTCTACAGAAAGTAAATGGGAGTGAGATATACAGTTGTCATTCGTGCCTTTGAATATCCTTTCTGCTCTTAGTGGTCCTCATAAATTCTTTGGCTAAATCTACCCTATATTTATAAAGAGGTCCCAGGAATCTCCAGTAACTTCCCACGCAAATGGTTACCTCGTGGGTAGCCAGACCAGGAATGCTTGGCAGGATTTTATGTTTCCACAGCCTGCACTAAACCAGGAACCATGGCTTTAAATATGGGTCCTGAGTGCTCTGGAAGATGCTTTCCAAACTGCGGCAGAGAGTTGGCTTTGCAAGTTTACTGTCAGCACAGACAACGAAGCAGATCTGAAGAGTGCCTTTGGGTGCTCTGAGAAGACAGCAATAAGCACACCCCTCTGGAGCCGTCCCCTGCCCCATTTGTTACTGCTTTGTCATAGACATTGGTCAGTGAAGACTGATTTTCGAAAGAATCATGTTTGGGAGTCTGGAAGTAAAGAGCTAGAATAGGAAACATCCTTAAAGGGAAATCAATTTTGTGACCTAATCAACTGAACAGCATCCCTTTAGCATCCGCATCAGAAATGCCACCACATACTAATCTGCAGAATTTTTCTTTTTCTTCTTTCTCAGGGACAATATGTTCTTGAGTACTATTTCTTTGACAGGAAAGAAAGACATGTATAAATAACTGCACACAGTGGTAATTTCTAATGAAAAGGTAATGAAAAAGGGCAGCCAGAAACTCATTTTAACTCTTTATCCCAGTAGCTGCAAGAAAAGGCTTTAAGTACAATAATGAAAGGTGGATGTGTCTCGTTTGTTAAACGTACTTTTCCACTGCATTTAGAAGCAAACAATAAAAAAATGTAAAAATGAGGTAAAGAATTAGTTTAGCATTCAGCCTTATCAGCTTTGGTTTACCTGCATATAATCTGAAAATGTATAACAAATATCCTGAAAATATTGATTTAGCAATGGTTTAAGCTACTCAGTATGGTGAATTTCATTTTGGGGCAGATATTAACTCAGACTCTAAAGGCCTAGATCCATGAAAAGTTGTAGGTGCTCAACTCTATTCCGTTCAGGTCTGTTCTGTTCTGTCTCTTACTTTGGTGCATAAACAACTCTCTGGATCTGGTCTCCAGTTTCTTAATCTATTTTCTGTTGAATGAAAAAAAGTCCTTCTATTTTCCTAAGAATTAGTAGTTTTTCTTCAACAATACACTTGGAGAAAACAAGCATATGGTTTACCTTAGATGCAAGCCTGAATCCAATTACATGTTTGGTTAATTCAAAAGATGAGTTCAAATGAAGCCTAAAAATAAATATGTGATTTGGGATAACCAAGGTCTACACTGGAGTAAGGCAGTAAGAAATTGTACTGAAGGAGTCTGTCAGCATTTCTCGCTTAGAAGCACAAGTGGAAAGAGGGATGGCAGAGGCTTTGAGAAACCTGCCTATCCTCCCAGTTTGGAGCTGGTCTGGTTTACAGGTTTGTTTTTGTCCCCAGAACCCACGGTGCAGCCAGAACTATGTTGTGCTGGAGGATATGGCTCTTAAATTTTACTAGTATAGTTATATGAACTACATAACCTTATGTTAGTATTAATTTGGATGCACCTCATCAAAAATAGCACAACATATCTACCACTAATTAAGAAAAAAAATTAATACTTTAATACTCACTGATCCACTATAAGATTTTAAAAGCTGTCATTTACAACTGGAAGCACTGTTCTGACTTACCTAAGATTTTTTCCATGATGTACTAAGATTAAAATAAAATCTAAAATTTGTAATTAACCTTCTTATTGGAAACTTTAGAAGTCATTACAAGTTATCAGGACAAATTCTGCATTGCATTCAGTAGGTAGCCTGTAGAAATTTGGCCCACTTATTTTATTAGTCTTTCTCCCCTTTCCTGCCCTTGAGCCCTGGAAGGAATACAAACATTTCACAGAGATAGAAGGTTGCTGAGTACTGAAGGGATAAGTTCACCCTTGTATCACTATTGAGAAAAGTTAGCTGGAGGAAAGTAAAGTGAAATGCCTGTGTGTGTTGATTACACTGAAGCCTTCAAAAAAGAACTTGAATGGAACTACAGTGGTGCATAGGATTTTACCTACTCTGTTATATAAGTAGCAAAAAGTGTCTAAATTTAGGTGTCTACATGTAAACTCCCCTGGCAGCTTTGTGATTTTACCCTTTTGTTTCCTTGGCTTTTGTTTCAAGCATTTGGAAAGAGTATTTTGTTTGACCGTTTCACCGAGGGAAGAAAAACGTCACCAACCAGCGAAGCAGCAAAGAAGACAGTCCCGGTTAGCAAGCAGTGAGAAACCCTGCTTTTGTCCAGTCCCGCTTTTCCCGTTTTAAATCACTGCTGTGTACTGTGATCTCTGTAGGCAACTTCAAGCCAAATTCTGCCCTTTCCTGCTCATGCAACCCAGTCCAAAATCCGTCAGAACCTTTTCACTGGTTTTAGTTAAGACTGGTAATTGTATATTCTCTGGCACAAGGACAGTTTTATCTTGGTAAATGTTCGAGCAGTGCAACGTGCACCTAAACCACTTCAAGAACCGATGTTGATCATTACAGTCACCTACTTGTGTTTTCTTCACAGGCTGCAAAAATTAAGCTTTGTGCAGCAGGCTTTTTTAACTGCAATAACACAGTACTTCATGTCAGGCGGGTATCTTTTCTATGTGTAAAGATGAACAATTGTCACTTAAGCTGCTTTTACAAAGAAGATTTATTACTTACTTTGCAAGTGGCATGACAGTTATTGAGATCTTAATAGTGGAATCCCCAGTTTGTAATTAACAGCCCTTCTGTTAGAGCAGGCCGCAGTAGGAAAGCTTAAGCCTCTTTTTTGCACTGCAGTTTTTCCAGAAAAAATATTATAGATCATAGCTGAGAATTAATAATTTTTGAAGAGCAATTAGTCCACCTGCATAAACAATCATAAAATCAAATATTACAATCCAATGGCATATAACTGCATGTGTATAAATATAGAAATAACTACATTGCCTTGCATATGTATATATATGCATATATAATAAGAATATATACTTAAACAAAATATGATAATAGCTATTCAAAATTTATTTAGAGAGAAAGAGATAGAGATATTCAAAATTATGTTAACTAAATATTAAGGTTACAGAGACTTCAAAGACTCAAAAGCCAAAGAAAACCTGATTTAGTTTTTTTCTTTTCTTTGTGTACATGCATTATTACTTCATGCCTTATGTAATCACTCACTATTTTTATGCTAATTTCAGTGGAAACAAAGCTTAGGAAATCACTCTACCAGGGTGTCATATCACCTCCTACAAACTTCCATAACCAGTGGGGAATTTCAATCAGTTTCCAGGTACAGAGGTTTCAAAAGCAATTCTGTTCTGCTAGATTTGCTGAAGAACGAGTGGCGGAGGATAAGAAACATTGACTTCTAAACACTTGTAACTTTGTCCTGGAGAAGTTTCTATTCCCTCGGCTGTCACTGCTCGTATACATGCAGGTAGTGGGAGATAAAGTAGGGGAAATGGATTACTTTAGCCTAATACCTGAGATTCTTCAGTAGACAAAAGAGATGGTTTCATTTCTACTCTGCTGGAGGACAGCTGGAGGGGGAAGAGAAGGGAAAACAGGTTACCTCAGCTTCATAATCCAGTTATACATGGAGATAAAAGACAATGTTGCTATAATTTAGTTAAGAAGTCAATCAACCTGGAGACATAAATCCAGAAGAAACAAGGCTTCATCTATTTTGGTGCTTGCAGGAAGATTTGTTTCCATGGGAAATCCTAAAGAAGAAGAAGAAAATGCTTATTCAATGACTGAACCTAATATTAATTCAATTTTTACTTTTTGTAGTTTGTTGCCTGGTGGCAAACTTCGAGTTCTTCCCTCGCTTCCTCCAGTGTAAAGAGAATTATTCATTTCCTTGGGGCGCTTTTATGATGCCCTCACTCCATTAGCTGAAATCGTGACATTCCTTCCTGGATTTAGCTGTGTAACATCTCAGCAAGCTGAGGAGTGTTTATTACGCACGTCTCGCATATCTAGAACCGAGGTGGAGCGATTAAACCCTTCAGTCATTAATTCGTTTAAGGCAGGGTTGAAGGGAGCTACTTTAGCATTTTCGGAACATGTTTCAGTCCTTGGAGCTTCCAACCACCTGCTGTTTGCAACCTCCCCCGGCTGCCCAGAGCCCCCACCTCAGTCCTTTCTGTCACCAGGGGAATATTTGAAGGCTGTAGCGAGGGACAAACTGCGCAAGGGACAGGTGTACACGGCCATGGGTCTTTGTAAGGACTGTGGGAAGGAATGGAGAGCAGGCATCAATATCTTTGAAGCCCCATGTGCTCTCCTTTGCCGTCACAGCGTTCTCAGCTTCTGGCTGCTGCTGTACAGCAGTTCACGAGCTGTTGCCGTGGAGGGCAACGAAGTGAGCAAGGCTCTTCCCAAAAGTGTTAGACCACCATTCATTAGAAGTCTTACTACTGCTTACCTCCTATTTCCATATTCTCATGTCCTGGAGGCAGCATGTTTAAAATGTGCGCTAATACTGGGAATATTTGAATAAACTGGAGAATGTCCATAGGTGGTTTTGGAGCCTTGTACTTTCTGCCAATGCTTTTCTAGATGTTGCCAAAGAAATTTTTGTTGTAACATCAAATTAAGAGAAATGCCTGATTCTCTGAGGAAGGATACATGGCTTAGTAGGTGAAACAGTTTTTACCCGTACTACAGCATTTATCACTTTTTCGTTTCTCACATGAATAGGAAATATCACAAGCCATTTTGTAGCAGAATTGATTTCCCCTTTGTTTAATGCTGACTGTCCGCCCCTTGCAAAGAAATAGGATACGCCTCTTTCCTGTCCTACACTCCGACATACTCCCGTTCCCCTCCACATCTGACCCCTATTAGGTACACCCGGAAATCAAATTATGAAGATGTCTGGAAAAACGTTGGAGCAGCTGACCTGGGATCTTTACATCGCCATACAGTCTTAGTGCGACAAGGCTTTGGTTGTTTTTGTCTCAGTGCAGCAAATGAGATAAACTCTGCAGCCTGAAATCTGCTGTTTAATTAGCTACTCAATTAAAAGAGGATCTTATCTCTATGAAGAGTTTATACAAAAGCACATACTTAATGCATCCACCACCATGTCTCAGTCCCAAATTCTATGAAAGCCCTTAACCACATACTCAACCTGAGCTATGCTTTAATGACAGCTATGACTATGGATGCATCTCATCTTTTCCTAATGCTGGATTTTCTCAAAATACCGTGCCTTTCCACACACCTGGACCTTGATGAAATAGGGCCTGAAAGAATTCAGGTTTTGCCGTTATTAAAGAAAAGCTAAACACAGACTCAGCTGAATTATTTTCTTGGTGGGCTCGGAGAAGCATCATTGCTCTCCCTATTCGATTTGCATGTATTTTTCAGACTCTGACAGCTCTTGCAATGAGGAGTAGTCAGTGGAGCACTCCTGTAGTAGTCAGTCAGTGGAGATAGTTTCTTGGCTGTGCTGGGGAAAAGGCAAGTGTATATCAGAGGACAGCAATAGAGCAGTTAGTGTGTGGTACCTAGGCATGAGGATAGAAGGCAGAGAAACAGGATGGAAAAAAAAGGGAGAAAAGGAGAAGCAGGAGGGTGAGCGTGTAATGGCTCATCCAACAGGATGCAGGTGCAGGGAAACAATACACAGAGTACAGCGTGCGTAGGGCAGCCTATGGAAGGAAACAAAGCCCACAACTTTGCTATTAACCATGAACCATGACATCAAACTGGGTTCCTCCTTCTCTGCTGCTGAAGTAAGAGGACAATCAGAACTTTGTGAGGTCTGGGCTGAAATACAATTCCCCCAAAGTTTTACTTCAGACCTGTTGGACTTGGGTATTGGAAAAGACCAGCAGCACTTTCTTCTTCTCTAACAGCTTTGCCCATGTGTTAACCTGCTCAATGATCAAAGACTCACTGTGGTTTTTGACCTCCAGTTGACAATGGTGGCTTGATGAGTGTGATTAAGCATCCTGGCAAGTGATGAGCGGGGCCTCTGCTCCATCCTCGGCTGCAGCACCGGCAGCTGGGGACCTACACTGCTTCCCTTCACCCCAGGGGTCATGCCAAACTCTGTTTCTCCTGTAACCTAACTCTGTTCATCTGTTATATGAACAACAACTTTGATGAGGATGTCCACTGCTACGACGGGGCCATGAGCTCAGTGGGGAATCATTTGTTTTGAAGGGGATTTCAGCGATTGTGCTGAGTACTGCTAGGGAGTGAAGGCTGAGAATGGGGCTCTGAGAAGGGGAAAAGCAGTGCTTTTCCATTTTACCTATTTAACTTCATAATTATCATCCTATGCTAGAACAGCGTTTAAATTACTCCTGTTTTCCCTGTTAGTTAGCATTTATGAAAGTCAAGCTTGCTCAGCCACATGAAAGAGGCTCAGCCTTCGGGGCTCTTCCTGCTGGGCTCATGGTCACACAGTCCTCAGCTGCCTCTGTCTCTGTCCTGGACAGAAAAACCAACACCTGCCAGCCTATCGGAAGGCTGAGGAGCTTTGCTCTTGCTTTCAGCAGGTAAGCCACATTTCTCCCCTTTCTGTGCGGGCAGGATTTGTGAGAGGGGAAACCAATACAGCTGGAAATCCAACTCCTTGGATTCCAGTCTACAAATCCCTGGAGAAATCTGGGCAAACACAGGTGTCTTGTTGCTCTGACGCATGAGGGGATCCTTCTCCCCCTACATTTTCTAGATCAATATGAGAAGTTTCTGACATATAATAAGTACAAGTACAATGCTTGCATTTTTGAGGAATGCTATAGGAATACGTTGACGTATGTGAGGCTTTTTTATAGGCAAAATTTGAACATAATCCAGCCATAATGGAGCAAGCCATATGATGCAAGCCATGACTAGGTATGCATGAAAGTGTATGGGACACATTTCAAAGCCTTTTAGATGCCTCGTTCCAGTTCCCTGAGTGTTAGAAGTGGAAATGTCTTTAAAAGTCTAGATCACAGTTCTACAAGTCCACAGGATCTTGTGAACTACAGCTACCAGGCAGGGCACACAGTGGGAAGAGATAACTGAACATCAAATCATATTACTGCCTCCCGGAGAACACACATAGCAACACTCTCAGCTCAGTTTGAAGAATTTAAATATACAACTCAAGGGCACTCTTTTTTCACCTTGCCAAAAACTAGGAAAGCTTCAGATGTTTTGAGTTTCTTCGCCCTTGTTCTGAACACTTTGGTGTTAATAAATATCCTTTACAGCTGAAGACTTTGACTAGACTGTAGATTGGCAGGAGTTTTTTGTGTTTATCTCCTGTAGCTAGTGTGTGTACTGGAACTGATTTGCTTCTTTCTTTGTTGTTGAAACTGGTTCAAAAGCTGTCAGGTTTGTGGACATTTCAGTTAGAACCTCCTCTCTTCCCAAATTATACACTCTAGTAATGTTGTTATTTTTTGTTTTGATGCTGTTGGAATATTCGGGGCTTTTCAGTCAAAAAAAAAGTTTGGAAATGAAATACATAGATGTTCTACATAAAAGGCTTGACACTAGGATAAAACAACAAAAGCTTCTCTTTTACGAAAACAAAATATTTTGATCCATGTCCATTTTTTTTGCTTCTCTTGTTCTCCCCAGCTTGTGTTTACTTCACAGCACAGCTGCTTCATTTGCAGTTTTTCCTGCTGGCTAAAAAATAAAATATAGTGCCACTCAATTATCCCTTTTATTCCTGCTACCTGCCCTTCTACTCACTCTGTTCTTAGTCACTTAACCTTTTCAATGTCAGTTCCTAGAGACTGCACCTTCAAAGACAACGCACATCTGCCACGAGTTACGCCCATGCTGACACTAAGGTTACAATTTAACGGAATTCAATCACAGTAAGTAGTGAGGAGTAAATATAACCCTTGCTTTAACTAAGTGTTCATTTACAGTGTCTCAGACCACGTAAGATACCTGGAGAGTAAAAACATTAAACTGTGTATTTTAGTGACTCAATGAGCAACAGCAGAGACTGTACCACACCTCTAACATGACAGCACAGTTGCAGTCCAGCTGTAAACAAAATTGGAGAGAGTCTGGTATCAGACACACAGATAACAGAAGCATGGCATAGAATCATTAAACGGTAAGGGTTGGAAGGGACCTTAAAGATCATCTGGTTCCAACTCCCCTGCCATGAGCAGGAACATCTTCCACCAGGCCAGGTTGCTCAGAGCTCCATCCAACCTGGCCTTGAACACTGCCAGGGAGGGGGCAGCCACAGCTTCTCTGGGCAACCTGTGCCAGTGCCTCACCACCCTCATGGTGAAGAATTTC
>Ga0065711_1035934_pt1 | contig 21652 bp, 10 predicted proteins | sample Hoacrofraction12_FD_59098 | JGI IMG/M metagenome (GOLD analysis project Ga0065711, IMG submission 59098) | Hoatzin crop microbial communities from Cojedes, Venezuela - Epithelial fraction 12 v2 (version 2) | ecosystem: Host-associated > Birds > Digestive system > Esophagus > Crop | place... | reverse complement strand
ACCTTTAAAAAAAAAAAAAAAAAAAAAAAAAAATCAAGATAGGTTCTTGTGGTAATGATGAGAAGAAACATATTTAGCATGAGCCTGCAGCACACTGTAGATTTTATTGCTAAATAAGCAAAGGAGGATTTTCCCTTCATTTTTTTCTAATCTCAATGAAAGGAGAAATTCCCTTTTACTTCCACAAATGCAGCTCCATTTCTTACTCCAGCAATTCTTCCGTGCTTCAATGTTAGGTTTGTCGATTTTATCACAGCTATTGAAGCTGCTTTGATCATTGTAAGAAAGGGTAAACTACCTATGCAATTAGTTTTCAATGAAAAGAAAAATCAAATCAATCAGTGCACAGGAACTTCTTTTCACTGTTAACTACAGCGTTTCACAGGAAATTACCAGAATTAAGAGACTAACAAATTTGATTTACATAAACATGAAATTAATCTTGATTTTACAATCCACTCCAATACACCATCACCACACTATTTGACACAAACAAAGCCCTGGAAAGATTATACCCTGGATCAAAATGCTACACATGCTTTGAACTTGTGTATGACTTCAGGCAAATCTGATAAAGTTCCTGTATTTGCCAGACCATGGACAACTGGAAACTAACTATTGTAAAACCTAAATAGTGCACAAGGAACGCTTTGTCTGTTTGACACGTTAACAAGCATTTTGGGGATAGCAGGACAGCTCTAGCCTCAGAGCAGCAGTCCTGAGCCCAGTGGAAGCTTCTAAACTGGAAGCAAAGTGCGGTCTCACTACCATCCCCTATGTGCAGAAAAGCCACATGGCTTGCTGCACTACTGCGGTTCTGCAGATGACCAGCACAGTGAGATAATGTGAAGTCTAGAACTCCACCTCTGAGGAGGAGGAGGAGCAGAGTCGCTTTAACTACTCCTGACTTTTTGCCCACTTTACTAAAAGCTTCCTTCAAAAGACAGAAACAAAACAATCTGTCTTCCCTAATAAAGCAAGCTGGCACTTAACTTTGTTTTTCCTTGGGAACCACAGGACAACAAGTGAAATGCAGAAGAAAAATGGTTGTGTACATTCCAGCAAAAGGAATGCAAGTGTTTCACCACTTTTTTCTGCTTTGGCTGCCTCATCTTTCCTTTTCGATATTTGAGAGAGCTGAGACTGAAATAAGTCATTTTAGAAAACAAGGACAAACTCACATAATAACAGGAGATTGTGCAAGTACGTTTTAAGCTGTTACGCTCTTTAGCCAAGCGGCTGACTAACCGGAGTAGGGTTCTTTACCACAGCAACACAGAGACGCTATCTGTGAACCCACTTCATTTAGCGTTGTAATTGATTAGGATCATGCACAATTACCTGCAAGGAGAGAAACTAAAACATGCTAACACAAAGTTCACATTAGAACGGGGAAGGGGTGAGGAGGAGGACCGTGATTCTGCTTTAAACCACTCTTAAAGCCTCTCTCTGCACCCTACCGGGACGCAGGCACAGCTATCCCTGTATTTGCCACTGTGCACAGAGCGCGGGCGCTCTTGCTGCTCACAGCGAAGGTCAGGGCTCTCATCATCTTTCTACATCCTTCTGTCCACCACCCTGCTGCACCCTGCCCTTCAACTGTTCAAACACAGATGGACCCACAAGCAGAAACTGGAAATGACCCATTTCAGGAAGGGTCCCTCATGCTATGTCGCTCGTGACCAAAACCGAGGAATTTCTTTGATAGGGTAAAGAGCAGCATTTATTTTTAAGGGAATTATATTACAGAGTGAAATCAGATTAATTTTAAAAAATAAAAGACATAATCTGAAGGCAAAAAATATATTTGCTGTGCAAAAGCCCTGTTTGTATACACTGAGTGCAATCGTTGTACGACAAATTACATTCACGAGGTTCTTTCAAGAGTGAAAACTTCAACTTGGGCAGCTACTTCCAAACAGAGGAGTAGTCTGCAAATTTACACGCCAAAAAGGAATGCTAATTAAATAAAAGGACTTCACGGCATTTTAGCCATTGTTGAATGCTCTGAATCTATTAACTCCTATTGTCACTTCATTTTTCAAGGTATTTGGCATGATTAATAAAAGTAGTTAGGAGATCACCAGGTTATAAGCAGTTCAGTAAAAGAAATAATTGTCTCAGCTGATGCAAACTGACCCCAACATCATTAAACACTTGTTGGAAGGCAGCATGTGCACATCTCACACTATTCGTTGTTCAGCTCAAGCTCACAGTTTCATCTCATGAAACTGACAGCACTCAGGGAAATGTGGGCACTGGGTCTGAATTTTAACTTGAGTATTTAAATGCTGCACGTAAAGTTTACAGACCTGTTTGTTTTAAAACAAGGGCAGTGTCTGACTCTGCTTTAAGTACAATGCTGAAGGAAAGAAAAGGGAGGGGAGGGAATTCTCAGGACTTGTTATTCAGAAACACTTGCACCTTACAGGAATTCAGCAATACGCACACACGTATGCACACATGCACCCCATAGTGCACAAAAGCCTAAAGAATCGCTCAATTTAAAGCTTCCTACTTAGAGATCAGTTATTAAAATTAGAATCATTTTAAGACTAATAAATGTTTTGCTTCTCCTTCTGCATTTGCAGATATAAACTCTACAGGGACAGAAGTCAGTCAAGCTTATTCCCTTCTGCCGCAACTTTCGAATACATGCTCTAGCCAACTGGCACATTTGTTTTTAGGTCAACACTTAAGTGGGACCCTCTGGGACCTAGGTTCGAGTTTAGCCTACAACAGCTTTGTGAAATGAGTTCTGGCAGTCTCAGACCCTGTCAATGAATGCATTTCCACTGTGATGTGCTTCCATGAATAGATGTCACCACCAAAATAAAAAAATACTTAAAGAGAGAAAATATCATTTGGATGCTTTGTGAATTGATAGCTTTTTTGTTACAACAACAAATATCTTCCATCAAGAGCTGGTCTAACCTTACATGGTTACTTAAACTGAGGATAAGCTGCCTTATTTGAGCTACTCTTTTGAAAGACTAATATAAAATGTATAATAAAAATGCAATACGCATTCACCTACACTTTCTCCTTAACCTCCTGTTCAAAGCTCATGCTCGCACACAGACTTCAGGCCAAATGTCATTCATCTCCCACATTTCTTTCTCCCCAATATCTGCAATAATCAGAGCCACAATTCCCTCAACAAAGCTTGTCTTTATAGTAAGATTACCTTTCCCAACATCTGCAAATGCCACTGTCATTTCCAGAGGCTTCCCTGCCCTATTTTAGAGGCTGCCCTGCACCAACTGAAATTTTTCAACACATACCAGCAACAATACACACACCAGCTCCACCTGCAGATATCAATGAAAATTATCTAGTACAGAAAGAAGGCTTAAATTTTTGGAATAAAAATAAATTCAGCCTATTAAGGCACTTAAAAAAAAAAAAAGAGAAAGAACAGTTGTCTTCTGTTACTGATTATGTTAACATTATTTATAAATGGAAATTAAAAGAAGCATGATTTTCTCATTACTATGTTCCCTGGCAGGTGGTTCTCCCCTTCCCTTCTTCCTCCTCCTCATAAGGGATGTTATTGCTGTAACTTGGCCTAATAAACCTGCAACTTTGGGGAAAATGAAAAATTGCATTGGCTTAAAAGTGTTGGAGGCAATAAAGCCATGGACTTCAATTAATTTCAAGTATGGGAGCGGTTTAAGGCCAACCAGCAGAAATTCTATTCTGTCCATGTAAAAATGAGGTTTCACCACATTTACTTTTTATAACCCATATGAAAGTCAAGTAAAAGTAATGAATATCTAAAAGCCATCTCAGTGGACTGGCAAAGACTATCTGTATTCTTGAAACTCATCTTACATATTTCTGTCTATGCTAGAAGGATCCATAGCTAATCACAACTAAAATATCAAGCTACCAAGCAAACAGCCTCCTTTCCAATCCATTTCACTGCCTTGCAGTAGACCTCCTTCCAAGCCACTTCTGCATGGAAAAGTGCTGGCAAAAGAAAGGAAAACCTAGATCATGTGGTTATAATTATTACCAGGCAAGGAACATTTCTTCAGCTCAGTGGTAAAGTAAAACTCTGTCGCTCTCTGCTCCCAATAGTGTCCATCGCAAAACAACTGCCTCATTAAATCTCTGCAGTAAGATTAATATGCCGTAGCTGCACTACATTTATAACTTGGTACTCTATAAAAAGCACATTTAATGGCTAGACCCAGAGCTTAGATACAAAGTATTACTATAAAAACTTCTGGCAGTGTGTACACAGTGTGGGCCTTCTGTACTGCTTGCTCTATCAGAAGGGTTTTTGTTTTTAATATCAGCAATGCATTCTTGCTATAGAGAAAAACAGAACGTTAAATCTTGCCTAGAAACAGACAGAGAACAACACAGGACATGATGGGAAAAAAATAACTGGCAAGACAACCTAACCATTGAGAATTATTTTAAGAAAAAATGCAGAAAATCAACTATTCCTTGTCATATTGATCTCCAGTTTTGCAGCCCCTATTTTTCAACCTCACTTGTCTACAGCAGTAGAAGTTTGCGTTTTTTCAAGTTGCAGATAGGTAAATGGAGACATAAGTACATTCAGAAGAGTTTGAGAACTTTCCCATTAAAAAAGCAGAGAACTCTCTCACTTTTATTTCCTCTTTTCAAACAACATACTTTATGCACAGAGCCACTAGAACCTATAAAAGACACCAAACACGAACCAGAGGACACACGCACAGGAGAAACAGAAAGTCTTCTAACTGAAGAAAAAATATACTGCATTCTTCACCTTCATAAGAAGAGTAACTCCAACTGTTCTCAAACAAATTACCTACATGTATTCAGAGACAACTAGCCTTCTAGGAATATCCTTAAGGAGTCAGCCCTTACTCCAAAAGGTGACCTCAGCTGAATGAATGAGACTATTCAGATTAGTCAGTCCTGCTCCTCAGATAAAAATCAGTATGAAAGACAGAAGTGAAGTATTTTTTGCATTCTCAGAACCATTTGAGAGAATAAAAGAGCCCTTGTTGTTATTGGGAACTAACAATTATTTCTTCAAGATTATTCACAATACATATCCCTGTGATCCTGACTCAAACAACAGCTTTGTCTACCCAGCCTCACTGATTTAAAATTAAGGAGCCCTAAATTAATCCCTGACTGGTAAGAAATTATACAAACAATGCTAAAAGAAATTACCTTTATCCATATATTTTACAAATATGAAAATAATTTCAGTGGAATGAATATTCAAGTTCATCTGAAATGGCACAGGGTGGGGTTTGATGTGGAGGATGTAGAGGATGATTATTGTTAACAAAAAGAAAAAGAAAAAAAAAAAGCATGCTGCACTTCAGAAGCCTCTCACTTTCAGCTGGCTGACCTACAAAAGGCAGGATTTCTGATTCTCAGGAACTGAGACGTGAGGGGAGAAGAATGTTATTTTCCATTGCAAGCCCCCAGAATGCATTCTGAGCTGAAACAGAAAGAGTGCAGGCTTTGCAGAAACACCCTGGTACAAAAGTCCCTCACACTGCTGTCAGAGTAAGCAAGCACTAACGAAGGAATTCAGCATTACCAGTCTGTGCGGCTGTGTGTCCCACACCTGCCTGCTGGTCCTCTGTTTCATTTTCTTCTACTGTCAGAAAAAGGTAAACAAAACAAAAACAAAACAAAAAAAGATGTTAGGTAGGTAGCTGAAGTGTTTCAAGCATCTTTACACCAGCTTCAGTTCTGAAAGCCAGTAATGCTTGTACAACATGGGCAAGAAAAGCTGCGCTGCAAAGTGCAGAAGTGTAGACCAGACCAAAACAGAGCATGTTGCTGTATGGAAGCTACAAATCTGAGAACAGAGTGACCAAATCGGTTATGTGGCTTAAAAAACAAATCAAATTTCCTCTGGGATATTTGCCTTCAATGCACTCTGCTGTATTTGATTGTGGAACTAAATGAGAGAATAATTCTGGGCTTTAAGAGTCTACTTGCTCCACACGGATAAGAGAAAGCCTTCTCCTGGCAGACAGGAGAGGTGCGTGTGCTAATTCATATATAAGATTTAAAAAAAAAAATTTAAAAAAATCCTATATTCAGTAGCATACATCTCAGCAGTGCAGACAGCCTTGCAAAGGAGAAGTAGCCCCATGCTGTTTTACTGTATACACCATGCCAGCATCTTTCCTTTGGCTCACAGCTTTCCAGAGCAGCAGAAGTAAAAACAATAAAATTCTTGTCAGATTCACTATTCAAAACTTGTTGGGTGAGAGTGAGCCTAACAAGAGCCATTCTGCTGTTACTTTGAGAGCTGTTCTCATACGCTCTGATATGATGTCTAAGTAAGATTGACTCTCCCAAAGTAAAAGTAAGGGAAGAGCTAAAAGGCAGAACCACTTCCTTTTTATTCTCCCAAAGACTGAGTTCTTTGAGTGAGAGAACAGTGGAGAGAAAATAATTCATTCTCCCTCCACAGGGGAAAAAGCTGAAAGAGGAAAGACTGCACTTTGACAGCATTTCCACTCCCAAGAATTCAGACCTCAAAAAATAATCATGCAACTAAGTTAAAATCCAAAGATTTAGGGTTTTGTTTCTGGTTCTTGGGACAAGAGAGTGCAACACTTAGGGTCACACATAAATCTAGACATATATTCAAAAGAAGAGATACATATACACACTCCACAGGTACCTCTTTTCCTCCTCCGCCAACCCCAAGGCTTCATACAACTGGTTGTTTCTAGAATCTGAGTTTCTAGAAAAAAAACACCAGTTTTCATAAGGACACTCTTAGGACACCAGATATTTGAAACACAGTGCATATATTAACGAGTCAAGCACAATCTCTAGAGGACTCTCAACAATCTCTATCTCTGTCCCAGAGCTGTGGCTAGTAAGCATACTCTTCTCATCAACAGAGATCTGACAGAGTTTCCCCCGCCCTGGTGTAAGTCAGGTATTTCACAAAATGTGGTTTTATGAGCTGTTTCAGCTGAACTTCTGTTTTGCAGCCATGAAGTTACCAGAATGTCAGCTGTGATAATACTGTATGATTTTCTTTGTTATGCTGAAGCAGTCACCCCAGCAGTCCTCACAGCTAAAGGAAACTGGTCAGACAAAGAAAGCAATGGGAAAAGCTCATGAAAAGCTGAGTTTCGGGGAACACGTGGTCAAACACATACTAAGCTAAACAGAAAGATTTTTCAGTAGGGCAGCACAGGTCAGTAAGACTCCCTAATAAAGCAAGGAAAATAATGCATACAACTAGTATACAGTTAAAAAAAAAAAATATATACCACCTTTTGTGACCCCCTCAAAGCCCCCAGTGAAACATCTGCAGCAGCCCAGCCTGACCCCATTTACGGCCACCATCAGCTGTCGATCTATTTCCAAAATACGTGCTCAAGAACAAGTTCTAAAACTGAAAATTGAGTCCACTGCTCTGTCTCTCAAGAGGAAACTCACCTTGGTCATCAGTACCTAGTGACCAACCTTATTACAGGTTGTAGATGTATATGTGACATATCATTGAAATCCTCAACCATGACACGTGTCACAACTCGGTCCAGAAAAGCAATTTTAAAACTCTGTCATTTTTTAAGTTTCAACATGGAACTGAGGTGGCCAAACATGAACTTTTCAAGAACTGATTCCCAAGTGGGAAATTTTAAAATAAAGCAGCTACCTGCTAAGAGGTAAACAAGATCTGCTTGTCAGAAGCGGATGTCCACTTATAAGTGTGCACACACCAAATGCAAGAGTTCATCCTTTCCGCTGCTCAGTGCTGAATGCCTGCTGCCACCAGCTGCAGTACCAGCATCTCTCGCTGCTAGGGAGCAGTGACTGCACGCCAAAATGTGCTCAGCTTCGCACTGCTGACCGAGAGGTACACCAAACATTTTTAGGTCTACAAACGCAAAAAACAAACATGGCCACTGCGTGACAAATTGTTTTCAGGTATGCAGTTTTTGTAATGTGAAAAGATACCAGTGTATGCCTTGTGAAACCAAACATTTAAAACCTCCCTGCTATTTAGGGATCTGAAAAATCTGTGAGAGCTGAGGTTTGTTTTCAAGAAAGGCTGACCACTATGTCTTTATTACACTATTAAAAAAAGGAAACAAGCATCAGAGCAGGTAACTTTGTGGTTAGCATCTTTCTAAACTGTTGTTCGCCCTTGAAGGATTCTCAGTCACAACAGGACCAAGTAGTTCACAGCAGGCCATGGCACAAAGACTTACTAATAATATTCAACTAGACTGTCAGGAAAATTAAAACCGCACTTAGGGGGAAATATGGTAAAAGGAATAAGAAAACTACCCCACAAAACCCACAGAATTAGGGAAATCTTAGCACTAGCACAAATCAGTTACAAAACAGCATCTCATTTTCCTTTGCTTTAAGTTAGATCATTCCTCCAGCCAGCACAAGTATTTGTTATATTAGGTAAGCTACAGCTGGTAGCATCAGATAAGCTCCCAATTAGCACTTAATGCCTTTCCACAATCAGACTCTGAAAATTTCAGTGCTATTTCAGCTCTCAGACCAATATTAAACTCACCTGACTATGAAAGGTAGCGTGACATGCAGCCAACATTAACTACCCTTAAACATTAACTATAACATTTTCTTTCAGGAGAGAAAAGCAACTTTAAACAGAACCTACGTAGAGAGATGTTTGAAATTTTGCTAACCAAAAAAAATTTCTCCAGCACTAGCACGAAATGTAACTAACAAAAGCCACAAAGATCATATGCAGATAAAACAGTAGCATGCGTGCACTATTATTAATCCAAACATCAAAATTAGTGATAAACTAGGACTGTAATTGCACATAGGGGTGTCATCTTCTTTACAGCATATACCACATCTCAGCATAAGGTAAGATCAACTCTAGATGACAAAGTGATAGAATACTAGTAAAAGGAGAGGCCTCAGGAAACCAGAACAAAAGCTTATGAATCCAAACTTTAAGTGATGTTACTGCTGAACAGCACATCTAGGTACATTTGAAATAATGTTGTCACAAAAGCAACAATATAGCTTGTACCTACAATTACATGTTTATAACCACAGGTCATCTGTTTTGTTAGCTGTAGAAATATTTCTCAGCTGACTTATCTGTTCCCTCAAACAACAAACCATCAAGTCCCTGCTACATATTTCATCCATTCAACTTCTGACAAAAGAAACGGGAATCCCAAATAACAAAAATTTGAAAAAAGATCAGATCATCACAACAACTGTGGCACCACACTTCTTGAGAGTAATTAAAAAAAAACCCAACAATCTCAGTAAGGGAAAACAGAATTCCAGCATGTCAATTCTATCTCCCATTATAAAAGCTTGTGGGTTGGACAGATACCAGTTTTTAAAATTTTACTGAAAAACCGCGTCTCTAAACTGAAGCTGTATCTATGTGAAAGGTTAGGACATTTCAGCTTTGGTACAGCCAGCGTCCAAGGAAAACCCTGGTGTCAGTTCAGAGTACCTCTCATGCTTAAGCTGCTGAATGTCAACATGAAGACCAACTATTCCTTTTTAAAGAAAACAAACAAACAACAAACAAATCAAATAGTACCATCAGACACAGCCAATGAGGAAAACCCATGGGAATTTTGATAGAGGTCCTAAAAATAGAATTCATCTCCTGACTGCTCTACAGCAACACCTGCTGATCAACGAGGATTTCACCCCTTTTGCTTAGAGTCTCTTCATGGGACGCATAGTCAGTCTGTAAAGGAGGGAGATTATTTTATGAGGTTGGTACAAAAATATACACAGATATTCTAGCTTGCAAAATCTCATTCATATTCTACTGACTAACCAGGATTCCCCTTCACTGAAGAGTTAATCTGTAGATTTAGCACCTACACCTACCTAAAGGAAGAGCACAAGTCATGTCTGGTTGATGCCTGGGAAAAACTTTGTATGTAAAAGAAAAGGATAAAATTAGAAATGTGAAAAAGGACATTTTCACTGAAAGGAAGTCTTTTGGAGAACTCCGGCTAAGATTTATGGCTTCTGAGCTATTACAAACCATAATAAAATAAAAGCAAAAGATAATTGAAAAAAGTCTATTTTCTTCTAGTCTAGGTGGGTTAATAAATTTTAAAAAAGGAAAAAAAAAAAAAAAAAGAACTGCCCCAAATGCCTGAGCCTCTTTTCAGCTTGTTAAACAAAGCAGGAGAAGCCACATATCCCAAAATAAACTATAAAAATAGATTGCTATTGATTCATCCCTTCCTAAAACATATTCCTTGAGAGATGTGAAAATAAACCTAGTATAGCAACTAAGACTGTTGGGATAGGAAGTCTAGAATATATATTTTTAACTTGCACTTTGCTTTTCCTATAATTCAATACTCAATCTATAAATTCCATTAGCATATGATTAGTAATTCAATTTAAAGCCATATTTGCACAAAAGCCTTTTTCTTCGGATGGTAACTTTGCCAAGTGCATCTTCAATCTACATGTTTGAATAATTTCTGCAGACAAGTAATAGAGACACCAGCTGTATTAGCATAATCAATACACAATTTACTGAGTTACCCAGACAGAACAGAAATAAAACGTGTGTGCCATTATTTCAGTACCTACAAATGACTGTAATTTCTGGAAATATCTCTCTACTTTTCTTTTGCCTCCTCCTCATGGTCACATAAAAACCAAGAGGACATTCATACTGCCACCATCTACAGGTAGATATGAAGTATGATTAGATAGATGAATCGCTTAGCAGAAGGCAAATTTAAAAGCCAGTTACAGGAGGTGCTGAGTATCCTCTAATTCTACTAAAGTCAATGGATTTTTGAAGATGTTTCACATTTTGCACTAAAGTGCTGTGAAAATGCACCTCCGTAAGGGTGCAGTCAGGATACAAAACTGAAATTAAAGAAGTTACAGACTAGCATTAAATGCAGGATCACACATCAGTGCATCACCGGCTAGGGCTACACCTGCTTCTGCTTTCTCCTCTCCCTAGGTACCAGTGGTACTCTAAGACTCACCTTTTCAACTCTTCCAGCCAGCACATGCGAGAGCAAGATTTCACAACTGGCTACGCCACACATAAGCGGCAATTCAGTGGGTGACTCCTGGAAGTCAACAACTGTTTCAGGCTGCTTCACAATGTCCTTTAAGCTAACTGGCATTCTAAAAGTTCAGAACTACTAAGAAAGTATTGTCTTCTGAACAGCTTCACCTCATATCAATAAAAGTCTGTTACCTACTAGCCGGAAACCTGATTACCATTCTGACTCCAAAATGTATATGTACTCAATGACTTTAGTGTGAGAACAATTGGAAAAAGAAATATATTGACATACTAACATTTCAAATATCCACATTCCAGGACTCTACTGAAAATTAGTACTCTGTGTGTAGATACACAACTGTACAAAACTCCAATTAATCGTATGCATGAATATTTTTATTTCTGATTTGCTTTACTTTGTGCCGTGACACACCCCTTTTCCTATTTCTACCTCTCCAATAACAGCATTCTCTTGACATTTGGAAATTACTTCTAAAAGATTTCTGTTATATAAAGCATTTTTTGTCTTGCATTTGCTTTTTCCAGAAGACAAAGCCCCTCATTGCATTCATATTCTTTACTCCTCTCTTTAGTCTATCCCAACACTGAGCTTGGGGGTTTTTTCCCCTAATGTTCTTCTTGTAGAAAGACTGAATTAAGAGTTCCCAATTAGACTGCAGCGGTTGGAAAATATTATTCTTATGCTAAAATAAAGTATTTTCCTAGGCAGCACATAAACATAAAAGTAATAAATACACTTAAGCGGAAAGAAATTATGCTTACAAAATCCTTTGGATATTCTTCCAACCCTTGATCTCAAGGATGACAGTATCCAAATGTGACAGCCCAAAGACATCCAGTTTTACATAACATTGTGTGCAGAAAAGGCAGAAGATGCTCTTGCCTGTAGCAGAGGGAGAATTCTACAGAAACCCCAAAGGTAGGGGCAGGGCAGGGATATCTTTTTCTGGGTAGCTGAGGTAGCAGATTAATTAATCCTGCCAAGAACGCTAACTTTGCCTCCCTAATCATGTCTCTTTTAACAAGCTTAAGCCACATCTACATATACTTATATTTTTATTGATTAAAGTAAACTAGTAATGGCATGATATATTTCAAAAAGTACTTTTCTCCAGAGAATCTGAAAGGTTTTTACAAACCTCAAACCATCACTAAGACTCTGTCATGCAACGTAACAGATTATAATGGATCTCTGAGTCAAACTGAGGACTGTGCTGGTTTTGGTGAGAATTAGCAAAGCAAGAAGGAACCTATCTGGGAGTCAATTCTTAGTACCAGGGTCAGGACTTTCAGCTTCCCTGCCTGTCTCAAACGAAGTACTCCACCACCACTCCTGACAATGTGACTGTGGGCATCCAGTGCATTTTGAGGTAAGGTAGAAGTTAGGAGGCTAGGATTAATTTTAACTCTAATTATCAAACCCAGTACTTAACACAAATGCTTTCAGAGTGATTCCTCTCAGTATACTGAAGCTATGTATCACCTAAGCTTTCTTACTCTCTCAGAGGGACACAGCTGAGAATTTCTGATACTCCTACAGACCTGTATTTTCAATTTGAATCAAACTGACGCATGGATCATGGAACCTCAAAGTAACCAACATCACACACGTCTGAACACAGGTGATATAAGGACGGGCTATGAGGACCTACAGTCACCAGGACCTACAGTCACGGTTACTGTAGATGATCATTGCCTTTGAAAGTTAAGTAATTTATTTATGTGTCTAAAATGAGACACTTAAACTGAGGAGTTTGGGTTGCCTGACACCGTTCGAACAACAAACCAATACAGCTGCATGCCTTGGCTCTATTACCAAGACATACATTTCTCTGAGTCAAAAAACCCACCTCATTTCAATTGAGATTATCCCTGATTTACCAGAGATCTCCATCTATTGTGTACCAGGGTTTTATACTTTTCATTTTGATCCCTCAAACTCTCTGCTCTGTTCTACGTGACTTTCTATCATGTGGAACAGTGCTCTTGTCTATATCCACAAAGAAGCTTAGAAGCCAAAAAAACAGTGAAGGGATGCAGCATCTAAACTACCAGAAGTTCTGCTCAGACACTACTCAGGTCAGGCAGTACCTATGGTTTTATCATTCAGGCTTTTTCAGTGCTCCACAGCTCAATGCTGAAATCAAACCAAAGCCCCACCACAGCTGGCTAGTGGAAGATTAAACATTCTCCTGCCTGCCCTGGCTTTGGACACAGTGTTATGGGCTGGTTGTTCAGAGTTTCCATACCCTTCCCTAGTTGCTACAAGACACTAGCAGAAAACGTGTGGGTTGAAATACCTCTTCCTTTCCCCCTCTTGCCCACACCCACTGCTTAGATCACTCACCCAGGATGTGGGTGGGACCAGCTAACTTTCTTATCAGCAGGATTTGCACTCACATCGTGAGCTTCCTAAGAAAGAGCACTTACCCTCAGAACTGAGGTGCACTCATTCATTGCTGTTGAAGCTGCCATACCTCATCTACAATATTCACTGAATTAGAAAGATGGAGATTTAGCATGATACTCTATCCTTGTGGTCAGGGCACCCACATGGGAAGCGGAACACATGGACTCCAGCTCTCGTTTCACTGCAATAATTCATCAGAAATAATATTGCAGTAGGCACCTGGCAGACCAAGACCCAGGTCTCCTCTTTCTCCATTGGTACTCAAGCCATTAGAGCCGTGAGTCTTGTGCATGAGTGCTTTCTCCCCCTCTTGTCCAACAAACACTTAATTACGTTTTTCAAAAGGGATACGTCATTGACAAAAATAAAAGGGCAACTCACAATCATAGCACAATACACTGCTATGTAATGACTGATCTGCTCCCTGTTGAGATAAAGATTCAAACACCGTTAGACAAAGCACAGAACAGAACCCCCGCCTCTCACATCCTAGCAGAGCAAACAACTTTCCCTTTCCAGTAAAGGGAAGAGGAAGAGCAGCAGCACAACCCCTCAACTACTCCTAATTTGAGAGGAAAGTAACGACCTGTCCCCTATCTCCAAAAAGCTGGATCAGACAAGAGATCGCTACGAGACACCCTACTGCACCAAGACATCCACATCTAGAACAGGGGAGGAGCTAAGATGCACTATTCTTTCCAAGTTTTTCATCCTGTCTTCTTAAGGTAGTTCCCTAGCCAACAACATTCATAAACCCCTAACCTACCAATGAATTATATAAAGAATCCAAGCACCGGCTGCAAGACGACTATTCTACTAGGCAGCTAGGCACCTGTAAACTGAGCACTGCAGTATGCAAACCCCTTTTTTTCTTTGGACCTAGCCTTAGACCTTTCTGACCTTTCTTCATGGATTTACATTTCTATCTGGCTAGCGAGTCTTCCACTCACCAGATTCACGAGAAATCGCAAACCTAATCTTTCCCTGTGCTCTAGCTCTTTCCCAGTCTCATAACACAAAGCCTTCCCAGCAGTTGCATGCAGGGACCGATAGCAACCCGATTCCTCCTCCCATCTTCAGAGTGAAAACGTTACATCAGGCATGGATCTTGACATCCTGTTGTCCTGGAACCAGTGAATCAGAAAGTTCCTTCCTCGCAATTGTATTCTTTGGAGGTGGAAAATAATTAACTTCCCCACCCCCTCCTCCTTCCTACTGCCACTATCAAAGTTAGAAATTCACTTGACCCTGTCTGGAAAGAAAAAAACAGCCATCATAACTCAGTGCCAGAGAAAGTTTTGTTGATCAAAGCATAGCCTGGTCTTCCCAAGGACACTGCCTCACTACATCACATCATCCAGTCCAGCAACACAGCAGGTATTTCATTTCTGTTTTTAAAGTTCCTTCAAGGAGTTAATGAGTCAATTATGGAAGCTGAACTTTGATAGGTTACCAAAAGAAGTGAACAACAAAAAAATACAACTAAAAAATCTATTATCACGGAATTCATTGTTTCAACTATATTTTCCTGGCAAAACACAACGTAAGAATAGTAAGGGCAGAAAAAGTTTCAGGGACTGCATACAAAAGCCATCTACTGCGCAGTTAACCAGGACTTCTTGACTTAAAAGTGCTCTACCTTTTCCACGCTCGTGTGCAACACCGAGCGTCTGTATGAGAAACCAGAAGAGAGATTTTGCACTTCCTGCTCAGTAAGGACAAAACTCCTGCTCCAGATTCTTGCCTTGCAGGAGAGAATAAGTTCGCCAAAAATGGGGTTTGGGAAGGAGGGAAAACACCGACACCCTCACCATCGGTGTCCTGTCCATTCATCCTCAGGGCAAAAAAGTGTTCTGCTTCAGCCAAGAGGCTGATTAGCTAATGACTAGTAATTTCAAATTTGTAAGAAGGCTAACTAGTTACTGACAATATATTTTCAAGGAACCATAGCAAGCCCCTATCACATTAAAAAAGAAGGAAGGGGGGGGGGAAGTCACTATACTAACAGATATATAAATGACTTCAAGAAATCTTGAAGGACTGAAAATCCTAACCTTAGAAAGAAAAATTGCACCTAATTGCATCTATATTTAAAAGTGAAAGTATCAGATGAATCACTTAAAAAAACACCCCTCTGCCTTGCTCCCATGATAAAAAAGAGGGGGAAAAAAAACGAACGAACACACATCCCCCCAAAATTTCAAACCTCATTCGGCATTAATGGTGCAGAATTGGTAAGTAACAAGCCTACAACCCTTTCGAGTACACATTACGTGGATTTAAATGTACAATGAAAAGTTGCAGTATAGCATGCACAGCATCACTCTAGCCAAAGGAAAATCGAAAAGGCTCAAACATGCACACACCAGAAGAACATGGATAACGCAGACTAAACACTGAAAAAGGAGGAAAAAAAAAATCCCCTACATCTTTTTCTCAATAATTATGCAGTACAGAGGGTAAAAAAAGTGTTTGAAACTGAAGGAATGTGAAGTAGGGGGAAAAACGTGTGACCAGTGTTAACTAATGTCGTAAATACTGAGGACAAGGGTCCTGGTTCAAAAAAAATCCATCGGAAGAGGGAAATTTTGTCCAGTCTTACTAATGTGTGCACAGAAGAACAGAATTCTTGGGAAAGGAGGAGGGCTGAATGAAAATGTTAATTATAACATGTTGCAATAAGGATACCCCCAAGATCAGTCCTTTCTTTTTTGCTACAGCGTAGTCCCCAGGCATATGGCTAACTACTCCTTGATCATTATCCTGGCTAAAACTAAAGCTCCTGAAGTTTCAGAGACTCATATCTAACGGAATTTCTTTCATCTCTAATAATTGCTAAACTAGCATAATTACTCATACTTGAGGTGAAATAGAACCCACGTCGTCTAAAATTAAAGTTAAAACAAAAACAAACCTCACCACCTCTTCTGGTTTTTGCACATTCATCCCATGTCAGAATCCTACGCCAAGTGTTGCATTACGATTTAAAAGTATTTAAAAGCTTCTCTTGTGCTATCTGACTTTTGTAAAGAGAGCAACTGAAAAACTTTAATGCTTCATAGTAACACACTGCAAAATGTATTTGAAAACAGACATGTACATTTTCACAGCACCAAATAAAACAGGCCCAATTCTTCATAAATCTGTATGTTGTCCCTTAAGGGAAAAAATGCGCTATTTCACTTACATACATATCTATGCCACGGTGCTGACTGAAGTGAAATAGTGCATTTTCCCCACTCCCAGCTGGGACTGATTTTGAGCTTAGGTAGCCCTACAGGAACCAATGGAAACCATAAACTGCAGCTGGGAAAAGATGCTAAGAGCTCTGTCTTAAGGTATCGGCATTCATACTATATTTTAATCAACCTAAAAAAACAACTCCGAATATCTTACTTTCTGTGTTTTACACACAACAAATACTGCATCCACGTGGTCTACATAAAATACTAACAGTTTTTCTAGATCTTTTCCTCATGTACAATTATTCAAAAGGAAGATTTTTTTCCAAGAAGCGCGAGTTCCAAAATACTGAATCGTGTTTCAGAACAAAGAAACGAGAGCTATTAAACCAGTTCTAAATCAGACAGAATGAATTACAGAGAAACGTAAAGCCTTTCAAGACATCTTAGATCACGGCAGATAACGTTATCCTACACATGTTAGGTAAGTGCCTCCATAATGACAGCTTCCCTTGTTAGACAAGTTAACAGCAACTCGGGAAAACAAAATCAAACCAAACCAAACATGCAGCATTTCTAAGCCTCTTAAAATATTATCTTTGTCACAAGATTTCACCTGTATGGAAAACAGCAGTGCAACCAGCAGCTGTTTAGGTGCAGCTGTTTAGATGTTCACTTCTAATAGTGCCTGCTCCTAAGAAGTAGACGGTGATGGTCGATACAACTCATGCTGGCCCCGAAAATGAGTGGGCAGCATTACGGTAATCCCACAGCTAATCAAGACCATCAATACCACCATGCGTTGCCAAAGTCAATGAATATTACTGAAGGTTAGAGGTGGTTTTGTTGTTATGGATTTTTTTTAACATATAAAGGAGCTGGGGCTTGCTTTGGCAAGTCAAAAAGCGAACACTATAAATAGCTGGCATTAATAAAAAGATGCTAATCTTAAATCCTCTTTGCAATTTGTTTTTTCATGTACTCTTTTATGTTCGATATCTTAATTTTTGCCCTTTTTTGGATGGCCAAATAGAAGCCAGCAATCCACTCATGCATCACACAGATGTTTTTGCTTTTCAGGCCAAATGGAATCTTACGAATTTTTTGTTCCCTCCCCATAAAATGCTGATGCCAAAATAACACAGTTCCTGAAAATGGCCCGTTCAGAAAAAGTTCTTTGAACCACTGACACTGAAACTTTAAATCAAGTTCGCAGAAATCTTGCCAATACTGATTGCTGTTTTTGTTTATGCTGGATTGTTTCTAGTCTAATCAGCAGACAATCTAATGACTATCGAGTCTGGTCCGTGCAATTTAGAAGCCGAGGAGGGTTGGGGCTGAGAATAAACATTCAAATAGTTGAGAGAGACACAGAAATATAAAGGCCACTGTTTGAAGGGGATCCGAATGTCAAATCCTCTCTGAACTATTTCTGCTATTAAGTAAGATTTTTGTTTTAATCCACTACTGTTCTACATGCTTTGGTACTACATCACATCACCCGCACCTCTGTGCGAGAAACATCTTTTCACTTCAAATTTATGATGAGAAAGCAAGTCACATTAAAACACAGGTGCATTTAGTCGGTCCACCAACACGCTTCATGAACCGAGTGGCAGTTGTAAGATCAGTCAGGATGGAAAGAGTGCCTAGGTTTCCTCAAAAAGAGGGAACAACTTTAAGAGACACTCCAGGCTTGCCAAAATATTTGAAGATACAAGCCTTCTTTAAGCGGAACACAGATATGTAAAATACAGCTGATAAATTTTTCCTTCTCATCTTTCTAGGAACTAACATTCAGTAATTTTATTTCTGCAGTCAAATGTGGGATACAAAAAAATCACAATGAGTAAAAATTTACTCTGAAGTAGTAACAGATTTATTTTTTTTTCAGAAAGAAATCACTTTCCAAGATCACCGCTTCTATTAAATGTGCAGGGCCGTTCTAGTTTCCTTGTGACGGCTTATCCAACACCCACAATTCCAGTGATTTTTCATGAGTGACTTTAGCATAATGAGAAACCTGGGTTTAATGTTTAGTAGGCCTACGTTTTCTTTCAGGTTTGTATAAAGAATACCTGATTTTCTTGGAAAGTGACTACGTTTTTGTAACTTTGTTTCTAAACAAAGTTTCTCATCACAAGCCGGTAGCAAAGGCAAAAGAAAAACCTCAAGCCTTCCCAAAACTAAAACCCCATAAACCAGAAAGGCGAGGGGGGGGAGGCAGTCAGTAACCTAAGTGTGACATCCACAAAGCATGCCAAGTCACAAAAAAAGGTTTACCACTCAAATGGCCAAGTTAAACAAGACACAGGAGAGCTGCTCTCCCCCCTCCGTCACCTTCTCATCTCAGGGGGTCTCCAGCACGGTTTTACTTAGGGGACGGCACTGCCCTTAGGTGTTAGAGGAGTTTAAGGAGTCACAGCAATTGCCCTGCTTCAATGCCCTCCATTTGCACAGGGGCTCTTTCGGGGCTTATAGGTGGGTATCTTATCTCCCACTTACCTTTTCCCACCTGCCTTTCCCCCGCTGTCCTCCCTCCCCCACCAAATGCATTAGACGATTCTGATTCGGTCAATGATACTTTTTTTTGTTTGTTTTTGGTTTTGTTTATTTTTTTTAGAAACTAGCCAAGGAAATTGTATAAATTAACAGGTCAGGATTGATGAGTTTGATGCAACTGATCTTTCTTCTGCCTAAAAGAACCTGGCAGTTGAACTTTAATTCCTCCTTCCTAAAGTAAAATTAGATATTCAAATTACAGTTTTTCAGAAAGTTAAATAATTCACTCTCCTTTTGAGACTTTTTTTTGCCAAAACCCTGTAGTATGTTTGTAAGAGACAGTGCTTTCCTTAGCAAATAATTACAATCTTATTTTTCCTTGGCAAGATGTTTTTATTATTCTTGAGTGTAAGGGGCTTATCTAACGTTAGCCGTGTCTTTTTTCTTTCCTAGGTCCAAACCTGAGATGCAGTCCTCACCAAGAGCTCAGGGACAGTCAGACAAAAGTTGGCAAGAAACCAAAACAGGGGGGAGGGAGGGAGGGGGAGAGAAAGAGAAAGAGAAAAGGAATGTAAACAGAAAATAGGGTAATTCAAAAAAGGGTATTTTCAAGAAATAGAAGAAAGTTAGTCATTAGCAACTTCTTAACACCTACCATTTCAGATGAATGTTAGTTTCATGCATTCAATACAAAAAAAAACAATTGTCATTTTGTTTTAATGTATTTACCTGCCTTGTATCAGTATTCCCTTAAGGTACAAGTTTCAAATTAAGTTATCAAAAGTGACAGACATATCAAAAATACTTCTTACGTCTTCCCCCCAGAAAGGGTTGTTAAGTACATGACAAATTCGAAATGTAATGTGTAACTCCATATTTTATTTAGATGTAAAACAGCACTCATGAGTTTAAATAACTCATTTACATATATTCAAAGAACAGTTTTTCAGAAAAGCTATTTAAAATACTAAAATATTGTTTATTTTTAAACGGCAGAACTGTATTTTGTACCGACTAAATCAGTAATACTTAAGAAATAAGGAACTCAAATAAATGCTGCATTGGAGGTACAGCTGAATTTCTCCTTGCAACTCCACTTACAGCTTTTGTTTGTTCACTAAACAGGAAGGTGTAATAATTGATGGGCAGACTCTTATCAATGAATTTAAACGCTCTGTCTATGCAAGCATCTTTCGGCTTCTCAGATGAATCACCTTATTTGCCCTTTCAGAAATCTCACAGTCAGACTGCTTTCAGAACACTATTAATCCGCTCAAAAAATGACGCGATTCAAGAAAAATAAAACATGAAATAAAATGAGAAAGATATGTGAACCAAGGCCACCAAGAATGCTAACCTACTCCCCAAAGGTAATTACTGCAGCAATAATTACAGGCGATGGTTGATTTACTGCCTGATTTTAGTTGAAAAATAGTAAATAAGACACTGCAAGGAAATCTCTATCACCTCTATCCTGAGCATTAGGCAGTTTTCTTAACTCAGTGGCTGATTGTCAGCGAACCCAAGCTACTCCATCTGAATTGTACAATGTTGCTCTCTTCTCGTTTTAGGGACTCCCAGGCGACCGGTACACCAGGAAGGCAAAGCCCGTACCTCCACATAAAATGGAAGCTGTATCTTTTGTTTTAAATTAAGTGTGATGTTTACAGGAAGATATCTGAAACAACACCCCCGCCCCCCGTAATGCATCTAACTAATAACCACAAGCAAAACACATCCGATGTCTAACAAGAGAACGATTTCCTCTATTTGCCAATTAATTCTGAACGTTTATTCATTTGCACTGGAATACCTGGAGGTCTAAGACTACCCTTCAGTTAAAGTTTCCAGGCATCTTTTTTTTGCCAGTGTGGCTAATTGGTCGCTCTCCTACTGGCTCCATAACTCTTACGCGCATGTAAATAAATCCTCCCTGGGAAGCTCGCAATACAAGTGCGCGCCCAAGCAACACAACTTTCATTGTGGCACCGTTTCTAAAAGGCAAGGGAAGAGCGGCTCGTTTGTTCTTCGCAAGATGCCAAACAAAAGCACCGCTGAACCGCACAAACTTCGGTAAGCCAGACACAGACGGCAGCAGCAGGTAAAGCAGTAAATTCAAGGCACCCTTTATTCCCTGCTAAAATATCTGGAGAGTCTAAAAAAAAGGAAAAAAAAAAAAAAGGAAAGGAAAGAAGAATTAAAGCCTGCTCTACAGCTCACTTAAGTCAACAGGAAGACTTTGAAAAGCGAACTCCTGGAAAGAGTTGTTTCAAGCAGAGGGAGCGCAGCTTTTTCTCTGCCGGCTCCTCCTGCAGAAGCCCGTAAAAGCAGACCCCGGTCCCGCTTTCTAACCATGAAATCGCGCTGGTTTCCAGGCGCTCTACTCCCGGGGTACACCAGCCCGGCCGAGCGCACAGCAAGGCCCGCCGTCAGCCACCGAGCGGCCTGGGATCCCAGCCCCGGCCGGGGGCCCACCGGGCGCCCCCACCCTCCCGGGGGGCGCACAAGTTGCCCCCTGCCCCCCAGGCCCTC
>Ga0065711_1035933_pt1 | contig 21652 bp, 12 predicted proteins | sample Hoacrofraction12_FD_59098 | JGI IMG/M metagenome (GOLD analysis project Ga0065711, IMG submission 59098) | Hoatzin crop microbial communities from Cojedes, Venezuela - Epithelial fraction 12 v2 (version 2) | ecosystem: Host-associated > Birds > Digestive system > Esophagus > Crop | place... | reverse complement strand
TCCCGGCCGGCCATCGCCAGGCGTCACGCGGCCCCGCCCCTCGCCCCGCCCTCCCCGCCATGTCAGCCGGGCTGCGCGCTGCCCCCGGGAGGGGTGAGGCGGGCGGGAGGCCCGGTGGCGGGAGGTGGGGGGGGTGTTGCCGGGGGCCCGGCCGCTCGTACGGGGCGGTGGGGTTATTTTAAGGCCGATTTACCTCATCGAGCGGTTTGGGGGACGTGCCCCTTCCCGACGGGGCTCCTGACCCCGCACGGCTCTCGCCGCCGCCGCCGCCCAGGGCCGGCCCCGGGTCGGGGAGGTGCGGCGCGGAGCGAGCTTTCCATGTGTTTTTATCAACTTAAACGATTTGTGGACTGTAACTCCTTTTGTGCGGTATCCACCACCATCTTTCCCCGACCTGGGCTTTTAAGCGATAATAAACCGCAGCAGCGTCATCACCACCTAGGATCGTTCCCAACTTCAGGATTATTATCGCAGCCAAACATTTCTGCTGCAGGTCAGGTGAATAATTCAGGTTTATATTAAGCCGTCCAGTCAGCAGGATTGGGAAATCTGTCACCCATTACCAGACTTCACCCACCAGTGAAATGAGCACGCTTCTATGGTGAAATCAACACAGCAGCCATCAGTATTGCACAATAAACGTCGTGAAACGATCCAGGAGGGGAAGTGACATGTGTTGGCTATTTAAAATCATGGAAGACATTAAGAAAAAAAAATCTATTTTGCAACGTAGCCGAAATGCGTGTGTTAGCGCTCATCTTTTTCCAAACACTGCTTCTGCAGGTCTCATAGTTGCTAGCAGTTCATAAACAGCTTCAGTTTTAACAGCCACAAATTACACAATATTACAGTTAAATTATTATACATAGGAATTAGAATCTTGTCAGAGTTTCTGTAAATGTGCACAGGGGAAACTCATAACTTTTTGTTTCTTGACAAGTGTCAGTCAGCTCATAGAGTTTAATACGTTTAAAAATAAACTGGAATTCATGCTTTTAAATGGACTATTAGACTTCATCCTTCAGGATACGTTCAGAAAAATAATATGTTTTTACGGAGCATTAAATGTAGGGTGTTTCCGATTTTGGAAAACTGCCTGAGGAGAAGCAGCAGACGTAAACATGCTTCAGAGATAATAATAAACAGAATTATCAAATTAGAAAAATCATAATTTAAAATGGCTAGATTTAGAAGCACATTAAATAGCCAAACTGATATTTTACAGCTCGTCCAGCTCATTTAGAAAGAAAGTTCTAAACGCAGGGTCTAGGTCTCTCTTTTATAAGTTTCTCTGGATTCAACATTGGTTGCTTGCTTTGCATCTGCTGGCCATCTGTTGAACATCAGAAGTCATGCTGGTCTCCTTCCTTGGCCACCCATAGAAGAGCAACGAGGCTGGTGAGGGGTCTGGAGACCAAGTCTTATGAGGAGCGGCTGAGGGAGCTGAGGCTGTTTAGTCTGGAGAAGAGGAGGCTGAGGGGAAACCTTATTGCTCTCTACAACTACCTGAAAGGAGGTTGTAGTGAGGAGGGTGTTGGTCTCTTCTCCCAACTAACTAGCGACAGGACAAGAGGCAATGGCCTCAAGTTGCGCCAGGGGAGGTTCTGATTGGATATTAGGAAAAAATTCTTTACTGAAAGAGTGGTCAGACATTGGACCAGGCTGCCCAGGGAAGTGGTGGAGTCCCCATCCCTGGAGGTGTTCAAGAAACGTGTAGATGTGGCACCTCGGGACATGGTTCAGCAGGCATGGTGGTGTTGGGCAGACGGTTGGATCTGATGATCTTAGAGGTCTTTTCCAACCTTAATGATTCTATGATTCTGTGATCTATCGCTGCAGCTTGTTTCTAGGTTATTCTGTTTTTTTTTAAAGCCCTGTGTTAACTCCAATTAAATGTGAAAACTATTGTACACATAGGAGTAGGAATCGGTGTTCTTCTGTCCTTGCTGCTAGTGCCTGATGCCTCAGACAGCACAAATCCTGTTTTACTGACAATTGTGCAACGGTGTGCCCTTGAGAGAGATTATGCCCCATCCCAGACATTATTAAAGGTATCTGTGGGCCGTCACTATTTAACCAGAGCTGACACATGCAAAAATATTACCGAGCTGCCTGATAAACTCACTGGTGCTGAGCTTTTTGGTCTGAAGCGTGCACAAAGCCTGGCTTGGCACAGTCCTGGTGCTCTTCTCACTGCCTTGCCAGCAAGGCTCAGTGCTTTAGGCGGATGAAAAAATTATTGAGAGGCTGTATACGAGCGTGCCCACATGCCATGTGCTGTGGGTAGACTGCTCATCTGCGGTGTGGGAGATGGAGACTACGTGTGGCAGTAACCAGAATTATCTCAGATCCGTGGGAAGTTCTCTCCCTTATCATTAGGTTATTGTTTCTTTCGCTTTCTCCTTCTCGGGCTACTTTATTTTCCCTGAATAATTAATTACTTCTGGGATCAGAGGCAGACTGAGGTTGCAGTCCTTGTTGTGATGCTGTTAGAGCAGGGAAAAGATGAGAGGAAAAAACGTGGATGAAGAAGTAGTCAGAAATACAGATGCAAAGGAGCAGAGACATGAGATGCCCTAGAGAATCTGCAGTAAGTTTGTCAGGTCACTTTAAGTGTGATCTGAGGTGTAAAAAAAATCTGTTCCTGTAGCTAATGTTTGGTCCTCTGATTTTTTACCTACCTTGGAAACCACTGTGAGTTACCGAAAAGTATTGGCTAGTCTTCTGTTACATAAAATATTGCCTCCCTGCAGCACGAAATCTGAGACTGGAGTCTGCAGATACGGAATGCTCCTGGATGACTCTGTCGTGGTTTTGGTTGCTGTGGTGATTATCCATCTGTTTAAATACTTTTGATGGGAGATTCTCAACTCGTTTATCACGGAGAAGATTTTCTCAAGTTGTGAGAAACACAGCATTGTGCCTGATCCCTGTAATTTTCACACTTGATTAGCAAAAAATTCCGCTTTATCTGCCATGGCTATGGACATTGTGGGGTATTTGGATACAGAGGGTATGGCACTCGGGTTCTGTGTTGACCGCTAGCCCAGTGTGCCTGTAACATTGGCACATAACAGTACAGTGGTGCAGTGGTGCTGACTGCAGGCACTTTATGAGGGGGCCTCCTTTAATGAATCGTCAGTCTGAAGCGGTTACACAAAATAAATTGTATTTTTACTATATTTAGTCTGATAGTGAAAGAACTAGCATGCAGACAGGAGACAGCTAAACATTTTACATATCTGAGTCTTACCTATAGCTCTTAATGCATGTAATTCTTACTAATGAATATTCTTAATGTGATGTTTTGTTTTTCTTGACAGTTGCCTTCTCCATGGCACAACATGGCAGATCCCCTTTAACTTCGAAGTAGCTCAGGAAATGGAGTGACGCATCTGCATTTCCATTCACGCCCATGTTGTGTTGCTTTTATCTTGTCTTGCTGTAGAAAATGATTTGAGTTTTCTTTCTAATTAGTGCCAATTTATTAAAAAGTCTTCATAAAAGATTTTTTTTTCGTTTCAAAGGACTATCAAAAGAAACAAAATACTACGTTCGAACTACCACCTTAAAGCAGCACACGTGTTCTGACTTACAACAGAAGTGAGAATTGCTCAACCTAAACTGTCCAAGCTGTTCTTGTAACTTTAATTCACCAGTAAAAGGGGCTTTTATGACTTGCTTATGCGGCAGCTTTTCCGATTTCCACCCCCCAGTGGCAGCATGCTGTGTTCCCCTTCCGTGTCACCGGGGACTTCAACGTACTGGCGTGTTTTTATTTTTGTGCCAGAGGTTAGACTGTTTGTTTTTATGACTAATGATGTGGACCTTGGGAGCCACATATCTAAGCACTGTTGAGGAAATATCTAGACCTCTGTTAAAGTGTAATCCCTTTCAGGGCATGTCTATACAGGAGAGTAAAGACAGCTCAAAGCTCTCTCTGCCTGTGCTCCATACTGGCTGGAGGCAAGCCAGTTCCACCCTAGCAGTCCTTCAGCTCAGCTCTCTGCCTGTGCTCATGGGTGCCTGCGATGTGCCTATGGACATGGCAAGCACCGCGTGCCAGAGAGCCGCATTTGCTGCAGAACACATAAAATGATTTGAGGAAAATATAGCCTAAAGTGTAGCCATCTTTAAAATACTACGTGTAAACAAGGGCAGGTTTGATGCATGCTCGTTCCTGAGAACAAGGCCAGTGTAAGATCTAAGCTATCATTCAAGTCCCTCGCAGGTCTTGTGCCGAGTGAATTTTGCCCAAGCTACGCTTGCATTACACTTCAGACAGGTATCAGGGGTCGCTTCCTTGTACTTGGTGTCTTATGGTTCTTCATGTGCAAGCTCCTGACATGCCTTGCTCCATGAAGCTCTGTGAAAAAAGCCATAATTGAGTCTTAGACATCATGGTATTTATAATCGTTTAGAAACCTCAGAGAGAGCAAACATTTAGAGTTTATAGACAGTCATCATCTTTATGAAGTGTGGGATCTATTTCTGCATGGTTTGTAGGACCCTGCTGAGAATCTCCATTGTCCTGCTCATCGGAAAGCTGCAAACCCAGCATGGGCTCTGCTTCTTTCAAGGATGTGCTCATACATCTCATAAATACGCAGTTATGGGTGTTTCATTAGACCTCTAATAACATCTCTATTTCATTTTCCTTGAAAAAATGTGTACTTCAGTGTTGACGCATATTTATAATGTCATCTCAGAAGTAAGAGGCTATCCTGTCAGATTTACAGCTATTAGGAAAAATGATGCTATCTGCATACAAATGGACGGCAGGAGCCTTACAGACATCTCCCCTATTATTACTGCCTAAGGATGCAATAAAAATTTAACATTTACCATTGGGAAACACCTGCAGAGATTAAATTAAAACCAGATTATATGCTTATCAGTTAAATGCTACAAAAGCAAACTCTTTAGAGATTAACATAAAAATCATTGTTATCAAAATCTTATTAAAAGCTTCACTTAATACAATCCATTTTGCACCTCCGCTGCTCAAGCATTCTACGTGTGCAACTTATTAAGTCTTTGTGCAGCCGTACAGAGGGGAGGCAGGGCAGCCTCACTGGCGGCTTTGCTACCGTGTTGGCAAATGCCTACCCTGATATTTGGATTTGCCTTTAAAAGCTGACCATGAGCGCCGTTTGTCCTTCTCTTTCTGATCCTGGCCCCTCTCTGAAGGGCTCTCCACGCTGCACGCTCTGTTTCTTGAGCATGGTGCCAAGGCATGCGTGCTCCAGGCTCCCTCATGGAGTTCTGCTGGGAATTACTCGGGAAACCACTCGTCCTTCCTGCTGAACTCGTTCCTTAGGATGGTCAGCAGGACAAAGACAAAGGTTTTAAAAAAGGCTAGAAGTCGAGAACAAGAAACTGTTGTTGCTGCTAAGCAGATAGTCTTGTGCTCAGTTCGTGCAGCCTTTGGTAGGTTGCAAACACGCAGCAGAAAAAACGAGATCTGGGAGGCGAGCGGGCCGGGGTTGATCTCTGACTTGGAAATTCAAAAAGCTTCTGGAGTTGGGCTTTGCTACCCCCAGTAATTGAGAATTTTATGGTGTAGTTAATCTACGTGCACTGGCTTGGAGAGGACACCATCAGCACAGATCCTACCTGTAGCTGATTTGCACACGCAGTGGTTTGAGTTTATTTCTCCGGCTGGTATTACGGTGAGCCCTTTGGCTCAAGGCATTAGAAGCAACCTGCCTTGGGCATATTCTGAGCTGTGTGTGGGAGGGTGCAGCTCAGCAACAGCCACATCCCGAATTACTTACACGAAGGCCCAGGCAAAAAACCCCTTTGATTATGGATAGCCTACTGAGTTTGGTGGATCTGCAGAGTGTGACACTAACAAGAGATCGAGGTCGTTGATGAGATGACTGTAAAATACCTCGAGTCATGCAGTTTACCAAAAGCCAGGTTCAGAGGGGGATTAGGGAGTATCAGGCCATGGTTTCAAAAATGTTTCTCCTGGAGACAGATTTTATTTAGGGACCTCCTGGCCGTTTTTTCCAACCCCATGCTGTCTCTTCCATTGTGTCGGCACAGACCAGAACACTTAGTTAAGTGAATAAGCGGTGGGGGTGGGAATCCAACTTAAAAGAACCCCAACAACTGAGGTTTATAAGAGTGCATAGACCAATGGGGTGGGAGATGCAGAGGTTGAAAAGCATAGCTGAAGAGTAGGGGAGCCGAAATACCTGGATCTTGCTGTGAGGGAAGAAACAATGTCTGTGCAACCATGGCCTAACATTTTAAGTAATAAGAGTTTGCTGGCCCAGCTGATTTTCACTGTAATAGGTTAGGGAGTGTTCAAACTAGTATATCCAGATCAGAGGGGTGGTAACCCATTGCAGGGCAATGCTCACCAGCCTCTGGGCAGGCTGGGGGAGGACTCTGCTGTCAACACAGCTGGCTTTGGGAGGGGATGCGTGTCCGCAGCCAGACACCCGGCGCTGCCGCAGCCTGCGCCAGCCTTGCCGTATGCCTCCATCCCCAGATCCGGGTCTCCTCGCAGAGCCGCAGCGTGCAGTGTGCCTTCCCGTGTGCCTGCAGGGACGAGCTGTACATTAGCATTTTTATAACAAGCTTTCCTTTGAGGGGAGGCAGTGGACCTAGCTGGTAACTCCAGCAGAAGCCACGGGCCCATCCGAATACTGGGTGTGAGCCTGCGTGCTGTCATTTTATTTGGACAAATTACAGTATTTAACTTGGAAAGGCCTGCTCATGTCTCTTGCTCGACTTTCAGGCTCTGAGCAGGGTGAATTACTGACATGGGGATTTAGGATTTCATTTTTCAAAAATGACACACATTTCTGTATGTACATACCTATATGCAAGATGTAGAAACTGCTTAACTGTAGTCTGAATTTTCCATAGTCATTATGCTAAGTAATTCACTTCTCCTGCCACTAGAGGTATAACGTTCACTTGAGCAAATACCAAAGGAAACATTTAGTTGGAAGCCTTGTCCATATTAATATTTCATTTTTCAAATAATGTTTTTGATCTGGGATTTTTTGGAGGCCTCAGCCTACTTTGCCCATTCCTGTTGGGCAGTCTTTCTTTTATCGAACTACAGCTGACTACTCATAAGATGAAATGCCACTTTGTGATTAAAGGGCACAGAATTGAGTGCTCATTTAAGCTGCATAAAAAGCTAAATTATAGTATCAGTCACTGTATCAATCATCTGTGATTGCCTCATGGGCAAGCTCATACCAGCACATTTGTAAGTCTCATTTCACATCGCTTGTTGTTCTGATGCAAATTTACATTTATTCTGAAATGTAAACATAACAAAATTTATTTTAAATTAATTTCCTTTTTTTTGGTGTGGGGACCCACTCTCACTCAGATATCACCTCCCTTTTGAAACTCATGAAAACACCACTGGGGACAAGGACAGCAGTGATGTCCCATGTGGCTGCTGGGAGTGGCAGGAGAATTGCTGTGTACCCTGGGGTTTAATTGCAGACCCATGCAGCCCGAGTGCAGCAGAGGGGATGGCTCAGCTCAGTGGTGCTGGGCGGTGGGATTTTTGAAGCAGGAGGCGGAGGTTGGCTAAATTATGCCTAGCTGCAACCCGGAGCATAATCTCTGTCTGTCTGAAGTTTGTAACCTTTCCTTCAAAATTTTCTGGTGTGCTCAGAGCCAGGCTCTGCCAGCTGAGTGCTGCCAGTGCAGAGGAGCTGGGGAACTGCCGCTGTGCCATCGCAACGCTGCAAGCTCTCCTGCTGCGACGGACACGGCCTGCTTCGGGTTCCTGCTGCGTTTCCATGGGCTGCTTTTCACCTCCTCCTCGGCTGTGCCCGGTGAGCGCAGCCCAGAAAGACGCCAACCTGCCAGCGCAGGAGCGAGCACAGGGAAAGCGCGGTGACACCAGCCTGAGCTGCACACCTCTTTGTGGGGAGCGAGCCCCAGCAGCAGCCTTCCTGCCACGTTGTCCTTGCGGGACTGCACCCACCTCGCTCCAGAGAGAAAGGGAAAAAACCAGGAAATTCCATGATGAACACTGGAGGGAGCGATCTCTGTCACTGGTTTCGTGAAGTTTAGTTTGTTATTTGGAGTAAAATTGCAGCGTTCAGAAAATAAAGGTGTGATGGATAGATTGAAATGTCTGTTTCAATTTAGAATCTACAGCACTGCGATATGGTATCCACTGTGCTTATAAGCACCGTGCGACACGTCACAGTACTGAAAAATTATTTTGAAGGAAAATATTGAAACAAGGCACCAGACTCTCTCAAAATTTTTGCTTGTCCCCTAAAATGAAATTTTCACAAAATTACTGATTTCTTCAAGCATTTAATTACAGAAAAAGTGGGCTTTTGATAGGAAAGGTGTTTCCAGCATAAGTGAAGCACAGGTCCTCATAAAACTTCTGGCCCAGTGCAGCCTTTGGGTTGCCTCTTTCCCCAGTACAGTGCTAACAGCACAGTTCGGTACAGACAACGTGGATATTGCCCTTGCTGTGTTCTTGGTGGGTCTTGTATTTTAGCTTTTTCATGCTTTTTGTAGTGACACTGATAAATTCACCGGAGGCTTATTACACTCACAAGAAATTTTTGACTAGGAGAAACAGTGTACAATTTGGATACTTTGGATTATATTAGGAAAAAAGTCAATAAAGTAATATCACTGAAAGTACAGCAATGTGAGATACAGATCAGATCCACTGAATTTATTGAAAACAACAGCACTGCTATCTGACCTTACTTCTGCCCTATATACAGTCATTAGCAAGACTCTGCCATTTATTTACAGCTTCCCCCTACTGCACACACAGTCTTGGGCAGTAAATTTGACTGCAAAAGTATTTTGAGTGCCGTTCACAGGAGCAGTTGTGCTTAGAGTAACGTGACCAACATGCCGTCTCCCAGACATCAAGAAAATGGGTGGCAAGGTCTTATGCTTTGTCCACAATTTTGATAACTCTTCCCAATGATACAGTTTAGTGTCAAGTTGACCTTTATGGTTTTCACAGTTAAGACAACAGTTGCATAAAAAGGATGAATGAGCAACAACAAAAGAGGAGGGCTGGGATCGTATAATCTGAAGACTGGAACTGCCTGTGTTTACCATTTCAGTAAGGCAGGTAGCACTGAGGAGTGCTTAAAGCTCATGACTGTACGTGAGGAAAGAGAGGTTTTGCTCTCATTTCTGCCTTATATTCCCTGTATTACCCTTTGTAAGTTGTTTAAGACCAGACTGCAAACGCCAACTAATTTAAATTAAAAAGGCAGAAAGTGTAAACCAAAAAAAAAAAAATCAAAAAATTGAACTTGTAACCAATAGTCAAAATTCTGCCCACCGGTAAAGAAAAGAAGACACAGAGCAGTTATGGTGATTTTCAGTGACAAAAGTGCCTTTGGCTCCTACTGATTAGACTTTGATTTCTCCCTCAGTGAGTGAGAATAAAACACACCATGTGAAGCATATTGAATGTAAGTTAGTTTATATGACTACTAACAGTTGGGATTAATATTTGTCACGAAACCAAAATGTTGGCAAGTACACAAGTAATAGGAAAGCGTCACTGCTTCTCAGTCTTGCTGGTTGTTCATGCTCCCCTCTAATTTTTGCTGAGATACAAAAGCCTTGACTTTCACACAAAGTATTAGTTTAATTATTGCTAGAGCTGCATGGCATGCGCATTACTGTTGTTGAGCAGAAGGGTTTCACTTTGTTATGTTCCTAAACCAGATCTGGGCTCTTCCAGAGAGCTTCTTCCAATCTGGTGACACTTAGATTTAACTGGACCCTGAGAAACCCAGGAGAGATGTTGGACTTCTTTCCTTGCTCTGAAGGATTTTGGGGTGCATGTCTGGAATGGCTTAAGACACTGGATAAAATTCTGGTCCCCTTGAGGGAGCAGCAAATAGAACCTACACTCTGCGGCCAGAAATTCATACTTTCTTCACTAAGTTCTCTGAAACGTGTTTGTCCCTCACTCTCAAGATTCAAAAGGAAAAGGAAACTGTTGGAGAAGCAGCAGGTTGGCCTCGATGCCACTCAAGCCCACTGACTTTTTGTTCGGCTGCTGTATTTGAGGCTTGCCTACTTCTGATTTTAACTGTTCTTCGAATACCTTCAGAACTAACAATGCAGAGTATTGGCATTTGTAAATTTGTGGGGTTTGCTAAAGCAGTTTGCTTATAGTTCCATTGACCTTGGCAGCAACAAACAATAGTGTTTTGAAAGACAGGACCGAGTTTCTCTGTGCATTTGTCATACTAGTTCTTGTTTCAGGATTTTTTTCCACTATTGTCTGTTGAAATTTGCTTTATGGCCTACGTGACACAGTGACTGATGCTGAAATCCTCCGATGTCCTTTGGAAATGCAACAGAAGTAATTTCCAGCCCATGTGGCAGGGAATTTGCATGTTCCTATGAATAAAAATTAAGATCAAAGCAGGGTGTGTGGGAAGACTTGGTTGTGGCAGAATCATTCTTGGTTGCTTTCTTGGTTGGAGAACAATCACAAAATGGGATTTTTACCAAGCTTGTTTAGATCCTCATAAGTGGATTTTGACAGGAAGCAGGACATGGCCACTGCCAGCTGCCTTGCTGAGTTATGGGTATGTTCTGTACCTCTGTAAAGCTAATGATTAGGCTATGATGAGAAAATAAATCCCAATAGGAAAGAACATTTAGCAAAACCCTAAAGTCCATTGTCTGCAAAGAATCCCAGTTCTTAGATGGGCTTGCTTTATTTTAATGACATTAGGGAAAAGCTCCATTCTGAGACAGGAGGGATAGCATACACGTGGTCTATGAGATTAGCACACTTTTGCCTATTTGCTGGGAAAAGGAGCAGTGGAGGGTAATGCTTGCACCCAGGCAGCTCCGTACAGTGTTCCAAGCAAAGCTTTGAAAAAGATAAGATTGTGGTTTTGTACTTTGACAAAGAGTTGCACTGACTGCAAGAGTTTCCATGTTGTACTTGCAGCAAGTACAGTGGTTTTCCATGGTGTTGCTGCAGCACTGCCCTACCTGATCCTATAGCCCTCCCTGTTTGCCACATCACCAGCTCCTGGTAGCCAAGGGTGCCGTGGATGTTCTGGAGCTGGGACACAGAGGGTCCAGGGGACACCTTTCTGAGTCTCTCAAGCAAGCTGCAGCTCCACGAGTTGGGAAATAAGGGTCCAGCTTGATAACAGATATCCTTTGCTGCTTTTACTTTGAAAACTGTAAACCAGTAAGAAAAATATTATGGTTGTATCTGGTATGCAACAAGGCTTTACATTTGAGTTTACTTACCTTCCAAGCTCTCTACATATCTCTTATTTGACCAGAGGTTTGCAAACATGGCCGTGGGAGGGCTGCAGGGGTAATTGGCTGGCAGCCTGGGGACTGTATTTAATTAGCCAGGAATGCACCGGCTGTAGCTGTGTTCCCTGTAGGAGCTGCAACCCACACAGCTACAGGTGTGTCCTGCTCTCTCCTCAGGCTCAGGGATTGCCCTTCTTCATGCGAGAGTGCTGCACATTGCAGCTTGTGCATGTGGAAAAAAATATGTTTGGATATCACTAGCAGAACAAAAGTCTTTCTGTTTTCTGTTTATTGCCCTGCCAGTGATGTGGGCACTATCCTTGGATTTAGGGTCCTGCTGCCCTCTTAGTCTTATTACAGATAAATCCCTGGTTGTCAAAACCTTGGTGGATTCACTTTTTTTTTTTATATCTCTGTTCAATTAACTGTTTCAGGACAGCTGGGCCTGAGTCTGACTAGCATCAGCTGCTGATCTTCTGAGTTCATCTGGAGTTTCAAGTGATTGATACCTCTGAGAATTAAGCTCAAAGTGCACCAGGCTAGACTGCCTAGAGCTAAAATACCCACAGTCAAAGCCCATTAATTGAAACGTCTGTTTTTCACTGAAATTCTCTTTGGAAGGCTGAGGCTAGTTTTTCTGTTCTTGCCACCATTCTGAAGTGTTGTGCTTTGATATACTGAGATGTCATATACTGTTACGAATTATTTTTTAAGTACCCTCTGGTACTAATTTCTAAATTGAAAAAAAAGTTAACTTCTATTTTTATGGTCACTTTAGTTCTATCAGGTGACTGTGGTTGCAAGGGACATGATTCAGGTAAGCTCCCCTTATGTGTATCAAAGGGTAATTTATGGGTTTGCTTTATTAATTTCTGCATTTTGTGTAATTGTGGCTCTTCCTAATGAACAACAGGATCCTCGTTATAACTATGCTTCTCTCTGTGCTTGTTTTCCTTCTGATCTACACTTGTTTTTCAAGGCTCCCTTTCTAATTGTTTTTTCTCTCTTTTGCTTCCATACATCCATTCTCCTGCAGTTTTCATTTCTCTCCTGCCTGTGTTCCTTAATGCGTGTGAGCACCAAGGAGAGCTGAATATCTGGAGAGGGGCAAAGGGTCTATGAGCTCTTAGTAGGAAACTCCAAAGCACTTGCACTGAGATTCTAACCCTGGAAGGGCACAGTCTGGTATCGGTGACTCTCTTCCCAGGAGAACCATGTCAGCAGGGGTGCTGAACAACTTAAGACCCCCCTGCCTTAGTGCAAGTATACCACTTGCCTTATATTTTTTGTTTAGTGTGCTCCAAAGCTGGGAATACAAGTGCTATGGAAACCTTGAGTCATCAGTGGCTCGTCGCAGATTGCCACTGTGCTGCACCATCCCTAAGCATTTGTGGCCTTTGCCCTTGAATTTTCAATCCTGTTTCCTTTCTTGTGTGTATGAAAAGTTGGTGCCCAGCGCTGATCACCCACTGCGTCCTTTTCCCTCCTCTCTGCTGCTTTCTCCGCTCTTTTCTGCCTTGCTGCTGGCTGGTAAAATGAGGGATCGGGAGATGTGTGTGTTGGGAGGAACTGGGAGACGGCAGATGGAAGGGGGTGGCGGGAGAGGGTAGAGCTGCTGGGGAGAGAGGGATAAGCTGCCCACCCTTGGCTCGGGGATGCTGTAGAGTGTGTGTTGTGCAAGGCTGGAGAAGTGTTGGGGCGACGAATGAGCGTTTTGTGACATGGGAAATAGCTGGCACAAACCCTCAGTTCAGTTGGATTTTCCTTGCAAACACAATGGATTTAGCTGAATTGGGAATAATTGAAGTTTGAAAATGTTTCTGACTCTGTTCTGAAACTGTTTGGAAGAGAATTGGCATTACTATAGTTTGTTGGTTTTTTTTAAGGCCGGGTGTAATCATAATTGGAAATTCTTGTCTTATTTATAAATGTTGCATAGAAAATCTCTTATTGCAGTTACTATTTTTTAAAATGAAACTGAGTGACTTCAGGGTGGAGTTTCTGGTTTTTCTTCTTGTTTGTTTGCTTTTCCTCCCTGTCGGAGGTAAATTGTTACTTTCACTTGGCCATGGAGAGCATTTGTTTGGTTGCCTTGCCTTTCTTTTTTTGTAGATAGTAGCAAATTATTACTGGGGACTGGAGAGCTTTTTTGACCAAGAATGGAGGACAGCTGCATTTTCTACCCTTTGAATACAAGATAGAGAGGCTACAATTAAATGCCAAAACACAGGATTGAAATTTTGCGTATTTTAACCTGAGATTTGCAATTCACTAAAATGAGCTAATGCAATATTCTCTCTCTGCACCATTAGAAGTGTGGTTGCTGCAGGGATAATGGGGCTGGACTGCACAGCTCTGCCAGCAGCATCTCCTGCCCTGAGAGGAAGCCTGCTGGAAGACGGAGAAGAGCCGAGCAGGAGAATGAAGAGAACTGTTCACTGCTCGTTACTGATGTGCAATGCTCGGCCTCGTAGCTCAGCGCTGAACAACAGGAACTGCCACGCTGCTTCCAGGAACAGCCAGCGGCAGATGCTTAGCGATGAAGAAAAAGGCCACGTACTGAATCATCTTGACTTGGTGTGTCCTCCCACCTTTGGGAAATCAGCTGGGTAAGGGTTGCAAAACCCAAAAGTTTCACCAAAGCTACTGTGTTTATTTGCTGTTGATCACGATGTCCCCCATGAATTTGTTTAATGCCTTTTAAAATCCATTTTCAGTTTCTACAACCTCCCGAGGCACTGACTGCACAATGCAATTATGGATGGTATGAAAGGGTACTTCCTTTTGGGTGTGTTTGTTTTAAACCTGCTGCTTAATGACTTTGTTGGATGCCCCCTTAGCTTTTGTACTGTAAGAGAAAGTGAACAATTATGCTGCATTTACCTTCTCCATTCAGCATTTTATAGACTGCTATCATTTCCCTCTGCAGTTATCTTTTTTTTTTCCTAACCTGAAGAGCTCTTGCCTATTTAATTTCTTCTTGTAGTGAAGCTGCTCTGTATCTCAAAAAAAAGATAAATGTGGGCTTTTTATTACTCCTCTACTTCTTTTTCCTCAGACAAAAGTGTCAAGGAAACCTTATACAGGAATGCCATAGTTAAAAGATTCTTTGGTGCCTCTTTGTGCTAAAATAATCAGCTTTCAGCTCTTGGAAGTTGCCAAAATCTGCTGAAAGAAGGTGAAAACCTTGTTCTTGTAACCCTCTCCAGTTCGAGGTTGCATTTATATCCAAAACTAGGTAAGAGCATGTAGCAAGTAAACAGGAGAAGTGCCTGGATTTGAAGTTCTCCTTTGCTGCCAACAAACCTTCAAATTTTGTACACAAAAATCGAGTGAGTGCAAGGAAGTGACAAAATCGGGACCTGAGAGATCAGGAAGTTCAGTAATTCAGTCTGCACTGAGCAAGTTCAGCAGCGCTAAACAGGAACAAAGATAGCAACTCCAGAGAGCGCGGAGTATTTTTTTTTCTACTTAGTCCAGAATAAGCACAGTATCTTCTACTGTGTGTACACCTTAAGAGACAGAGGAATAAAAAAAGCCCATTTTTATTTTCAATTTCTATGTTCCTATCTGACGTAAATACCCCATCCGAGAGAGGCAAATGCAAATGTCTTTGGATCCCTGTGCAAGCATCTGCGGGGAACACCTTGCTGCCTTTTCAGCCTGGCAAAGTCACGCAACTCTTCCACTTTGTCCCCATTTTTCCTACCCTGCCACATTCGAGCTGACCCTTCAAGGGTCTGCACACTTATTTCTTGCTTGCTGCTGTGACACAGTCCTTTGGATTTCCCATCTGGTCTGTCCTGTCGGCAACGCTGCTGCACTGTGTGCTCTGTTCCTGCCATCTCCTCTTTTCATGCCACTACACAGAGAGACGGTCTCTCAAGACGAGGTTGAGTCCCTGCTTAAGCTCTTCCTGCAAACTTGTTTCTTCCAAACACCTACCAGATACCTCGGGAGACAAGCTTTTGCTTCCTCTTCCTCATTATTTATCTTAAAAAAAATATAGTATTGAAGAATGAGAGGATCTTTGTTTTATTCTCTTGTGCACTTGCTTTTTGCTGAGTTTCCTTCTGACCTCAACAGGGCTGCTTGGGCCTTTCTCTCCTGTCCCGCCTTGCTGTCTTGTTACCACCCACTCATTAGATCATGTCTGAAATTATCTTGCGAGAACTGCAGGGCAGGGTTGATTTCTCTCATCTCTTTAGTGAGGGCTTGGCACAGTTGTGAGTGGTTTTGAAAAAATAGTAAAATCAACAAAATAAGCCCTTGTGCAGCTGGAGAAACCAAGGTAGGAAGGCCAGGTACCTATGGAAGATGCTGGTGCGGGTCTGCAGCAGAGCCAGCAAGAGCTCACGTGGCACCAAAGCTTGTGCTCCAAGCAGATAATTCTGTCCACTTCTGTAACTGTCTTCAATGACAAACGGTCATTAGGATGAAATATTGGATTCCTTTGGGTGAAAAAAAAAAATTTTATGTAAAATGCTTATGGTAAAATGCAACACTTTTATTGCACAGTGTTCTCTGTAGTAGCTTTGAGGGTTTTTTTAGTAACTAAATGATGATAAAATAAACGTACTGATGCCATGAAATTGTTCAGTTTCAGTAAGGTGATGATGATGATCTGTTCAGTTGATGTCAGAAATGTTAATGTTCATCCCTAAATGAGATTTCCAGTTTGGGACAAGTAACTTGATTTTTAGGTGCTCTCAGCACAGAGTTAACATCCCATGGAGTGGTGTCCCTTGATATTTTTGAGACTGTCCCTAACTTTTTCTTTTTGAGACACAAGGTGCCATGCCAGCAGGGGACAGTGGGTGTTCCAGGTGGAGTGAACTGATGCTGAAGGCTGAAAAGAGCCCAAATCGGAGGGCTGAGGCTCCCTGAGATTCACAGCAGGGTCAGGTCTGCGTTGGATCAGGCACAAGCAGGATGTGGAGTGCACGGTCAGGTTAGGTAAACTTTCTCTGTGGGAGATACTTTGAACTCTGTAAGGGAGAACTTCTGTTGCAGGCAAGCCATGTATAGAGTAAATATCGTAACTGTCTCCAGAAATGAAACAACCAAACGTGGCTTTCCCTTTATGATGAATCTTGCCAGTTCCGAGCAGGTCCCCAGCCTACGCGAGTATTCTTTGTCATGAAGTAAGTGCTGATAGGTAATAGATGAAGCAATGTTAACTTCTCTCTCAGTGGCACAAATCTGTGTGCCCTAGCCTAGGAAAATGACTTTCCTAACCAGTCCCTGTTGGCTTCAGTCTGTTTAAAAATGTGTGTTTTCAGGGGTCAGTTCTGGTAACAATACACTGCATTTATGACTCTTACTCACAGAAACCCAAGCAGAAGGATGTAGTTTTCCTCAGAAGAGGCAATTTTTTAGTCTGTCTTTATAATTTACCTTGTAGAAGGTAATAAAATCCAAATCCTGCTACTTTGTACATTCATTTAATTCATATTGTTGCTTTCCACATGGGTAATACTCTGGATTTTTTTTTTTTTTTTAATAATGCCTTTCATCAAAAGATCCCAAGCTGATTTGGCCCAGTTCCCAGGTACAGCTTAGTGACACTTACCATAAGACCAGTAAAAAGAAGTAACAAGGAATTTCACGCAGTTCTTGGCTGGCTGTCAATTCAAATGCATCTCTAGGTCGGAGCATCCCTGGCCCGTGAGCCCCTGCTTCTCGTGGCTGTCCTGGTGCCAGTCCCTCCTGTCTCACACAGAAACCCCTCGCCCTTTCTTCTCCCTCCAGAACAAGCTCTGCTGCCTCCCAGCATGGTTAAGAAAGAGATGACAAATCTTTATGTGAGGACAACTTGGTGAGACATATAGGGTGTTGGAGCTGGGGGACCCACCACATTAATCTGCTGTTATTTGCCGTCTGATCACAAAGATGCACTAAGTCGAAGCAGACACTTTCAGTTTTGTATCTCCCTGCATATGCATAGGTATGTGCACAATTTTAAGTTCTTTTTCTCATCCTTACGTTTAGAGTAACTTAATTCTCCAGTTTGCTAAATTTACTAAGAGGGTTTCGGTTTCTTTTTCAGTAGCCACAATGTTTTTCAAACTTTTATTCTGAATGTTGTTTCTTCTTTGGAGAGACTCTTGGACTTTGAAACCAGCTCTCATATAGAAAGCCTTGCCTGTCTGGAAATTTGTTCCAGCTTGTTTTGCTGTTCAGAGCACTGCTTTGTGGATTTATTTTATGTCTCTTTGGAGACATTTTGTCAGAATTTTGCTTACCTACAATTATTGCAAAATGACCCACCACCTTAGGCAACCACTCGCTTCTTCATCCCCTTTTCATTGGTCTTTCAAGCAAAAATGGAAATTCAGCTGTGTCTGCTGTGGTGCAGGCTGCGATGAGCTGGCTTTCACCATGCGCAGTCTTAGCTGTGCTCACCTAAAAAATCTTGCAGAAAGAGGAAAGGTACTGTGTAGTGTACACAGCAAAGAGTTAACCCATGTATTGGGGAGAGGGGGAGAAAAATCACGCTGGCTGGACTCTGCCCCTTTGCTAATGGGCCTGTTTTTGTGAAGTGCATGGAAGACAGATGAAAATCTCAGAGTCGCCTTGAATTATTTTCCTGAGCATACAGCTTTCTCTTTTTGTGGTTAAATATGACAGTTACAGTGTAGTATTTATGCACAGTCCATAAATCACCAGAAAATGTGCTGCAGTCAGGGCACGTATCTGTAGTCTGTTCCTTATACTTTAGCTGAAAAAGGAATTCTTGAATTCGCTGAAGCCCATGAAAAGAAAGTCAGGTGCACACCTCCATGGGAGACTTACCCGAAGCGTGATGGCCCACAGCAATGCGAGGTTTGCACCTCAGCTTTCGTCACTGTCCTCCAGTCTGCAGGCCCAGACTCCTGAAAGGCAGCAGAAAGGCAAGTTTTGGATCAGGCTCCCGAACTCTTGCTTGTCTTTAGTGGAATGATTGCAGAAAGGAGATGAAGCAAGTGAAAGGGGCAAAAACTTTAAGGGGTGAGTTTCAATTTTGTGGAAGTTTGTAGTGTGGTTACAAAATAGCAAAAAAAGAGCATAGCTGAGCAATATCCTGGAAAATACTGGTTTGCCCTTTTTCAGAAGGGGCTGTGTGATGCACTGACAGAAGCAGCCTGGCCTTTTCTAGTGTCTGCCTTAAGAGCAGCTAACTGCTGACGGATGAGAGTATTTAGCTCTGATACAGCACACAGTGTCCAAGGACGTGAATTTGCTCTGCTTCTGCCATCTTGAATATAACTCTGTATTCTTGCTCTGCCATATACTTACTGGTGCTGTGAAGCGGAAGTTGTTATTTAGCACAGTTTCTTATTGGTCATACTGGAGTTCAGCTGTACACAAATTATTTATATAAATAGGGGATTTCATCTGTCTGAAAGGGATAGTAGAGATCTGTGCCTGGCTAAGAGCTGAACACTTCTGAATTCTCACTGTGGTACTGAAAATTGCATCTTGTGTGGTGCCAAGCAAGTCCCTCAGCCCTGGTGGCAGTCCCTTTTCTGTACAATAGGGATAATACCTCTCAACTCATGGGAAGGATTAATCAGTATTTTTATAGTGATATAAAAGTGACCATTTCTGCTCTGGCGTGAAGCCTTTTAAATCAAGCAGGAAAGTCATCAAGGCAGCTGTATTACAAGACCAAGATAGGGAGCCACAGAAGCGGAGGGAGGTTTGAAGGGTTTAGCTGTTGATCCAGATTTTAAGCAGATAATTTCTGACTAAGGTATCCAGTGTGCCCCAAATTCAGATGGCTAATCAGTGCCAAAGCTGACCTCCTTCAGTGCCTGAAGGAGCGTGGCTAGCGTCTCACACATATATTACTTGTTTGGGTCAGAAAGCAGCTAGGTGAGAAAAAAGTAACAGATGAAGCAATATAAAAGCGTTAAGAAGAAAGGAAGATTGTTAGAGCTAAAATCCTGTTAGAGGCAACAGCTTAGATGTTAAGCTGTGTTAGGATGAGGAACAGAAAAATAATAACTAATCAGCGCAACAGGGAAAAATACCACTGATCTGTTTGGTCAGAAATTGACTGAAATGATTCTGCCAGAATAATGTTCCTTTCTACTGTGGAATAGAATATCTACACAGGAGCTATTTCAAAATATTTAATTATAGGAGAGCTTAATCTGCAGTAGCTGTTCTGATTAATTTCCCCATAGAGAAAATCTCTTTAACTATTGCAGCTGAAGAAATTGTGGATGAGTGTAATTTCAATTAAAAACCAAGAAAAGCTTGAACTTCATAGATGTCGCAAGTGTCTGCCGCCATAGCTGCCAAGTAGTCAGCACTGCAAACACACATTGTATGGAGGAGCAGTAAAGAACCACTCAGTCTAGCTGCATTCGTGCACATTGGCAACCATGGTGTCTGTTACTTTCAGGAATAAAAAAGTCTCATTAAACTAAAGAAATGTCTTGCATTGTGCCCAGAAAAAACTGTAGACTTCAGCTCTTGTGGTGTCCAGCAGGAGCAGACTCCAAAAACCAAAATCCTCAACAGAGAGAGAGCATGTGAACTTGCCTGCTGCTGCCCTTGGAAAGGTCAGCCTCTGAAATGGGAAACAGGAGAGTTATGTCTTGACCTTTAAATATTATGTTTGGATGTGAGAGAAGTAGCTTTTAGGTATCTGGCAGTCTAGATTAAAAAAAAATGGTGAGGGTATGAACTTGTAATTGTTTAGCATTTCATGTAGCCTGGCTTGAGGACGCTGCAGGACGCGAGACCTCTGAGGTCAGCCAGAGGAAAAAGTTAGTCTCTGACCTCATCTGCTCGATGTGCGAGAAATGCATAGGTGGCCTCCTCAAGTTCTCAGTGCTGGGACCTAGCAGTATTAGCTGGCGTCTTCTACCAATAGGTTAGTTTCCATTCAGTCCTTAGCAAATCTATTCCTATCCAGGAGCTGTCTTTCCACACTAATATGCAGCAGTACGAGGATACGGTATCTGCATTTTTGTCTTACCTATATGGATTCAAATCCCATTTCTTTCAGTCTGGCTCCATTCATGTGCACTACTCACTTAGGTAAAAATATTTATCTTTTTATCCCTCCTGGCATTTCTGCTATGATTGCTAAAATTCAGAAACCTTGATCACAGTTGCACATACCTAACTTATGGAGAGGGCCTGGATAATGGAATGGAGAGTCTCTGAGCTTGTTTTAAAAATAAGCCGCTTTTCAACTATTAGTTTATCCACTTTGGGTTCACTAAAATTAAATAATTTGATAATGTTATATGAAAAATATTTGACGAAGCTAAGATTTTTGAAAATACAAACTGCTTTCTAAAACCAATATAGAGGTTTTCCACTGTTCTGTATGGAGATATTGTGGGCTTTTTTGGTGACAAAAGGGATGAGCACATCCCCGAATTAAATGAATAATCTCTGATTATTTCGATCAAGATGGGTAATGATATCTTCACAAACATTTGTGTTTCATAATGCTTTGTAATGAGGATTTTAGAATTCACCTGTGGTGTTGTGAAATAACAGTAGTGTCCAAATCCTTCACAAAACCGGCGTGAAAACCGAAACCAACTCTTTGCTTATTGCTCAAATGAATGGCAAAACAATATGCAGAAAAACCCTCTGAATGCAAAAGCGTTGGAAAATATTATCGGTTACTTAATTATTATCTTAAACCAAGACTCGTGTTGACAGTGCTGCTTTTGTGTTTTTTTTGGATTGGATCCTGGAAGCAAACAAGCATTTACGAGCAGACGTAGTGCTGAGTATTTCCTCAGCCCCATCCCACCGATCCAGCTGCAGTCAGCAGTCGCTGCTCGGGCCTGTGTGCATGCAGGGGCCCAGCCCAGCCTGCCCAGGGGCCCGGGCCTCCGCTTTTCTCCTCAGAGCAGGACACCTTGATCCCTTCCTTCCCACGCTGAGACTTTTTTGTCCTTTTTCCCCTGAGCGGTAGGAAATGAAGCACGGTTTATGTATTTTCAGCTTTGCCACTGCTAAGTTGCTGCCATCTCGCCTTCACCCAGGTCCTGTGAGTTGCCCCGTGGGCAGGCAAGGCCGGTGCCCGGCACCTGCCTGGGCCGTTGCCTGCGGAAGATGGCCGTTACCCGCTCGGGAAACAACCGCACGCGGAGGGCTGAGGACTTAGCGCTTAAGCGAAGCCTCTAAAGCCCAGGAACGGCGCGGTGACATCACCGGGCGATTAGCTGAGCTGCTCCGCTCGGTTCCCCGGGGCCAGCCTGCAGCTCCTGCCCGCTCCCCTCGGCCCCGCCGAGGCTGGGCCGCGGTGCGGCTAGGCCGCGGCGGGCAGGTGCGAGGCGGCGGCTCGGCCGTGCGGTGACCCGGGGCCGGTTACCGGGGACGGACGAGGGACAGCATGCGCGAGGCGCCGGCGCCGCCG
>Ga0065711_1035932_pt1 | contig 21654 bp, 13 predicted proteins | sample Hoacrofraction12_FD_59098 | JGI IMG/M metagenome (GOLD analysis project Ga0065711, IMG submission 59098) | Hoatzin crop microbial communities from Cojedes, Venezuela - Epithelial fraction 12 v2 (version 2) | ecosystem: Host-associated > Birds > Digestive system > Esophagus > Crop | place... | reverse complement strand
GGAAAGGAAAGGAAAGGAAAGGAAAGGAAAGGAAAGGAAAGGAAAGGAAAGGAAAGGAAAGGAAAGGAAAGGAAAGGAAAGGAAAGGAAAGGAAAGGAAAGGAAAAAGGAGACATGAATCTGGGTGTGTAATTTATATATGAGGGAAAGTTTAAACCAGTGTGATTGGCAAGAATACAATGTTACTAAAAGCCACAGACATGGTAATTGGTGAGTCATTTAAGTAAACCCTATTGATCTTGTAAGTTTGCCAGTCTTCAGTTTTCACTTTTGCTTGAAAATAGCTCAGAAAATAAGACTTAACCAGAAACTCATGATCAGTGACTTTTTAATCCAATTTTTTAACAAATGTAACTTATCTATCTTGAGGGGTGCTTTTGTTTGACCAAGGGAACAGTGATGGAGAACTTCCCTTTACTCATCTAAGCCTGTCCCAGAGCAGCTGGAGATGCACTGTTGGGGCAGAACAGGTCCTATATGTTTTTCTCCTGCAGCTGCAAACAAAAATATTATTTTCAATCGTGATCACTGCCAGCAACCTGTTTTAGGTGTATCAGGAATAAGCACCAGAGGCCTGTGACACCTCGGCCACATCACTGAGGGAATCCAAACAGTCAAGCTTGTCTCAGACCTATTTTTTGCAGTTCTCATATCTGTGCCCAGCATGGGAGCTCTGAGCTCCTCAGAAAATTTGACTGACATTACATCTTGCTGTCAGTAAATGAACATGACTGGTATCTAACAGTTGTTCAAAGACAAGGTTAGTATGGAAATTCATGTAAAGGAACAAAAAAAAGACGAAGTTCTTATCCCATTCCTCCTTTATTATTTGGGCTGTAGCTACCACAAACTTTGCAGAATTGGCCAAAGCAGGTATCCCCAGCTGACCACACTGCTCCTGTGCCAGGGGCTAGGAAGGCCTCATCCTCCCTGAAAGAAGCACCATCAGCTGCCAGGCGATCCTGGGCTGCTGCGATAGAGGGACGGGCTCCTTCTCCCCCTCAGAGAGAGCGTCAGTAAGCAGGCACAGGCTTTCCACATTCTTAAGCAAAATATTTACTTTACAAGTGCTGAAAAAAAATTTGGAGAAGTGAGGAATAATATTTATTTTGACAATGTTAAATTGCATTAAAGTTGAAAGTGAAAATTAGATGCATGCACATACACTGAGGACATTATCCACTAATCACAGGAACATAAAAGAACTGGAAAATACCCTCCTCCACTGCCACTAGGAAAGCTGGTCTGGACTAAATTACAGGCAAAATGTATAATTAAGCAAGCTATTATTATCCAGTGTCTTAGCAGATGCTGACCTCGTTTATGGTGATTTGGATAAGAATTCAGCTGAGGTTTGATTTCACAGCTGTGTCCATGATGCCTTGGACCTGTTGTACTGCCCCAGCAATTCCCAGCGTGTTAGCACTGGTGTCTCAGTGCAGTGCTCAAGGTTTCCTATCCTCCTCGGCTGCTGACTGGGGAACTTTTCTTTAGCTGCTTGGGAAAGAGCAAATGGTTTTACTGATCTGTCAGCCAGGCTTTATACTTGAAACCTGTGTTTAATTACTTTGAAGAAGCTTTAATACTCCACCCGTACAAGGAGGGGGGGACCTTCCACTGCTGTGTGCTCTTATTTTTATTTTTTGCAGGTGTAGGCTAGTGGCTTAGTTACTGAAATAATAATTCTGTTGGAAATATCATTGGCATGAGAGATGAGCTGCCAAAGTGCTATGGGTTCAGTAATTTGTACATGGAAACGAGGATCCAGGGAACAACATGAACATCAGTGGCCCGAGGAGCTTATGATTAAAACATGATGCTGAGCTTTTATGATTTCTACAGCTAATTAGCAAGATTTATACGCATATAACAAAAAACAAGGCTGAATACAGTAATGATCCTTATTTTCCACTTGGAGAAGAAAACTACTAAGTCCTAAATAGCAGGGAAAGGAAGAGAGAAAAAACACTCTTATCTCTTCATTTGCCCATGATTTAGCCTAATTGCTTCTGTCTTTTCCATAGGATGAGTGGATGTCTCTCAGGTGGCAGGCATGAAGTCTTTGACTTATTCAATCAATGGCCATACCTCATTGATTTAATAGAGAAAAGATTTCCTGCTGTTTTTTTATGGCTTCAGACTAGCACCAGTTTTGTTTTCCAGCAGCATGTTGGGGGAATGCGAGACGTCTGAAAAAGTCACTTCCACCAGCGTATACTTGGTTGATTCTGTTCCCCAGAGGTGCAAAAGAAAAAGGAGAAAGCAAACAAAAAAGAAATACCAAGTTAGTCCCACAGGAATGAAGGACTTAGTCTGCAGCCGTAGACCCACGAGGGCCCCTGCTGTGCCCGGGACAGCTTCGGGCCAGCAGTGCCTGCATGACCTGCCTGGGACGTGCCCAGTGTGCACGGAGGGGCTGTGCATGACCCAAGCCCTTTCCCTGCGGCTTCTGCATATCCAGAAGCCCAAACACCCTCACATAGTCACAGACTGAAAAACCCCTGGCCAGCGTGTAAAAACTCTTCAGTTCTGCCTGGACAAACCTTTCAGCCAGAAAAGGAGACATCCTCCAGAAAACATGATTGCATGGGAATCTCATTGCACAGGATGAGCCTCGCTCAAAGCGCAGATTAAAAAAAGGTGATTGTTACTGAAGCCACTGGCAAAGGAATTGCTCCAATACAGACCCACAGCAAATGAAGTCAGATGCGATGGCTGGCTTTGTCGTGATTGCAGCTAGCTCCCGTGCGCAGCACAGCTGAGAATTCACCCAAACGCAGCTGGCTGTGCCCCTCGCTCAGGTTTGCCGTTGGGAAGAGCCTCTCCAGCCACAGCTGGCAGGAATACAAGACCACGGGTGGGTCTGTGGTCCCCTGGCTGGGACTCGCAAGCCCTGCCAGGCCCTCAGCTGCCCAGGCAGCAGTGCTGGGCATGGAGCCACGTGGTGGGAGACGGGCTGTGCGTACAGCCATCCCAGGCAAACCTGACCTTCAGGGGGCTGCACTTCATTTTTTGTCCGTGGTAAACTTCTAGTGGCAGGCACAGCATCCTCCCGTGTCCATGGGAAGTGTTTTACCCATACTGTATGTCACCACAATGTAATAATTAAAAATACAGTCTTATTACACAGTTAGTGTGACCACAAAAGTCCATTTATAAAGCTCTATCTATTTATACTGGAGTTGTGTTCCCGCAGCTTAGAGATATACAAATACCGGTATGCCATGCTTAATAGTATCCTAGCATTTTACTGCTTTTTAATGAACCACTGTCATCACCTCCCCCAGTATTTTTTTTTCTCTTGTTCCTGTATTCCTAGACAGTCAGCCTAAGTGGGTATAATGGGATAATTTCCACTCCAGCAATGGTCTGGTGCTTACGTCAAACAGTGCCTGGCAGCTGGCGCATCCTTAAGACACAGTTTGCTGAAGTTTATGGTGAGACCCACTCTGGAGTTATGCCATAGTCTCCATTTTCACCTCTAAAACCTGTCCATTTTTTGGTGAAATGTAGCAGGAGCAATTACATAGAAGCATTTCTGGAGAGTTTCTGGTCTAACATTAGATAGGGAGATTAGTCAGCAAACTTCCACCGAAGTGGCACTTAGCTTTCGGCTTTCTTGGCCAGAGGTGCTTCAGACCACAGGCATGTCACGCTGGCATCTCCGACAGCAAAATGTCCATGGAGAGGAACATCAGCCGGGCTTGCTCCCATCGCACAAACCCAGGGCCAGACACAAAGCTCTCAAAACAGGGCTGTGAGCAAAAGGGTCTCTCCCTGATGGAAAGAAGAAAGTGAACGAAGGCCTGGCCTTGGCCAGCATCGCCAGGACACCGGCAGCATGGGGGCTCATACCAGCGGCAGCAGGAGGGCAGGGGAGCAGGGCAGGGCAGCCCCCCTCGCCCCGGCCCTCCGGTGCAGGGAGCAGGGTCCCCCCGGCCGCTGCTGCAGGTGTGCAGGGAAACAGGGAGCGACAGGCTGCCGGCGCTCTCCTCCCAAGCATGTGCGCTCCAGATGTGCCAGGAGCGAAAGCCAGCCAATAAGGAATATTATTTATAATAACAATAATAACAATATTAATAACATAAGAACATCTGGTAGCATTTTTTGTCCATCTACCATTTGGCTGGAGGCAGAGCATCCGGGTGACATGACAGTCGGTATTTCTGTTTCCAATTTAGCCCAAGCTCAGCTGCTGCAGTGACTCGGAGACCGGCGCTTCCAGGGACGTGTTCTGGGCTCCCAGGCTCGGCCGGCCCCGCAGGTGTCACTCCTGCCACCGCCGATGGCAGAAGCACCTAAAATCATCTGGGTTTGGGCTCTCTTCATCAGTCGTTTCAGAGGAGATTGCAAGGGGCTTTTTACACTTCCATGGCTCCTTTCCATCCCACCCTATGAGAAAGTTACCCAACTACAACAGAGTACATTTTCAGACAGAAAGCAAATGCTAGCTGTTTTAAAATCAAAACAGAAGTGGCTCTATTACACATTTCACGCCCTTGAAAGCATATTTGACTAAACACATATTTAAACCATTTTGGTATTGTTTTGAATTCTAAGGCTTTCAAATGCGTCCAGTAAATATATCACTTCCACCTACAAAGATTTCAATTTTGACACGCAACTAACATCCAGCCTGAAAGAAATCAATGCTGTTTCTTTTCTCATTATACTGACAGAAAGCTAAAAGCAAAATTACCATGGCAGCTGCAGCTGCTGCTCCTAAAGCGTATATAGACAGCTGTAGTAGAAATGCTTTTACTCGTCCTGCTCATCATTGGTTTCTCCCAGCAAGTTCTAGGCTGGGGAGTCGATTTCTTTGAGTTCTAGTGCACGGAGCAGGGCTTCCTCAGCTGTGGAACAACTTTTGCTTCAAAGCAGATAGCGCACTGTGCACAGACTCTCATCTGCTATAAATTTATACAGGTTGATGACAAACTTAAAATGTACACTATTAAAACTTCACGTTCAAGAATAATGTTCATTTAAGCATTCAAGTGTTCTCCCTCAAGTCATTAAAGACTGAGATTAATGCAGAGCAAATGAAGAGGCTCCCTTACGCCTTTGGAGATGTGTATCCTGTGCCTGTCCTTGGGGTCAGCCAGCTCTGCACATACGCTCAAGGACAAACTAGGCCCCAACACTCATTATATTATCAAATTTGCATATGAAGCAGCAAAAGTTGCTGATAAACAGAAAAGCTAGGCCTTTGGCTCAGCACTTGTCCAATTATTAAAATCAGATGTTTTAGATGGCATCTTAAATAAATCCATTTCTCCTAATGCATTTTACATACCACTCGGAATAACAGGTTAGATTAAATCTAATTATGCAGCTAGACCTTCTAGTTTACGCAGCTGAATTTATAGGGCAATGTAAGACTGCTCCCATCCCTTTTGGCTCTAGTGTAGTGATTCTTAAAATATGTAAGGTGAAAATGTCAATAGTGCGGCACTATTTTTAACTGGCAAAAGACAGGAATTTGGGTTAATTCTACCTCCAGCCTTCTTTTAATCACCCTGTAGGTTGCCTGTTGTAACAAATATTATCAGCATATGAAATCTGCTGACTGCTAAAGTCTGGGGAATTCCAGTAATGAAGGAATTTTCATACCCTTAAATCTGACACATTTTCTGAAGCAGATGCTCAGCTAAAGTATATTACAAAGCTCCCCTGGTTATTTCAATGCTAACTTACGATAGCCGAGAGCCTGAAGGGCCAGACTCTCATCTCTTGGCCTGGAGAGCTAGGGGCTCCCCTTTCTCTTGGGGGTGCTTGCGATGCCACCCAAGTGAGGACCCAACACTCGCCTTTCTCCGAGATGTCGTGGCTGGTCCTAGGTGAAGTAATGATGGGGCAGCACACAAACAGACTGGAAATTTGGCAGCTGAGCAGCCCGAAGAGAGGGGGAAGAAGCAGACTAGGAATGAGCAGACCTGGGAAAAAAGAAACTGGGAAGGAACAAAGAAAGAGCTGTAATCAGAAATAATCTGAAGCAACGCTGTTAATATGTCCTTGATGACAGTCCAGGACTCTCAGCTTGGGCCAGGGAACTGTCAGCTAGAAAGGAGTAAGTTATTACATAGGTTCAAACTATTAATAGTGACAACGCTCAGTAAATCTGCCTTGTGCGCTGTAAACAAGTTTTTATTCGTATGGCTCAGGACAAGTCCTTCCAAATCCATATTTGTCTCCCAGCTACACACAGCAGAGGTGCAGCTTTGCAGGCAGAACTGAAACACTGCAATACTGAGCCCTGCACTGGTTGCGTACACATTTTTAGCATAAATAGGTATGATTCACCTTCCTCTTGCAAGATGCTGAGCCCCTCCATTCAATTTCTCCTCCCCTCCTCACATCCTGCCTCTCCGAAACAGGGTTTTCCCTCCATTCTGCAGGGCATTCCCTTGCATACAAGCTCTTCTGCTTCATGTGAACTAAAGAAGTATCTGTGACAGTCACCTGGAAGGGTGAGAATTGGGTTCCTGTCTCTGTCTGAAAGATTTGGTGGAGTGGGAGAGTGGGATCCAGATCTCCACGGTGTCTGGAGAGGTGTAGCAGCCTGATGAGACAGCCTCTCCTCTTCTCGTGCTTCCTCTGAACGTGATAATTAAATCCTTGAACCTGAAGATGACAGCTTCAGTGGGGAGACTAAGGTCCCCCACCACAAAGCTTTCTAATGTTTTTCTCCTAGAAGGTGGGTTAAACAGCCCTGGTTCCCCCTGGCAAAGGAGGGGTTTCCAGCTGGGTGTTCCACAGACTGGGTAAGCAGGTAGAGCTGGAAGTGCCTAAATCCCTTCTCAGTCCTTTGGGGTCTTCCTTACTTTACCATCAGACGTAAGCAGTGAGCCAGACAGTTTTTGAATACCAAGTTTCTGTGCAGCAGAAGACTGAGCACCGTCAGGCAGAGATGTTCTGTCCCCCATTCAGTGTTTGAACAGTCTATTACCAGGAAATCCTGAGTATCAACATTGATTTTCTGGTAAGATTTTAGTTGGTTTTTAAAATGCAGGTGTAGAAGGCTGATGAAAGGTCCACAGAGCAATATGTGTTATGGTGTCAATCCCACAAATCTTAGAGAGAATATCCGTGATCCTCTCTCATATTTCTGCAGGCACGTCATCAGAAAGAAAAGCTTGTTTAGTGCTGAGCATCATACTATTACAGAAGGACAGAGAAATCAAATCGTAGGAGAGGGCACACACACTTCTGGCCACACTAAAAAATATCCCTAGGAATAAATACTACAATCTGTTTTTGTTGGTTTGTGCCTTTTTCCAAAGGTTGCCTTTGAGCGTCACTCACAGCCAAGACACCTTCCCCTCCTTCTGGGCAAGAAAAGAAAAACCTCTCTCCCAGAAAAGGCCTGGAGGGCAGTAGACGCAGTGTACCTGGCAATTAAATTTGGGAGTCTCCACGATCTTCAGGATCTTCCAAGGATCAATGCCCACTGATTTGCTTGAACATTCAGACTTGTTCTTCAGTAGAGAAAAATGTTGACTAGACTTACCCTTGATTTCCAAAAATAATTTATGGGCTTCCTGAGTACCCGGCCATGCACTGGAATACCTGACACTTCTACCTACATACTCCTGAGTGTTTTGGCCATGGGACCACACATTACTGTGTCTTGTCAAAGAGGACACTGCTAGCAGCGAAGCTCCGTCTGGACACCAGGCTAGTGTTGCTGCTAGTGAGCTGTGGGCTTGTGCTGTGGGAGAAAGAAGAGAAAATAATTCTTGGACTCATAAAGAGAGAACCCTGGAGAGGTCAGTAAATGGGAGAAGAATTGAAGATGACTAGTGTTGTGCTGATTGCCGTCAGCAGGCGACTCAGAGCACAGTCCCTTCCAACGTCTTTATAAGGAAGGACAAAAGACTACAGCTGGGGAAGAGGAGAAGCCATCCAGCCCAGTGAATCAGGATGGACAGTCCATCACTGCAATGGGTAAATGAGCTGTTCCAACTCCTACCACAAAATAGGAGAAGCTGCAGGGCTAAGCTCACTTAACTTTAACCAACTTTTGCTAATGTGGGACCTTAAACCACACATTTTGGGAGATCAAGAAACAAGAGTGCTACTGGCTGCATTACAATGAACAAAATGAGCAGCAAAGTGACTGCATATGGGTAATAAAAATAATAGCCAGTGGGAAACATGAGGAATCATTTAAATGATGCAAGGGAAAGGATATACATCTGAGTATATTTTTCGTAGGCAAACAGATGAAAACTGGTCCTCCAGCAAAGCTGGGGTAAAGCCAGGGACTTAGATGTTGCAATGTTTTAATTTGCAGATTTCCTGTTGCCTAGCAGACTCCTCAGCCAGGAATTAGACAGTCAAGATACAATTCCCAAGGAGAATTAGGTGCCTTAGAATAGTATTCCTAGAAACCAGCACACTGAGCATGAAGCTATTTACACTGGCCTGGAGAAACCGCAGAAGAACAGCACAGAACCACAGTCAGAAACAGCAAAAATCTCTCTCACTGCTCAGTCTTGAATGTCCTCCTGAAGGTAGGTGTTCAAGCCCAGTTAACCCTTTGCCGTAAAAAGACACTTGGCTCTCTCCTTCGCCTCGCATTGCAGTCAGTATCTTGGTAGCTGGATCGCTCTGCACAAAGGATGGGAACCTGCTTCAAACCTCCACGTTGCTTATGTGCGGCAAGGATTTGGTCCTGACTCCTGCACATCAGATGTGAGCACCCACATCAAATCAGATTCACCTGCACCCTCTCCCCTCCTCAAAGTCTATGCAAAGAGAAACAGCTTCAACAGGAGAAACTGGAGAAAAGCTCACCTTAAAACACCAGGTGAAGCGGTAAGCTGAATGCCGACAGCAGGTGTCAGCGTATGGCATTCAAATTCTTGTTCCAAATCAGAAAGTGTGAGTTTGCAAAAATCACCCACTTCCCAGGTCAGCCTTCTGTCTGCTGGGTAACTTCTGTCCAGTATGTCCTGAAATGCCTAATTTATGTCTGCTTGCAAAGGCGAGACCCAGTTTGAGAAGAAGTATGAAGGCCAACCTACAGCTGTGATGCGGGAAGACATGCTCCATTTGAGAATTCCTGCAAGGACTTGGACGAGGTAAGTGCAGCTCTGAAAAGATCGGCCACACCAAGACCAAAGCTGCGGTAGGCGTGACAACAGACAGAGGTTTAGGTGGACAGCACTGCTTTAAACTGTGACTAGAAATCAGGATCTAGGTGCTCTCAGAAATCTACTCATCTGATACTCACAGTCCCATAGCTGCCTATGTTACTCACAGTAATGTGAAGATGCAGACGAACTTTGTAAAAGCTCAATGTGGAAGAGTTTCACAGCCAGCTCTTTGTCAGCATTTTCTCACCTGTCTATTAGGCAGGGAAAACTGATGGACAGACTCTTGTTATCTTCCCTTGTGCTTGCCACCTTGTGAAAGAAGGCTCTGCTCTCCCTGAGGAAAAGAAGCACAGCTGTGTATTTCTTTTACATTGGATGCTATATCTGTTGAACTCTGCCAGAAATTTACCTTCTTCTTATGGTCCCTTATTAAGTGTACAAGAGTAATATCTATGTGAAATCAGCTGAGAACTACATCCAAAAAACAACTATCCCAAAGAATATTTATGTGATTTTATCCAGCTAACAGTAAAATGCTTCTGCATGAGCAGAATCTGTTTATGTAACTTTGTAATATGGACAGCTGTATATTGCTTGCAGGCAACCTCCCCACTGATATGGCTGGTATGCAGACTTTAAGGCACTGAAGAAACCTGCTTTAAAATAACTGAAAGTATACTTCTCATTGTCAAATTTAGAATAATCTTGAAAGTCTAACCTTAGAAAATCATTTTTAAACTGGCATGAAATATATATGCTTTAGACTTGTATGGTGGATTTTTTGAAATTTAACATAAATGTGCAATGAGTCATTTTCATAATGAAGGTTGCAACGCAGCATCACTCCCAGTCTCAGATTCAGTGGATTTCTGTCTCTGTGGCTGTCAGTGAAACTCTATTTCCTTCTGTAGGCAAGTAGTTTTCAGTGTCTTATCTAGCTCCTTAAGACAGGCTTCCCTGCTAGATAAACCACTGCAATTTGAAACCACAGAAAGGCAAACTGCAAACCTCTTTGCCCAGAATGACTATAAACATACAAGCAAACGCTCTCAAGAAAGGACAGAGCCTTTGTGTTAATGACGATGCATGCCAGTAGCCATCTTCTTTTCTGCTAATAGAATATTCTAGACTGAAAGGATTGAGATAAGCAGGACTCACAGTGCTGTTCAAGCAGATATTTGATTTGACCAGTTAATGAAATGTGCTTCAGAAAACATACCCAGTCTGATCTGAGTAAGGAGAGTCAAAAACCAGATCATTTTTCTGACCATACGAGACCATCTCCCACCTCTCAACAATACCCCAGACTACTCACTTGTTATAATTAAGGTTATGTGGGGTATTATTGGTGGCAAAACTCTGTCAAGTAAACAGGGCCTATTTAGCAATCAGCTGGACAAAACAATAGCAAACAGATCACGAAAGCAATAATCCTGTGCTGGCAGAGACGGACACTGGGTGATCTAATTGACCTTCTGCATTTGAACCTTCTCATCTATCACTGGCTACAGGCTGCAGAAGAATAAAAAACGTGTGAGATGAAAACAGGTTTAGCAACAGAAAAAGAAAACACAAATGCAAATACAGAACGCAGTGTGATTGCTCAAGATACAAATTATAACCAGACCCAGGAACAGATTAAGAAATGATGAGTATACTCAGAGTGCCAGACTCCAAATAGTAGGTTACTGTAATGCCTCCTTTTTAACCCCATTCAGTCACTTAGCCAGCAGCAAACTTCCCTCACAGGACTTGGATCTCCTCATGTGCGGGACGTAGGTAGAAATACACATTGAAAGCCCCAGTTTTACTTCTAGGTCTATGGCACATTAGAGACAACAACCTATACTTCATTCTACAACTGGAAGAGTCACAGAAAGTAACTCATCTCATCTGAGGCAGCTGAAGGCTGGATAAAACCTTTCTCTGTGGAACACGGTATAATTGTCACGTCACCTCTGAATACAGTTCCATAAACTCTTATTTCCCAGAGTTTATACTAGACACTATGCCAATGGTAGTGCTGTAATTAGCTGAAAAAAATGCCTTGGATTTCTACTATAATCAGCCTGAAAATGTTTGGCTTGTAGGACAAGTTAATCTGCATTGCTTCCATTTCTGCTGATTTGTATCAGCTTGTGCACATCCTGCAGCCAGCCCCATTAGGCTAGCCATGGCCTAAGCACAACAGCGTGCTACGTGCCTCCAAACACTTGGTCACTCCTTCAAGGTGTAACCACAGAAGAATTCTCTGTGCTCTTCCCCAGGCTCAGGCCCATCGCCCCAGAAGACAAAATATAGGCAAAGAAACTGTTCTCCTGCTCTAGAACAGCTCTCTTTCCTTCCTGAAGGTTGGACTTCATGATCTTAGACGTCCTTTCCAACCTTAATGATGATTCTGTGATTCCTTTGGGAAACACTGGATTTGCTTCCCAATTCCTGATAAAGAAGCAACTCTAATGCACCCCACTCAAACGCAGAGATTTTATAAAAGAGAAAAAAGAAGGAAAACTGCTTGTGAGGGGCCACAGCTCCGCTCTCTCTCATCTCTGCTACTCAGCTTGAGGTCCACAGAACACTGGGATTTCTACAGCATCAGGAGGTGGCTGGTAAAATGACTACACCTTGCTTCAAACATACCCGCAGTTTCCAAGGGGGTTTGCTGGGAAGCATCACTGCCTGCTGGAGAAAACAGTGGGAACCAGTCACCCAGCCACCAGGTTTTATGGGTTGGCAGGACCTACTGGCAGGCATAAAGACATTTTTATTATCAACACTTCTAATCAAATTGTTTGATTACAAGATTAAGACAGGATTTTGCAAAGTGCAATCACTCAATTAGCTCAATTGCTAAAAAGTTTCTTACGAATTACTGACCCTTTTATCCAACAAATGGTGGGATACAGAAAGGTTCATATACTTTTCTAAGGCTACATCGTTCTTCGATTAAGAAAGGTTGAGAAATACCGCCCTTATTCAAAACATTGAAAGATGTTACAAATCCCCCTGCTCTCTGCCATATGACTTTCAAAGCTAGCTTAAGAAGGGGAAAAGTATAACCTTAAAACAGACAGAACAACCTCTCCCAAAATCTTAGCTGCAACAGAAATGGAGCTGGAAGTATATAAGTGATCCTTTATTTTTCAGTTTTCCAATTTCTTCTCTTGAAAGTAGATTTAATCATAAGTTTAGGTTCACTCTATTCCTCAGACCTTTTAGCAAAAGCAATTTCTGTCCTCTGTCTCTAACAAAAGGTCCCCAATCTCAGCATTACTCTAACAGCTCTAACAAACAGTTACGGGTCTCCACTGAACAATTTCTTTGCAAATCAGATTGACACAGAACAATTTCCTTGGCCAAGAAAACCAAGAATTCAGCCAAAAAAAGGACAAAAAAACACCCCCTTCCCCTCAATTTTCAGGCAAAGACACAACTGTAATAATGTTTGAGTATATTTTATCATCGAAATCAACTACTTCACTCTTAAACAACTTACACATTTTAGCCAACCATCCATCTAAACTGCTGGTCTGTCCAAACAATTAGTCATATTTTAAACCAATGATAACAGGCAAGATCATGGTTTCCACAATAAATACAGTGATCATTTTTTGCAGAAGCCATACTTTCTATCTGTTTCTCCAATATATATGTTATTGTATGCATATCGATGTAGTTAATACTCAGATGACAACCAACAGAGAACAGAAAAGAAGCCGAAGCTGGCGTAGATCCTACCTCATCCTGAGTTTCTGCTTCTGGGACAGGAGTCAGGAAAATGAAAAGTCTCAGTAAACTTCATTCTGTCACAAGCAATGAGTAGAAAAGAGGAAGGTGAACCCACAAAGTAACCAGAACAAGATGAGACCCTGGGATTTCAAATTCTCCTCCAGTTCACACAAACAGAGCCTATTTCCTCTCAGTTTAAATCCCTACCCCACCTTATTGCTCTGCTGCACATTACAAGCAGAGGTCCCAACCATTTGCCTGACTGAATTACCACAATACGTTCCCAGAAGAACTGCAATCACCAGGAGAACGCGGGTCATCAGTGGCCATCCTATGAGATTGGCTGCTCTACCACCTGCAGATGGGTGGGTGATTCTACTGGCGTGAAGGCCAGTTGGCTACATTTGGAGCCAAGCACGTGGCACATTTAGCCCTTCCAAGACCTGCACCCCAGGGGACAATGTCCTGCTTCAACAGAAAAGGTATCGACAGCAGAAAATAAAGCAAATCAGCACATCGATTCTGGCTTCCCACCATGGTGGGGAGGAGGGGAGAACGAGTGTCCCTTGGCCTGTGACACCCGGTCACAGATGCCATTCCCCTCTAACCACCCCTCTAGGCAGGTGCTAAGAGGGGACCCATCACCCCTTCCAAGCTGCTGGTGTGTCACCTCAACGCCAGCTGCAACAGGACCCCCTTTCTCACAAGGACCAGCTGAACCAAAGATTTGGGACCTTCAGAACAGAAACCCAGACTTTGCTGGGTTTTTTTTGGGCTGGGTTGTTTTCGGTTTCTTTCAGGCAGAAGTTTGTGTAACAGGAGCACCTGAACTAACTGAAATCTAAGTAACGATGTGGGGAAGGGAAAGGGGGAGGAATGGGGAAAGGAGTGGAAAAGCTTGGTCATCAGTAATTCCTTACCTATAATAATTTCTAAAGCTGGCTAAGCACATAAACATGTGCAGAACTGCATACACTGAAGCCTTCCTCTGGATCACCTCCAAGACATTAATTAGAGCTTTCAGAATTAAAACATATATGTATACAATTATAATTATTAGGATTATAGATTTCGTGAGATCCCGTCATTTCCAGCTCAGTGCAAGAACAATAATTTTGGAGAGGTCAGTTGCCCTTTCTTATCCAAAGGACTTGCGCCAATGTAAAATTAAAAGTGGGAGGAGAATTAAAGCATGTCGCTGGAAACTGGACAATTTAAGTCTCTGGAGATATACATCTGGTTTTATAGTTCATTCTTTGATATTTTTCTTTAAAAGCCTGAAGAAGTACAAGCAACTGAATACCAATTAAACCGTTATAGCGTCTGCAGGTCTTTATTTTTCCATTACAGGTTCAATAAGCTAAATGAGGCATTTTAGTTACTTCTACAGAGTCCAGATTTTCAAAAAAAAAAAAACAACCTACACACACTCATATGCTTTTGAATGCTGAAAACCCTGGTTTATAAAATCACATATTGAGATCAGTTTTGAGGAGACTCAGAAGCAACAGTACAGCCATGTATCTGACAGGACAGGCAGCAGACAGGAAGCATTTTGGAGAAAGACACCCCTTCTGTCCCACTCCGAACAGCCGTATTTCTGACTGTGAGTCAAATTGAAGTACATGCAGCCACTGTAGCTACAAAGTCATGCTACAGGTATGGCAGGGATTACTGCAAAGTTATAGCACTTGTGCTTTGAGTTATAAATAAAGCAACCTGTGGGACTGGCTGCTTAATGTTTGTGATACTACAGATATTCTTTACCCTCTTTTTCAGAACTTAGGTATTAACACAACAGATTAGTTGCACACTTTAAAAACTGCCCTATCCAACTTTCCAGACACTCCAAATCTACAAAGCAAAAGGGACCTGGTACCAAAATACAGTCTTTGGTACCAAGCTTACAGACTAGCAAAACCTTAAGCCAAAAAGTGGTTAGATTTCCTGCTCTCTGCCCAGACTATAAAGAGGATGTAATATTTCATGGTAAAAGATTGCCACGGAAGATATTTGCCTGGACTTTTTTTAATAAAGTCTGTTTGGCAGCTATAAGGGAATGGACCATTAGGTATTTTTCCATCTCTAGCGTCTATTATTCTTATTTCATCGAAGAATACCAGTCCAGTATCCATCTGTAGCAGTGAAGCTAGAAAGGTATAGTTAAGCACAGACATAAAAGCATCGGCTGCTGGAACAGCCAACATGATCAGTTGTCCATATCTGGTAGCCAGTAATCTGATAGACTAGCCTCTTACCTTTAAGACTGAAAATATCCATCATCATAGAGTGGGAATTCATTTCTAGAAGACAATCAGAAAATTTTGAAAATAATCTTCTAGGCATGTGCTGGAGGTATGTCACCACCCTGTCCTCTCTCTTTGCATTGATGTGTTGCATCCTGTGAAGAAGGCTAAGACAGACTCTCTGAAATGTTGTGATGATTTTCTCTTCACCTTGTCACAGCTCTGCTGAGTGATGGAGGAGGATCTGAATGGTCTATTCTCTCTGGAGTGAGAGAATAGTGTCAACACCGCTCTAGATTTCAGATCTGGCAAAACGTGCCTGAAGGTGACATGGAAGAACAGTAAGTTTTAAATGACATCTCCATTCTCATATGACTCCTGTGAAGGTCTTCCATTAATAAGATAAAGCTTTCTTAAAAATTGTTATTCTTGCGTCTCTCATAGTGAGTATCTCAGCACAACATTGAGTTAAATAAAGCAGGCACTTATTTTAGATGTGGAGTGACAAGCACCAATTACTTATCAGTTTTAATGAAATTCTGTGAGTACATTTTAGTCCCAGCACCATCAGTGCTCACAGACTAGCAACGCTCCATAGACAAATTAGTCTTTCTTGACATACACAATCACAAACATTCATTCTTTCTTTGAAAAACCTAACACAGTTGGGTCTTATGTGGAAAAGAACTTTCAGACAAGCTTTGAAGATTACTACTACAATAAAGGATTAATTCTCTTAGTTTCCTAGGTCTTGATCTGTTTGCTGTAGTTCAGTATAAAATAAAAGAGTACCTTCCTTACAAATGACAAGTCAGAGTGAATGAAACCAATTGTGCAGGTTACAACCTTTGAAGTTTTACTTGAAAATACTAACTGTCCAGAAAAATTAACAATCATTGGCAAATCTGCTTGCATTGTTGTTCATGGTACCAAGCAGTTTACATAACCTGTATTTTGTTCAAGAGAACATGCAATATATTGTGGACAATTATTTTATAGTTCACCATGAATTTCCCCACTAATTCAAAAACCAGTCTTTCTTTCATGTATTTTCAGTACATTCCTATGGATTATTGATTCTTTCCAGTTACAAAGAAAATGAATGCACATGGTGCCCACAAGCATTAAAATATTAAACACTGCAACAGAACCTTACAAAATGACTAGCTTCACAGCTAGATCCAGATTTAGATTTACAGATCCAGAATGATTTGCTTCTGCAATCTCCCAGCACAGAAAAAAATCCCAGTGGATACACTGCATTGTGAACTGAATGGGGTCAACCCTAGAAGAAAAGATGGCAGAGTCATTTGAGAGCTAGCCTGAGACTTAGAAATTCTTCATTTTCCTGCTCCACCATGGGTGTCGTGTGGCCTTGAGCAAATCACGTTTGTAAAATGGGAATAATATCTATTTCAGAAGGATCACGTAAGGACAAATGCATTCAAGAATGCAAGACACTCCAGTGTTACGATCATATGGTTTACATAAATGCGTAAAATAATTATGCCAGCTCTGTGGCTGGAAGCTTTGCAGGCAAAGGAGTCCTAGGTTCCCATATATTTGTAGAAAGAATGGCCACAGCACTAGATAAAAGGAATCTTCACCCTGAATTCTGGAAGACAGATGTTTCATGTGGGAAGATGTCCTCAGCCCCAGAGATGAACGCCTACTTGCATTTCACATACAGAAAACCCCTTCAGGCTTCAGGCAGGATATAAAATCTGGGGCACCCATTGCAGTCACAACTGCTGCTTGGTCACTCTTGTACCGCTCCATCATCTCAGCATGTAGGATACAAATACCCCCATGCGTACACACACAGCATCTCATTCCAAACACCTCCCAAAACTCCTCTGCGTGCTGTTGTTTGCTGGGTAACTGACTTCACCTGCCACACAACACCGCTGCTCCCCTGTACTATTCAGGGCGGGATTAACTACTCAATGATTTCACACATCAAGTCTGATTTACGTTCTGCTACTCAGACCTTGCCAACACAGACAAGGACTGTCTTGCCAAACCGCAGCACATCCTCACACCAACTAGCCAGGCATGCTCCCTGAAACACCCGGGTCAAAAAGTTCCAGCATCCAAATTAAAGGAACCCCAGGCCACCCCTCAGCTGACAGACTGAGAGGAAAGAACTGGTTTCGCAGTAAAAACCAGTAGCCACTGATTTGCAGATCCAAACAGGACAAAGACCAAATCAGAAAGACATTATGCTCCAAAATGGCCAGTTCCACAGGGCTGGAAACTATAATGAGCCAAATCAGCTTGGAGAGAGAATTTTTGAAAGGAGAACGGCAGTAACAATTAGGAAGTATTCAAAAAGAGAGCACTGAACACCTAAAGATCCACAATCACACCCACAAAAAGGGAAGTCTTTGCTGCTGTGACACACACTGTGGCTGTTCTTTTCCACATCTGAAAAGCCTCCAGAACCTGAAGAGAAGCTGCAAGTGCTCCTGGGCTGCAAATCTCTTCATGCCCCTCCGAGGTGCTAAATCTCATGGGCCAAAAGCCCAGTTGTGGCTCCGCTACTGATCCTCATGGTTCCTCTGGGTTAACTTTGGCACACCCTGTCCCTGAATTGCAACAAGAAAAGAAAGCTTTCAGCAGCCACAACACAGCTCTTTGTTTAAAAGAAAAATACAGTAAAGCGTAAGTTGCAAGCCAGTAAATAACCCCCAAAGGCAATCCTTCTCACTTCAGTTTATCTTTCCTTTCCTCAAAGACGTGGTCAATCCGTGTTTAGAAAGCCAGATAATGATTTTTCTTCTGCAACCGTACACAGTTTTACGTTTCACAAAGTCCACTGTGACACAAAAAGAGCATTAGCTGCTCTCCTTCTGCCAGGAGATTCTTGGGCGATTCGGCAAGGAGCTGCAGTCAGCCTGGGGTCAGGAAGCAATGTGACAGAGACCACGGTTTCATGGCCACAGCAAGCTGATCCAACAGCTCACCTCCGGTGGAAGAAAATTCACTGCCCTGAAGTAACCTTTTTCAGCAAAAACAGTTTTCTGCTGGCTGAGTAAGTTGAACTGGCACAAAAAGGGCTCCGGTAAGAACCAGTCAATGCAGGAGTGGGCAACCGGTGATCACACCGTGAGAAAAGCCAGGAGCAGGGAACAGGGAAAAGGCACAAACCCCCTCTCCTTTCAGCAGTGTGACACTGCCACGTTAGCTTCCCTGACTGTGGAACCGCCAGCTGAGGACTTGCTGCCGAGCAATAACTCATCTGCAGATCCTTCCATGAAATGTAATCCGGTACTCCCAAGCAGGATTCATATCCCACCCGTCAGCTCCCCAAAGCATCGTACATATGAATTAACAATCTAGTCAAAGGGGAAGTAAAATTAGCTGTAGAAATATTTAGATAACTCACGAAAGAAGGAGAAGTAGGCAGCAAGTCACCGAAATCATAAGCCAGAAAACTGATCAGGCGTCCAAAAGGACAAAGGGAAATACATTCTGCGACTGCCAAAAACCACTAAGAAAGGAGAGGTTTTGATGTTTGGGTGTTTGCTCTCCTGCATGTTTGTTGAATTCTTGTTTTTTGCTCTATATCAAAAACAAATTGGTTCATTTTTTGATGGACTAAGTAGATGAAAATGAAGACGCAGAACTATTTCCTAAATATTCTTATCCAGCATTACAGAAGCAGCAGCTGACATGGATGTATGAAATGAAGGTGAATTAACCAGCCTCACTGTAAACAAAGGATTTCAGTTAAAAAAATAAACATTACAAACTAGAGTAATTCTTAAACAAGCAAGTCTGATTTGTGCACACTCAGAGCTCTAGAAGAGCAGACTGACAAGTGCTTTGGTCTTCTTCCTCTCCATTGCCTAGAAGGAGGCTAACGTGACTGCTTTAGATATCGATGTTGACGTGAAAGATTAGGTGCGTCGAAGTTCAGTCTAAACATTGATTTCCAGCGTGTTGCAGAAACTGAAGATGACCAGAACAAAGCTGAAGTTGTGCCATTCTGGTAGAAGACAAAGTACTGGCTTGCCAACTTGATCAGTGGTACCAATCTTGGTATGAGACCCAGTTAATAGAAAATTAAAGGAGATTAAAACAATACCAGTCAAAATGGGTATCTGGAAAGCAGGCTTTCTCAAACTAGTAGCAATGCCTGAAAGCCATCTATTTGAAATTCTGAAAAATCAGAGTATTGTACCGCTTAAACAACCCAATTTTTGGAAGTGTCATTCCCAAAATATGCCTGATTTCCATAAAACAAGACAGAATGAAGTATCATGGGAAACAATGAACTATTTCATTCCGTTCATTCGTAGTGAATTAAATGCGCAGTTCTTGTTAATCAGGTATATATTTCTAAAGTACAAATCATTCTTAGTGAGATGAAAAGTCAGAGGAAGGATTAAAAAATCCTCCATCCTTTGTTGTCCTTGTAGAGTTGAATGAATTTAAAACTTCTATCATATTAAACTAAAATTGTATAAAATTAATCATTTACTAGGTCACTTTGTTAAAAGTTTTAGCTTTTTCATGGAGTTAATTTCAATCCATTCTCACTGTAAGGATCACATAGCCCTTACTGTTCACAAAGAACTTCCTCTATTGTTTTTACCTAAATTCTCTTCTCCAAATGGCATGTATTATTACCAACGAATACAACAGGAATTGCTCACACAAAAATGAATGCTCATTGTGGCTTATGTTATCGTCTTTTAGATTCTGACATGCAAGCCTAAGAGTTATGAGTTGATGGAAAAGCAAAGCAACCCATTAAAATATTTTTTTATTATTTCAAAAGCGGGATTCAAGATCTGATGATTGTTGATAATTAGAAGATGATTAAACAACATATCTTTTACATGAAGCATGTCCAAATTCATGCCTTGTTTTTGCACTGATACCACAAGCAGGTGGATTGTGGCAATTGTTTTCAAGGGCACAATGTGAAGGCAATAGCCTTATAGAGAACTTGTAAGAAGAATACATTATCTTGAATACCTCTTCCTGCTCATAACAGGATGAGTGGAAAAAAATCCACTTGCTGTTACAGAACTCAAAATGCATTTGCAAAGGTGGCAGTCAGGGAAGAAGCACTTCTTGTCGACAAACTGTGCACATCTGGTATGGAAATACGCAAGACGATGGCTGAAAATATGCCCCAGCGCCGCCTCTTCTGACTGAAAGACGAGCTGGACTTCAGCTGAGACATTGCACTTTCCTCTTCCTGGAGACTCCGTTCACCCCTCGCTTGAGGCATCGTGAGGCGGAAAGAAGAGCTCAGTTACTGTGCGATTCCTCTGTTTCTTCCGAGCAGCCCGGAGGCAAGTCGGGGGAAACCTGTCCAGCATCTGCTCGCGCCTGCTGAACATCCCATGGAGAAAACCAGCAGCTAATGGTGACAAGGAGCACGCCCATTGAAAACAAAGCCCTCATCCCGGTGGAAGTGAGTGGAAGGGGTAGGTCTCCCGCAGGAGATCAGGAGGGCTGCCTGACTTTCAGTGCCAGCAGGCACAGCCTGGAGGCAGGAGATGCTGCTGCCTACGCCATCTCCCACGACACTCCAGCAGCGGCTGCCTCCTTCACAACCCTCAGATCCACCAGTCATTGCAAGCGTTCCCTCTGGTAAAGCTCCTGTTGCTGCTGTTCTCAATGATTAACAGAATACGCCACAAATACAGCTGGCAGCATTCCTTCTCCAGGCAGGAGGTGCTCCTGGACTGTCAGTGAGTCGCTCGGCGCACCCGCAGCAAGGAGCTCCAGCCATCCCTGCCAGCAAGTGCTGGTACCTGAGCTGACGCGCTCACAGGTAGCTTTCGGGTGCCCCGGTGAGCTGCAGCCTCAGCCTCGGAGCGGGCACCCTCTGGCATGGCCCCGGGAGAAGCTGCCAGTGCCCAGGGCACGGCCTGCCTTCGGGGCACTGCCGTTCCTCTGTCACAGCGTGGCCGTGAAGAGAGGAACACACCGAGCAAGCTCTCAGCAAGCTCTCAAGCTTCCAGAAGACTCTCCCGGTGAGAGGGAGCAGGGGAAGGAACACAGGCCACTTGCCAGAGATCAAACTGTCCAACTTAAAGAAATTAATTTAATTGTTGGTGGCGGTAAGAAAGCTTGCAGCTGCTGGCTCCAAGCAGCCCGGACAGTACGAAAGCACGGCCCCGACGCTGCTAGAATAAAGCAAGCGAGGTGAGCGCCCAGCAGCTGGGGCTTGGGATGCTCAGAGGCTTCGCACCCCCAAGACGGCAGGGCTGCATGCCCACCTCTGCCGCTCTGGGCAGTTACTTCCCCGCGCGGCAACTCTCGCTGAAATGCTCGCCGGCTGCCAACACGTCGAGTGGCTGGCATGAGGCGGCGCTTGGAAACCCCACCAGCCGGCAGTCAGAACCTCTGCCTGCCGAAGCCAGAGGTCCGTCCCGCGGCGGGCAGTCCCAGCAGGCGACTGGGGCTGGTGGGAGCCGCCGGCTGCCTGCTCCATGCCCTGCACGCAGACCCCCGCTGCCCAGCCCACGGAGGGAAAAGGCATGGGGAGTGCTAACTACTCTGTCATTACTAAATTATGTTTGCTTATTTTTTTCTTTTTTTTTTTTTTTTTTTTTT
>Ga0065711_1035931_pt1 | contig 21656 bp, 13 predicted proteins | sample Hoacrofraction12_FD_59098 | JGI IMG/M metagenome (GOLD analysis project Ga0065711, IMG submission 59098) | Hoatzin crop microbial communities from Cojedes, Venezuela - Epithelial fraction 12 v2 (version 2) | ecosystem: Host-associated > Birds > Digestive system > Esophagus > Crop | place... | reverse complement strand
TTTTTTTTTTTTTTTTTTTTTTTTTTTTTTTTTTTTTTTTTTTGTAAGGTGGTAGAGGTAGGCCTGAAAAGAGTGGTTATTTGTGAAAGAAGCAAGTATCTTGGGTTTTTCTGGATCCTCGGCACAGATTGTATTTTCATTACAAGCACAGCAAAAGAGAGATGGCAGAGCAGTTTGGATAGGTACAGCAGAGAGAAACTTGAGGTTATGACATTGTGGTACACAATGTGCAAGTGGGAAGAGAGGCTAGGAACTAAACTTGGTGTAATCAAGAAAGGGTTTCAGTTTATACGGTTCTCTTTTCAGGGAGGTGAGAAAGAAGCCAGGGACAGAAGAGTTGGTCTTTCCTGTATCAGGTAGTTGTTGTTTATTATCACACAAGTTACGTTTAGTGCAGGGGGTATAGATACTTGCATGTTCCCCCTCTGAGTTGTATGTCTGGTGTTCGGGCTGGTGTCGGAGCATTTTTAAAACTGAATCAATGATACTGGTAGTATTGCAGTAGAGGTTAAAAGAGAATGGATTCTTCTTCATGAGCTGCTTGGTTTGTTTGCTCTGTGTAATGAGCTTCAGTTTTGAAAGGTCACTTGGTTGCTGAAGTCTTACAAAAATGGATTGGGGGAGATTTTAGGAGCCTGGAGCTGCTTTAACTTGTGATTAACTAGATTCTAAGCTGATAGTGTCCCTTTTGGTTATCGGGATGCACAAAATACATCTAATCTAATGAATTTTAGGAATTGTGTTGCTGCTTAGTTGCATGTCTGTACCTTGAATGCTGTTCATCTTGCAGAGGATCATGCTTTGCCAGAAGACAAGTAGCAAAGGAAGTGTGGTAGAATCAATCCCCCTATCCCTAAAATCCCAGCCACAGGAAGGCAAGAGAAGGCAAGCGTTACACCCATTTTCAGGAAAGGCTAAAAGGACAATACAGGCAATTACAGACTGCTCAGCCTGGCTTACATCACTGGGAAGACCATGGAGGAGCTGGAGTGGATTTAGTGGAGGGCTACCAAGCAGGTCATGGGGCTGGAGCACTTGCCCTTTGAGAAGAGGCTGAGGGGCTGGGCTGCAGACCTCCTGATGTCCCTTCCAACCAGAGTGGCTGGGAGTCTGTAAGCAAGAGAGCACTGTTGATAACTATTCTAATGACTTCCCTAGAGGCAAGTACCTAGAATGCCTAAAGGCGACGCTCATTTCTGTGTATCGATATATTTGAATTTTGACTAGTCCACTGACTTAGGAATGAGCAAACTAGACTGCATTTCTTTCTCATCCCAAATGCAAGTAGTTCGAAAGATCAGGCAGAAAGAAATTGAGTTAAATACCCAAATCTCTTATTATGCAAGCCGTAACTTGTTGGGACTCATCCAGGTGTCTGCTGTTGGATCTCTCATTTCCCCCTTACCCTCATCCGCCCAGCCTTTAGGGTCTCCGTGGCCCAACCAGGTCCCTCATCGCTGTCTTTCGCAAACTGGTTGTTAAACATCGTGTTCTGAAAAGGTGATGCTGCTCTTCTGAAAGTCAAGGTTAGATACATGTCAGTTTGCAGTCTTTCCACGTGTCTTGTTAGGTTAAGACGTAATGTAAACTTTCCTTACTGGAAATTTTATTTTTTCTGTGAATGTCTTGCTTAATTGCTCTAAAACATTAAATGTGCTAATTGTCTTTTATGAAACAATGAATTATAGAATCCTTGAACCTCGAAAGTATGTTGGAATTGGATGTGGTTATTGCTGACTGCACCAAACAGTATGGCTTTTGAGTTGAGTTACCTGACATCGGATTTTAGGGAATGGCTGGAGCTCTGAACTGTTGAGACTTTGTCATCTGGGTTCTGGCATGATTGAAAGAAGCCTTGCGAAACAAAATTGGGCTCACTGAAATGTAACAGCTATGTTGGCATGAAAGAAGGGCACAGTGAAAATACTGCTTGTGTACTGGGACTGCAGTGTGGCTTGAGTGTCTGCTCCGTGGATGGGCAGTCAAAAGTTTGGGACAGGAAAACTCAGTCATGTTTCAAGTGGAGATTCTATGATTATGCTGTTAAAAAATGAAACTGAATTTGATAGTTCCTCACCTGCTTGCAGTGTGATATGTTTGAGATAATAAACCCCATAAAGAAATACTTTAGAATGTTTGTCTTCTCGCCAGGCTGACCTAAAGGGGAAAAAATGGTGACTTTGAAACAAGTTGGTTGATTGAACATATGTGTGTTAAGAAGGAATCTCCTGATAACAGTTGCAAGTAATCATACAGATGAAAATGTTCTGTCTGAGAACGCAGCGCAGTTTGGGGTTTTTTCTTCTTCTCAGGGGCCTCGGAAGGAAACAGAACATCTTTTTTTGTTCTGTTTCGTTGCTGGACGTGTTGTCCAGGAAGGCAGAAAGCAGTGACATTTAAGCTCATAAAACTGAAATTAGGAGAGAGAGTGTGTCTCAAGTGTGGTTATCTTCTGTGTGTGAAAATAGATGCTCAAAGAACACAAAATTCTCAAATTGGAAAAGGAGCCCTTTGGAAAGAGTGGGGGTGTTGTAGTTGGCTAGTGCTTTTCCATCCCTTCCAAAAGATGTGTTATCTCTGGGTTTTGGCTCTCTCCTGTTTAGAGGACGTTTGGTTTTAATGTGGCAGAGATAATGAAAGGTGTAAGGTTAAGGATCGGAAGTGTTAGAGATGAGACACGACGAGGTGGGTCTCCGCAGTCTTAGTCAGCTCGGCTACTTCTTGTGCACTGAAAATTTCTTTGAAAGAAAGAGCGCTTTTTCTGTTCTGTTGTATGCTAGGTGAGCAGCAGGTGTGAGAGACAGAGCAAGTACAGAGCTCAGTAGTTGGAGTGGGACTCCTCAGTGTAGGTGTTTTTTGAGCATCGCTTCAGGTAACTATGCAAAGGCATCTTTAAGACTCTTGGTTTCTGTCACTGACTTTGAGAAATAGTTGAAGTACTAGAATGGGATCAGTTACGTTCTTTTCGTGAGGATAGGGGGGGACTGAGGTTACTTTTCATTTTGCTACCAGTAGACGTGGGCTATCTTCTTACTATGCCAGATTTTTGTATGTGTATAAATATATTTATTATTTTTATAGCTGCCAAGAGAATCTCTTATCTTTATGGATTAGTTGCAGACATGCTCAAGTAGACTCTTGTTTTCTGTTGTGTTTTATAACTGTTGTAAAATGAGCCTTGTGTTGATGTTTTTAATGTACGTGACTTATTAAAATATAAAAGCAGAAAGATTAATCATTGCCTGAACATTTTAATACTTTGTGAATTTTCACACAGCCGCTGTACTAAGCTGTTTACCTGCTTTTTGTTTTCCTGCTGGCAGAGCTGTAAACTTTCCATGTCTAACCTTAATGTGTAGCCTTCTTACAGGAGCTTATGAGTGGTAGGTTATTTTAGGTTTTAAGAGGCAGTATTCCCAAATGCTTTCTTCACTCTTTTCGTAAACTGCAAAAACATTTCCAGTCCTTGGCTCTGTCAAGACGGTTAAGAGTCCAGCCAGCCAAACAAAAAAAACCTGAGCACTTATATTCCAGCATCCCAATTTGAAATACAACTGGGAAAAACTACTCTATTTAAGCCACAGCAACACGTTCCCACTCTGCGTTTTGTCGCTTCTCCTCTTCCCTGGTCCTGTGTGCGCATGCACACGCAGCTTTTGTTTATGAAACATTAACAGTTTTGGTGCAGAAGCTTGGAAAAACACAGTTTTGTGGGATTTACAAAAGTTGTCTGAACTTGCGCTGTAAACCTTGAGCTTGCCAGCAAGCCGGAGCAACAAGAGCAGTTTACCAGAGGCGCAACCCTGTGTCACCACCGCCCTTGGTGCTGCGCGGATGGATGGCTCCGGCCGTGCTCCAGCTGCAGCTGCCGTCTGCGGCAGAGGCTGCCGGCGCACGGGGACCTGGGCGCTGGCATCTCGCCTCTGGACCGACGGGGCTCGGCGCCGAAAACAGCCGACGGGCTCTTCATCACAGCGGGGTTAGAGACGGGTGGAAGGTTGAAAATAGTGAAATCGTGGGAGGAGGAAAGTAGAACCCGAAATATATAGGAAGAGACATAATAGTGTCGGGTGGTTGTGTGGGAAAAAGGAGGAGAGATGAAGCCATCACTGAAAGGAATTTAATTGAAGGTACACCAGGAAGTTCTGTAAAAGACAAGCTGAAAAGGTGAGCTAAACAACTGAAGGGAAAGGCAGCAAGTAAGAAACGTTAAACCTTAATGAACCTAGCTAACATGAACGTTAGCATGTTACTTCCCTGCATGAAGGGAGTAGAAGGTGTGTTCCGGACTTGTGGCGTGTTTTGTCATGGCCAACATCGTGCAGGCCTGGAAGAATTCTTCAGAGCTTATTGACTTTGGTAGGTAATGATAGACAAATGTAGACCCCTAAAGGCCATGCTGTTGTGACCTCCTCAAAACAGGCAGTTTTTAAGATTTTTGTGTATGTTCACTGTGACTGTTTATGTAATTCACTGGGCACTGCAGCACATCTAAAATTTTTTTATTCATTTTGCTTCGGTTAGCTTGAATTGCAAATTCGAATGCTGATGAAATGCGTTGTATTTAAAGGTACTGAGCTGCGCTGGTAGTGCATCCCAGCTTTGTGATGCAGGTTTCGTGTTGTTTGGTTTTTGTTGGTTTTTTTCAGTGCAGTTAGTGTGGTCCAGGCTGTCACTTGTTGAATGATCTTGCGCCGCTTTTGCAGTCTCTGTCTTGCACCAGCTTTTTGTGGTTGAAGAGTGAATTAAACTTTAAGACAATGAGGCTTTTGGGATGCCCTTCTTTAGAAAAGAACTTTTGGTTGCTCTAACCTGGAAAAAATTTACTTTGCCTGTTGCTCACTGTGAGGGACTAGAGTTTTTCAGGGCAGGCTTTAGGGGGCAAAATAAAGTTTTTGCGCATTTTTCTTAAGTTACAGTAGAAAGTGGTTGGTTTAGATCACAACTTCGGACTGGAAAACTTTTCTGACATATGCTGCATCTTTGAACAGCTACTGGGATGAATCGAGGCTAGTCTGCATATGTGTTGATTAATGTTGCTGTACACACTTGTCTGTATGTCTTTAAATGTATAACTTTTGTTGTCACGTGGAAGTGCCTATATACAGTCAAGTGGCTTTTTACTTTTAGTTACATACCAAAGTAACATTATTACACAGACGCTGCTTATGATGTGCAATATAATATTTTAGTGAACCTGAGTTGCTCCTTTTTAAAAAACAAAACAAAAAAAACGCACCACTTTTTATCAGTCTGGATATTCCAGCCAGGCAGAGCAATTCCTTCAAGGGCTTAATGAAGATTTGATTGATTTATTTTGCTCATCTGGAGAGTGTGTGGATTACCTCTGTCAATACTGGGCATGATAAATGAGGGCTGGGCACTTAAGAGAGCAATTTGAATTATTTGAGCCGTTAAGGAATTGAGAAGTGACTTGATTCAAGAGGCATTATGAGGAGAAAATGCCCAGTGCCTTTCAGGATCTTCTAGGGTAGGGGATCATGATACAAATTAATGACTAGAAACTGGTATTGAATATATTTGTGTGAGACTGGGATCAAACTACTGGAGAAGTAGTTGTTGTCTTTTGATCGAGCTTCAAAGCCTAGCCAGAAGATGTTCTTTGGCCATGCACAGACATAAATTACAAGGTTGAGGTAGGATTGCTGGGTGAAATGCAGTGGCTCAGGATTACATAGGAGGTCAGAGAAGGTGATGTAATCGCTCTTTTGGGAGAGTAAATCAATAGGGGAAAAAAAAAATCTTTATATTTCTGCCGCCGCCTTGCAGCCGAAACAAGAGAAATTTAGGAGTTAGGTTAGATCATCGTATTCGTGCCATCTTAGTTTCCTAAGCTTGGTACAATGTTTTGTCAAAAGTCTTGCAAAAAAACTGCTTATTGGCCAGTGCTCTACCCTGTGTGGTTGTCTGTGCACGGTATGTAGCAAGGACTAAGCTGTCTGAAAGGCTCTGGACTTAGTGTCATGGGGACCCTCACTCACTTGCTGGCAATATTGAGTCTTGGGTAAAGATGTACCTTAATGCTTGTCATTGTTTAAGACTAGTAGAAAGTAGTGTAGAGTAATATTTTAGTTACTTGTTTGTCATGTTTTTCTCACCTGTGTTTCTGTTTTAACTTGTAGATTTTGGATCTTTGTTTGACTTGGAAAATGATCTTCCTGATGAGCTGATCCCCAATGGCGAGTTGGGCCTTTTAAACAGCAGTGGGAACCTTGTTCCAGATGCAGCTTCCAAACACAAACAACTTTCCGAACTTCTGAGGGGAGGCAGCGGCTCTTCCTTAAACCCAGGAATTGGAAATGTGAACTCAAATAGCCCTGTCCAGCAGGGGGTTGGTAGTCAAGTTCAAGGGCAGCCGAACAGTGCTAATATTGGTAATCTGGGTGCTATGGGTAAGAGCCCTTTAAACCAGGGAGACTCTTCTGCTTCAGGCCTGGCGAAGCAAGCAGCCAGCACCTCTGGACCTACCACACCTGCATCACAGACTCTGAACTCTCAAGCACAAAAACAAGTGGGGATGGTGACAAGCAGCCCTGCAACATCACAGACTGGACCTGGGATATGTATGAATACTAATTTCAGTCAGACACACCAGAGCCTTCTCAACAGTAATTCTGGTCACAGTTTAATGAATCAGCCTCAGCAAGGACAAGGGCAGGTAATGAATGGATCTCTTGGGGCAGCTGGAAGAGGAAGGGGAGCAGGAATGCAATATTCTGCCCCTGCCATGCAGGGGAATGCAGGCAGTATGCTGGCAGAGACTTTAACCCAAGTATCTCCACAGATGGCTGGTCACACCGGACTGAACACCGCACAGACAGGAGCAATGTCTAAAGTATGTACATATAATTTAATATATTTGATTTATTGCACTTGTTTTTTCTCCATACAGGTGTTAGGAAAGTGTAGTAGATTCTTTTCTGCAGCAGAACGAGACAATGCACTTTCTTGAGTCTGTAGTTAACTTTTTTGGGCATCAATGATACCACGAAAGCAAGATAATTGAAACAGTATTTTTCGTGTAATCAGAAATGAAAGCACTTGTTGAAAAACACATCCTTGAAGTTCAGAGTTAGGTCGTGTCTTAGCAGGGTGTATTAGAAAAGAGAAGCGTAATCCTGCGAAAAGGAAGCAGATGATTACTTCTGTGCAGGATCTCAATTTAGCTGCCAGACAACAAAAGGTTCTAAAGCAATGTGAAAACTGCTAGAGAAATATTTGTAGATTGAAGGGAGAGGTGTAGCAATTGGTCCTCTTGTCAAGGACCACTGTCAACAGCTACAGAGTGTATGTTTTTCAGATATAGAGGACCTGATCTGAAAACATTAAATTTCACATAGATTGCCAAGCTAATGCAAACTCTGTGAAAGGGAAGAGCAGCATCTGGGCGAGAGGTCTCATTCAGTGGCCATTGCAGATGGGACAGGGAATATATACAGCTGGGAGCATCTGCGTCTCTCTTGGGGCACTGCTCTCGTCCCCACTTGATACAGTCATTGCTTTTTAGTTCTTCATTTGCTAGCTGCGAGCTTGGACAATTGTTCTGGTTGCTGCTCCTCCTGCCTTTCAGTTGGATAGCAGTGTACCTTATGTCCTGTCTGTGTTGCTTTGGTCCAGTTCCTTCCTGAAATTTGATGGCAAACCCACTCTGTTCTGATATGTAGAAAAAGATAATTTTATCTCTGATATTTTATCTATTTGTACATCACTAGTCATTATCCTCGTAGTTTATTAACATGTAAGTATTAATTCATTGATGTGTTAGGCATCACGGAAAAAATTACCTGACATAGAAGAAACCTTGTTCTCTGAAGAATCGTTGACATCGTGGAGTACTGTATAGTTCATTTTCATTTTTGAAAATAAAAATATAAAAAGCATTCGGCACTGAAGGGGATCCCTTTGCTTAAGGAAGAGATGCTTGTGATTTTAGTGAAGGTCATGTGAAAGTGGATGTAGCTGCCTCCAGCATATGTATCGGCTAAATTTGTTGTGCGGAGGGGATTGGTCTGCACAGAAAGAAATTCAGCTTATTTTTCATTTGTTTTTTTTGAAACTTGTGGGAAGAGTGACAAATTCTAATTATCTGGCTTGTTTCTATAAACTTACGGTTATCCTAAGTTTTTAGGAGTATATTTTTCTTAGCCACCACACAGTTATGTGATGAAATTTCTCTCTCTCTCTCTCTTTTTTTTTTTTTTTTTTTTACATGAACTAACTCAAGTAGGTTTACTCCAAAGCAAAGGCACTTGCCTGAGGTCTTCATCTGATGGAGGGGGAGGTTCTGTGATGTCATGGTTTCTTTTAAACAAGCCCACCGTTGGTAAGGAATAGGCCAGCACTTGAACAAATTAAGTCTTAGCCTGATGCCAGTTGCAAATGGGATTCGCCAGTTCGGGAGGGTGATGTGGACTTGCTCAGTTAGCTCAAGAAGTTCATTTGGACAAGGAATATGTTGCAGAAGAATAGTGGAAGTGTTTCCTGTCGTGTAGATCTTTAGGCAGTCCTTGTATGCAGTGCTGTCCTCAGCACCGGTGGGGCATTTCCAAAAGATTAGAGCAAAATTAGGGCTTTTGGAAGTCCTTAGGCACAAAGTTGTGTGGAGAAACTGAAAAGGCAGGCCTATTTAATGATAGACAAAAATTGATAAAATGGTGCTTCTGTGAAGGTGTCAGCACTTCAGAGAAAACAAAGACTTGGCCAATGTGAAAAAAAAGAAAATTTGCTGTTTTCCAGGGCTCCATCTCGTGTTGAACAAGATAAAGCTAAAAGCATTGTGTGGAGGTTTTTTTTGTTTTTCTTTGTATCTTAATTTTCTCTTAGTAAGAGAGTAAATGAGCTCAGTATTTTACATTTCTGTTTTGGAATAAATTACTTGTTTCCTGATTTTTTTTTTTTTTTTCTTCTCCTGACGAGCAGAAGCATTCTGCGTTTTAGCCGTTCTTTTTAATAGTCATCTGAGGATTTGCATCCTCTTCCAGTCTCTTCTGGTTTGTCGTAACAGGATTATCAACAGTGATTGTATGTTAGCTTTTTCTCTTATTAGTGCTCCAGTTGTGATGAAAGCTTTTAAGAAAAGTAAAGAAACATTTCAGGGAGTTTGTTCTTCTGAAACTGAAATTTCTGCTGAAGGAGAATGTGGGTTAGTTTGTTTTTTCACCTCCTGTTCCCTGATGTTTACCACTTAATGTATACAGCTTAAAAGATTTGAAGAGCAGCAATAGAAGTGGTGAGTCAGCTGATCTACCCAATAATGAATGTGCCTAACGTGACTAAAAGGCTTAAAATCTAGCTGCCATCATGCTTGAAGAACTGTATCAAGGCTGGAAGCAAACTCTCTAGGAGGTGACTGCAGCAGTATATGCCAAGGGAAAGAAAGAAGCGTGAAACACAAATGCCGAAAAAATGTAAAAGAACTTTTAAAACCAAGATTTTCTCATTATGTTTAAAATAAGTGCTGCGCATCACTGATTAACCTCGTTCAACTATGGCTCAGGAGCCCGTATGCCTAATGTAGCTCTGGTTAACCTTTATGGTTTGGGACCAGTTTTGCTGGGCAAGACCGTGCTTTCTTCATGGTTTGTTCTAATCCTTCTTTAGTTAACGACTAGAAGTCCGTTGCTTTTCCTCTTTTCTTTCTTGTTATATGTTTTTGTAAGCATTTGCTCTAGTAAGAGAAAAAGAAGGGGAAGAAAAAAAATCCAGAATCTGCTCTGTTTACTTGCTCTCAGAAATAACTGGGATTCATTTCATCTGGAGCAGCATAATCCAATATTGTTAATTTTGAGCTGGACTTGCCATTTTAAGGCAGCTTTTGAAAGAAGGAGAAGTACACCAGAAATGAGCATGGTAACTCAAACTCATGGTTTGTGCTTGCGTAAGTCGAAGGTGGCAGATAAAACTTTCACCTGATGAATTCAAAAGGGAGTGCTACTGTGCTACTCTACAGATCTCTGCGCCAGTCACTACCAGACTCCTTTCCTGTAACAGTTTTTCTTGTGATTGTGACATTGTGGCCCTGTTTTCTTGGACAACACTGTAAGGATAGTTTTTGTTTGACTGAGTTGAAGTTGTTTTAGAAATCTGCTTAAAAGAGCAGAAGGATTCTTCTTTGAACAATTACCACTCGACGGGGGTAGAGGAACAGATCATCTTGTCATAGTAAATTTCCGGTAGTAGCAGAATTGTCCTTTTGCGTTGTACCATGTTTTTTTGTAAAGTCCATTAAGTCCATAAAATGTGTTCAATCCATCTAGAAAATCTTTATAAATTAGGGTTGTTTTTTTCAAGATTGTTGGTTGTCGAACACATTAAGCAGTAGCAAAGCTAAGCAGATGGTCTGTTGCTTCCATAGAAATGAGCACTTTGTTGTGAGCATGCTCTGTGCCTAATACTCTCCTGTTGCTATGAGACTTCTTCTTTTCAAATACGGGAGGTGAAGCCTTCATATAGTTCATTGTAGCTGGTAAGAGCTTGAGGTTGTATTTTTGTAGATTAAATGTTATATAGTCTCTTGCTGAGATGCATTCCCCTTATCCTAATGCTGCTATCAAAGCTTGTGGAAAATCAGAAGAAAATTTTGGTAAGTTCCTATTTATTTTGAATGGTTCTCAAACTTCCTTTTTGCACTCGTAACAGATACTTTTGCTCTTTCCCTGTGAGATGTGGTGAAGTCCCACTGAGGCAAGTAGGACTCTTGAGTATTTTCTTTTTTGTGTGTTTCCAAGGTGTGATTCCTCCCTCTACAATCCTGTAAAAGGAATCACCTTTTATTCAGTAACTTCGGAGCTGTATCACTAAAGTAAGGATATTCTGGTACCCAGGAGCAGAAACTTAGGAAAAAATGCTAGAGTTGTGTGTGGCAGCATCTGTGGAAACCACTGCTTTTAACCTGCAGTGAAACCACAGCTTGCCAGGGGTTCCTTTCAGAGTGTTTTCCTCTATAGGACTAGTAAACCTACCTCAAGGTTAGTTTTCTTTCTGACAGTTGCAGTTTAATCAAACATGTTATTGGGCTCTGTATGCCCAATAAGATGATGTAATTGTTTGGTCAATTCTTAATCTGAATCAATAAAGAGATCAGGAGAAAACAGTTGTTTGTTTTCATACCTAGTTATGAGTATTAGAACTTTTTTTTTTTAAATGCCTTTTCAAGACTGTAGATTTTAAGTAACCTCATTCTACGTATTTTGAAAACTCTAAAGGAAATCATTAGTATTGATAAAAGCCAGAACCTGCCTGGCAGGGAGAAATTGGTAGAAAAGCTGATCTGGCAGTCGGATCTTCCAGTGTAATATTTCGGGAGATGATCTGGTAGAAATGAGTTTACATACTAAGTGCTGTATGGAAGTGGTGAGTTTTCCTTACTTGTGCATTTGTGTATTTGACTGGAAGTTGGTACCAGTAGTAGGATTGGCACCAAAATCTTACAGGTTCAGAATATCGCTGACTGTGCAAAAACAGACCTAATATGTTGGATTTCTGTGTATGAATTCAGAGCAATCTTTTAACTGTATTGACCTAACTAATTTGAATACTGCATTGTTTCAACTTAGTTTTAGTGCAGATAGCCACATAGCAGTGCATGTTGCACTAGGAGGAGTTTTAGATTAAAGAGAAGGAGCTGCTACTCTTACCAGAAGAGAACTTCAGAAAACAGTAAAACCATTTTTATGTCTACCAAGAGAATAACCAGTTGTCTCAATTTTTTTTAATTGTTGAACTATAAAAGAACTGAATTCTGTATTTGTAGTTTCTAGGCTGGGTGTATATGAATACATATGCTGCTGACAAGCGCGTTCACAGTTTTGCTCCATGTGGTTGGTCGCTGAGTGGTGTTCTGGCATTGGATATTAATGTTGAGTGAATTTAATAAGAGAATGAACTACTCTAGAGAGCCAGAATTCTGATACAAGACTTCAGTTGTATCTGTAGTTATGTTGCTTGGCTCACTGGTTTGAGGAATCTGTACTAAGGAAAACTTGTGGTGAGGAAAAATGAAGCAAACTATTTATTTAAACAGATTACCAGAAGTACCAGATTTCGATATGCTTGCTGATTGTGAATGAAGTCAGCTGAAGATGTTCTCATTCCTTTGCAGTTCTGTGTATTTTAGCAAAGTGCTGGTGCTGTTTCTTTCTGTGATGACTCTCAATCTGCCTGAATTGTTTTAACATGACTTGCAGTTGATTTGCTTCTCGTCCCGTCAGTTGTCTGTACGAGGCTGCCAAGCTGACTGCCTCCTAACAGACCATGCCTCTGGCAAACACAAGTAGCCAGTCCAAATCGTATTCCGAATAATGCTGCTCCCAAGTTTCAGCGGACCCTTAATAGTATTACAGACTTGACCTTAGTTGCTTGGTTCTCTGTTGAATAACTATCACCAAAACAGCATTTTTATGGAGAAGAGACATATGTGCTTTTATAATAATACAAACAGAAGACGGATATAAATACAGAAACACATAACAGCAAAACTCACTGACTCTTAGTAAAATCAAAAAAATCTGTAATGCAGTTTTGTTTTGAAACATGACTGTGCAAAGTGGTACTCCACAGAGGAGTTTACTCTGACATACTGACGAGATTTGGTGACTTAAAAAGTTCCCTTACGGCAACTACTACTCCTGGCACCTGAAAATGGGTTGTTTCCTATTTCTAGTACATGAGTTAAATTTCGTTTGCAGTTGTGCAACATCACTGACGATCTTTGCAGCGATAGTCGCTTGGCTCCTGCCTTATGCTTGAGCAGGTATCTGGGTTTGGCTTGGCTGTAGTGCTGCAAGAAAAAGAGCAGTCAGCCTGCACGGGGGGGGACCACAACTTGGTTTCCCCTCCTCTGCTTCCAGCTCGGGCGGTTAAAAAGCCCATCTCTGTTAACTTGCGTTGACTTAACCATCCAGCTGACAAAAATGAAATGTTTATGGTAGCTTTTCAGAGTAGAATTGTGCTGTTATCTTCTACTGTGGTAACATAACACAAACGTTAAGGATTTTGTCACTAACTGTAAATCATACAGGTTACTGTCTTGTAGTTCTTCGGTATTTATTATTGGAATGTTGTTTATTTCTAGGTGGTGTATCTGAAAGAAGGTTTTGTAAGTGAAACTAACGGATCCAGCGGTTCTTTTGGAAGCCACAGATTAAAAGCAAGATTTCCTAGTGTTGTTTCAGAAGGTTTATTAAAATGACAGACTTCTTACTAACAGATGTGACTGAAATGATTTCTTTCTAGTTTTTAGTCCCTGTTTACGTATCTTCGTGCTGCTGTTCGTAGTTTGATTTTTTTTTTTTTTTAATGCACAGGTGAAAAATGACTCAGATGTTGAGAGGGAGGAAAACCTGCCAGCTTAAGTGTTGCTATGTAGAAGTTACAAAATGCCTGATTGCTTCAGTCAGAAGGAAATATCTTTGTCGTAGTAATTTTCGCAATAGATTCCAATCATGCGTATAGATACTGTTGCACAGGAGCTTTTCTGATGACAAGACCTTTTAGCAGCTCTCAGAACTTCTCCTTTAAAAGATAAACTTAATATTTGTACTTGACTATGAGCTGTGATTATATTGTGTATCCTGGAATTGCAAGTACATACAGAAATGTGTCAGAGCAGCTGGTATTATGGTCTGAAAACTAAATGCTAATAGTCTCTTTTCTTAGAAAAAAGGCAGTGCAGGAAACTTCGAGAATTAGGTGTAGCATGATACACTGTGTCAGCCTACCTAAGAAATGTATCAGGAGTGGGGCAGCCGTGAGGGGAGGAGATTCTCACGTGGCTTCCAGAAGTGACAACACTGTTACAGTACAAATGGGACAGCTTCTGCCATCAGACAAAAAATAACATTATGTTTGGAGGTTGCACTTTGGAATTTTGAAATCGCCTCACTAGGTAGTGGGTTGAATTTTCAGTACAAGAGGCTACACAGGGCATGCTCATGTCTACTTTGTAGCAGGTAAGCTATTTTTCACCTTTATTTGAAAATTAACTTTTAAACTAGGAAAGATACTTCAAGACACACTTTCCCCCTATATCTCAAAAAAAAAAAAAATTCCTGAATTCTTTTTGATAAAATTGCTAGTTTACTTTGCTGGGCTGAGTATAAGTAATGGCAAAATAGACTTGTGACTCTTTGGAGGAAGTACCTGTTGTTTTTTGTTCGGAAGCTGAACTCCATTTGTGTGTGGCATTGATAGACAGTTTGACTGCTGCAGCTTTGTCCATCGACTTTGGATGACACATGCCTATTTCTCCTTTCCGCCCTTCTTCTTGCCACGATAGTAAAGAGTATTTACTCCAGAAATTGCCGTGACTGGCGAGGGAAGCGGCATACTAAGCTTATTGTTTGTTTTAAATGGTTGGATGTAACCCAAGCGGTGGCTTTGATTTTAAGACCAGAAACACTTTGTATAAGGGAGATTTAGGTGAATGAGGACTTCAGATGATTTTTGAACTCCTGGTGGTACAAAAGCTATCTCTAAGTAGCATCTGGAAATGTTCTCAAGATACTCAAGCCCCAAAGTGACAGTCGTATTCTTTGGTTTGTATACATGCGAACCTGCTTTAGGTTTGGCAAATAAGAAGCATACTGTGCCATAAAAGGGATTCAGTAGTGCCTTTGGTTTAGAATGAATCATAATGAAAATACAGCATGTTAAATATAGGAACAGCCTTGCCAAAAGGACCCATCTATGAAACAGACTTTCAGAAGAGAGTAGTAAATAGATTATTTAGCAGTCTCTGAGAGAGGCTGCTGGTTTGGGGTGGAAAAGTTTTGTGTTTTCAGAGTGACTGCAGCATAATGCTGTACTATCTGTATGTTGTTGGTTATTTTAAGGGGATTTTTAAAAACAAACAAAAAACAAGTGCTCTTTGAAACTTTTGGCAAATTGACTAAATTAAATAACTAGCTTTACGATGGGAGGATCTTTGTACCCTGGAAATGGAAAGCCCTTGGAACACCACGAGTCGAAGATGGGGTTTCACTGTTGAAATGAGCTGCGTTTGCTTCCTTAGTCTGATGCTGGGCATCTTGGGTTAAAATACGTTTCTGGATAGCACTGTGTGCAGGCTGCTTTCGGTGAGAAGCATGTGTGTACAGGCCTGGTGTGTTCCCACTGTTCAATTTTAAGTGTATGTTTAAAGACACACAAATCATATCTTACCTTGTGTAAGAACCTGTTGAGAAGTCTCTTGGTAGCTTCACATGGATTATTAAATCTTCAAGAAGAGCATGTTTTTATAGAAAGACTGGAGATTTCGAGGGAGATCTTGAAGACGTGATATTTCAAAATGAGCGTGTTTGGCCCTTGAAGTTGTTTAAAAATATTTCAACAGTGTAAATTATTCATAGTTATGTGTCTCCTGAGTTACTGTTAATGTCATGCTATGATATTTGTGCTAAGTGGTTGTTTTGAGTAAGCTATATTGATTTCTTTTTCTTTTAATATATTTAATGTAACCTGTAGTGTAAACTTGTTTCTTGTCTACTTGGGCTTTTTTTTCCCCTAGTTCTGGATTTAAATAGAATAGTTACTTCTTTTAGAAGCACAGTCTTTCCCTCGAGTGTGTCCACTTTTCCTTTAGGATTCATGTCTGCTAAGGAGAGTATTTACTGTAAAGAAAGGAAACAGAATACCTCTTTTTGTTATACTTGTGAGATGCTTTTGCTTTTGCTGTTATTCTGTAGAGCTACTATTGCCTTTTTTTCCACCTCTGTAGAATATTGTATCACCCAGGCTGCCTCATAAAGTATCTTTGGCCAGCTTCTGGGAGATAAATGGGAAAGAATCTCTCTTAACTAGCACTACTGTTTCTCTTACCGAAATACCAAAACAGTTTATTCCTTATAATACTCAAGTTTTGAAGCAAGATGTGGTCTCCTTTTACTTGGCTGTCTCCAGCCAACTGTAGGAGCTCCAGAACTGCTGAGGGGCCAGCAAATGCATCTGTAAATTCTTTTGTGGCCTTTTAGGTGCATTTTGAAAGGCTGCTATCTAGGATACAAAAAACAAAGGGAGAAGCACGGACTTTGTGTTGAGATATGCTGTTGGTTTAGAAACCTGCACTTAGCTTAGTGATGATGAAGTATAGGAATTAGGGGAGGACAGGGGTATTTGAGTTGAGATCCTGTGTTACAAAATTCTGTTTTGATTTGACTGTAAATGTGTTTTAGTACATGCTGATGCTACTTCTGGAAGTAACTCGTAAGGGTTTTGGCTTATGAATATACAATCAGGTGTCTGTAGAGGTGTATCTTAACTGAATTTCAGTCTTTCAAAATCCTTTTTTTCAGTGTTGTTGAATTACTGTTTGTGTGCAAACTAGACTCTCTGGATGAAACAAACCTTTGAAACATCGTTAGTTAATTTTGCCGTTCTGGTTAACTTTCTGTTCTTATGCAGTAAGAATAATTCTTGTTTATCTGAAGAAAGCCCCTTTTTCTACTTGGCAGTAATAAAAGCTCTTGAAGCAGCTGGAATACATTGATCAGTTGTGGCTAATTATCCATTAGAGCTTTGAAGTTTTTATTTGCAGAAGTTACACTGCTTACAAAGTAAGCCGCCTGAGCTTTATTTTTGATTCGTAAGTACAACAGTGATGCTCAGTGCGGAAACTACGCTGATTCTTCCTATAGTGTATTCCATTGTATCAGCACTCAGGCTTGTGCAGCATTTTGGAAATGTTTTCTTTCTTTAGGCATATATACAGTGCTAACATCAGACTTTTTTATTTCCCTTTTTTTTACTGGAAAAGGTTAATTTCCAGTTAAGTGTATTAAAAGAGCTTGTTTTCTATAGATCCAGTCATTTGTGAAGAGCATTTTCACCCTGAAATCATGTCTTTTGTATTTCAGTAATTATGCAGAAACATTTGTACATTTTTAAGTGGTCTTGTTGCCTTGGAATACTTAAATTTCTTTGACCTCTGTGAAATGCGTGGAAAGAATTTCAAATCTTAATACAAGTGGTAATAAAACACCTGGCTTCCTTTTAATGGGATATTAAAAATTTTATTCCTAGCTTTACTAAGTTTTTCATTGTGTAATAAAGCATTCCTGGGAATTTGAGTGTTTTTCTTCGTGTTAGTTTACTGCTGAGGAGTGAGACACTCAAAATGCTTCATGAACCTGCTGCGGTAGGCTTTTGTGATAATAGTTAGCTTCAAAAGGTGGGAGAGGGGAGACTTTCAGCACCAGATAGGCTTCCTCTGAACGCTGCTAGCCAGATCATGATTTAATTCTCAAAATTAATTCTTGAAATGTTACCCCCTTTTTTTTTTAAGGCATTCTTATTACTCATTGACTTTAAAAGTGAGTATTTTTAAATTAGTATTTTTGTCAAACTGCCAAGTCTGCAGATTGGTTTAGGTGAGGAGCTCTCTTCTCAGCTGAGAGGAGATTGGATCGCCACCATTCTTGCCCTGAAACCAAATTCACTTTTTTTTTTTTTGTAATGCCACTGGCTTTCTGCCATAAAATGATTAATCTTTTCCTTGCTTCTCCATCTGTCCCTCTGGCGTATACATTCGAAGCGTCATGGTGACTTTCTTTTGGAACATGTTACTATAGGATGAAATAGTAATTAGTGGAGGCTTACTGGTTTTTTTGTCAGTAAACAGATACAAGATGATGCCAACATAGTAAAGAAAGCCTGTCTTTCACACTTCACAAATGAACATAATTCCTAATGGACCTATCTTTCGCACTTCTCCGAGAACCTTAATTGGTCAGGTGGACCTTGCTTCATGTTGGAGATTTGTGTTTCATACCAGAGGGAGATAAGAGTCCAAAGTGCGAAGTCCTCAGCGTGTGCCTGGCTGGAAGGCTGCTCATTTGTACTGAGTGTGCAAGCAAAGCGGCTGATCGGAATCGTGGCAATAGCACACAGGGACTGAGGAGGGATTGGCTCCGGGTGGTTGATGCCAGATCATATAGCTCTGGAACTTGTGTGGGTGTTTAAACTCATCTGGGAATTGGTGGTGAAGCAGTGCAGATGGCAAAGCATAGGTCTCTGTGTCCCATTGAGTTGCCACTCTGGAAAGCAGTTCTGTCCTCTTTCACTGTTGCTTTCTTTCAGTATTAAAAGTGGCTGAATTATCAGTCTGAATTTCTGATGTTCCTCCGTTACTTAGAGCAGATCTACTCTTGCATTCATGGTACTTTGTATACTTCAGTTGATAACTTCTGAGTATCTGAGACACCTGAATCCTCGATGTCCTTGTCTTGAAGAGAAGGATAAGAAAGAGCAGAAGGAAGAAAGTTAAAATGATTTAAGCCATGCAAGGTGACATGCAACGTGGTAGCAAAAACATTTCAATGATGGGAAAAGAGAAGGGGGACAAAATGCTGAGCATTTTAACCAAGCTGTGTGGTGAAAGCCCAGATTTGAAGTAGATAGAGCAATTTGATGACAAGGAATTTGAAGTTTTGGTGAGGCCCAAAAAGAGGAGAGTAAAAGGTGCGTGGGATTGCGTGGCTTGGTGGCAGCAAGTGCAAAAGAAGATCTGAATCATCCCTGTCCTGTAGTGACTTACGATAGTGATAGCTTGGAGGCAGGAGCTATATACCCTTTCTGTATACACAATCCTTCTGTTTGTGCCAAACCCAAAAGATACTTCTTGGGTCTGTGTGTCGTAGTGGGAAGGGCAGAAATTCCATTTCATATCAGCTTGCTCTTTTTTTTTATTTCTTTTTTTTAAAAAGTGTCCCTGTCGGTGCTGTAATAGGGGATTTTGGATAAAGCATGCGAGATGCTGGGTAGCAGTGGCTCTACAACGGTTGGATTATTTATGCATAGTTGCGTTATCAGTCTAAGGCTGTTGATTATGGTATAACCCTGAAGTTACAGCTCAGACAGTCAGAAAACAAAATCGTAGTTTATAGGTGGCTTTTGAAAAGTGGAACTGCTTATTGCCTCCTCAGCATTTAGCATGTTATTTCACACTGGGTTGTTTCAGTGATAGAACAGGAGGAAGTAAGGGAAATGTCCTTCCTTGCAAATACAAGGGATTTAGAAGAAAACAGTAGTGAGTGACGAAGGTGTCTGACTAGAGCAATTTATCCTGTTGAACAGGCAAGCTGTCACGTATGCAACTCTTCAACACTACTGTTAGTTTGTGAAGATCTGGCCTTTTATCAAAACAGATCATATCTAGGATCATGTCATATCTGCTCTCTCCTTAATTATGACATGCATGTTTTATTCTCTGAAGTAATTTAAATTATTCATCTGAAGCTTACAGTTAAATTGATTCTGGCTTTTGTACGCTAGACTAAGTCCAGAATAATATAAGAATGGTAGTGGCTCACTAAAAGGCAGTCTTTGTGTATTCCTCCTGTAACTATTTTGTCATGTTCGGAGGTATGAGAACAGTTTGGTGGGGAAAATAGGCTCTGACCTTCTTATTTTTCTGTTGCCAAAACAGATCTGGGAGTAGCGTAACTACTGGGTTGGCTGTGTATCCTCTCACTGCCACGATACAGGCAATAGTTCTTCACGGCACCCCTCCCCAAGGATCTTGTAAACCATTTCTTATCGTGCTTTCAGCTCCCTGCCCTGTCCTCAGATAATCTTTCTGATGTGCTGACAGGACAAATCAGCCGTAATGGTGGCTCATTCAGAGCCCTGGGTTCGCTGTCTGCTGCTAAACACACTGGGTAATGGCAGAGGTCTTTCTGCCTTTTCCTCGGGAAGATGTTAATATCAGTGTCATAATCTACCCGTTCATCTCTCTACTCGGCAATCTTGGGAACTTAATTATCTGTGAGACCTTTAACAAAAATGGATCAGATTGACCAGTGATTTCCAAAGTGATCAGAGAAAAATTGATTTGAGGAAGGGGGAGGAGGTGGAACACTGATTGTCACAGCACCGCTGCTTAAGCCCATTTTCCTTAGGATACCTAGCTAACAGCGTGACTGGGTGTGTGATCCTGCAATCAGTGTCTGTCTGAAGAGGCAACTTAATTGCTGCTGGATTGAGTGAATAAATGAAATTCTGCCTTGCAGTCCACCCTGCGTCTGATGTCGTGTCGTTAGAAGAGCAGTTGTCTGACGTTGCGCTTGGTCATGCTCAGTCTAATTAGAGTGCTGTGGTGCGGAGCAGGATGTAGAAGTTTGGTGCAGTTTTTGGCTGCTGTTCTGTACCTCTGCGTTCCTGGACTTTGATACTTGTTTCTGGGTTTGGTTGGTGGACTTGGCAGCTTAGCAAAGCCCTTAGATTGTTTTTTGCTTACTGAAATAATTTTTTCTTCTCACTTTTCTATGCAGAAGGGAATTTCCAGGGCCCTATTATCAGGTTCCAGTTTATAAAGAATTAAGCGTATAAAAATGACAGTGATACAAAGTCAGATATGATACCTCTGATTACAGGCCTTATGACTTTTGTGAATTAATTTCTGTTGATGAGTAGAAGCACACACTATTTAGATAAAAGATTATATTAATCTTAAATTTCAGTGGTATTTGGTCACATTTTTTTTTCTCATTTTTGCTTTGAAGCTGTAGAGCTTCAGCTCTTAATAGAAAATATTTGTGTTGCCACCTTTCTGTTCCCAAAATCGGTACTTTAGGATGATTTCACTCTTTGCCTTAATGAGATAAGCGAATTAATAAGCTTAATTAGTAAGCTAAATAAATGAGGCTATGAGATTGCAATTAGACTGTCTGTTGTAGCCATGCCTTTTAGTCCTTTGAGTAGTTCTTAAGGCCTCTCTGGATCCTGTCATCTTTACGTAACCGTTCATGAAGAACTAATGCAGCATGATCGTTGTCATTACAATAGCGTTCACATCAAGCCAAAAGCATGAAGATGTCTCTTTACGCTTATCCAGTTGTCTTCTCGTACCTCCCGTTGTCACACTGAGAGCTCAGATTTGTTGTTCAAGCACTTTGCAGATTCCCAGCTTTCAAAGTCCAGCCAAGCTTGTCTACTTTGCTTCCTTCCTTTCTAGGACTATTTTCTAGTTAAAAATCTGGTAGGTGCTGAATTGAATATTAATGATCACTATGTTTAGTTTACAGGATTGGATCATAATCAGATTACTTCAGCCAGGCTTATCTTCTGCTGAACTCATGCTGCTTTGAGTTCTTTGATTCTCGTATCAACCTTTCAGTAGTTTTTTTGCTGTCAGGCAAGTCCACATCTGGTGGTATTATTTTGGGTTTTTTTAAAACACTAGACCAGAATAACCTTCTTCTGTTTCCGTGCAGAAGAGTCAGTGCTTCAAAGTTTAATGAAAATCAGCATTGAACTTAGACATAAGCTTTTCCTGAACTAACCTGTCTGGACCAACTATTTCTAGTGAATGTATAGCGTTAACGTTACGTAGGCAGCAGTGGTGCAAGATAGAAAAGCAGGAGTGTTATCAGAGGTGGGTGCTGCTCCTTGGCACGTGCCTGCAAGAGAGGATGCTTTCTCTCTTGCAGGAAGACTGAGAGTGAACTCAGTCTGTCCTGCCAGACTTTTACGAAGATTGGAAACCTTAGAGTGAAAGGTGGTTTGGGGCAACAGAGCAGAGCAGAGTTTCCCAAGGGGAAATCATGCCTGACCAATCTGATAGCTTTCTACGATGACATGACTGGCTGGGTAGATGAAGGGAGAGCCGTAGATGTTGTCTACCTAGACTTCAGCAAGGCTTT
>Ga0065711_1035930_pt1 | contig 21656 bp, 8 predicted proteins | sample Hoacrofraction12_FD_59098 | JGI IMG/M metagenome (GOLD analysis project Ga0065711, IMG submission 59098) | Hoatzin crop microbial communities from Cojedes, Venezuela - Epithelial fraction 12 v2 (version 2) | ecosystem: Host-associated > Birds > Digestive system > Esophagus > Crop | place... | reverse complement strand
CGCCGGGCGGGCCCGGGGCGGGGGGGAGGCACCCCTTAATGCTGTGGGAGCGGCACAGGAAGAAGTCGCGCATTTTTCCTTAGCTGTGGACTTGTTTAACTGCCTGGAACAGAAACCGTGCCGAGGAAGGCGCTTGAGCCAGCGCAGTGCTGCCTTTTCCGAGGTTTTTCCCAGCAGCGCAGCACCCTGTGTGGCGCACGGCAAGGACAAATGCTGCACATGCTCGGGCATTATTAAGTAATCAGACCACAGTCAGCTAAACTGGAATACTTGGCTATAATTCTTCCTCAGAAACCCAACTTTTATGCGCTTGTTGGTTAAAGGCATGGGGAGAAACAGTAATTTCATTGACATTAATAATATATGTGATTAAATGAGAAATACCTAATCAGGCTGTAAATATTACATGATGGAAGTTGTGGAGCTGCTTCTGCCTCATCTCAATGTAAACATCTGGCACCCAGTGAAACTGGTGATGTTGAGATGCGGGCTGTGCTGCAAGCAACAGGAGAGCAGGTTTGCAGGCAGCCATGTGAACGCTGGTTGTCTGCCCTGGCTGTCTCGGGGCAGTACCAGACAGGCAAGCCACTGACCAGCTCCGATTCCGTTCCGGGGCCAGTGCTAGCGATGTGCGGTTCTCAAAAATCCAGAGTCAGATTTTTTTTTTTACCGTTGTTGTTAACCGATTAGTTTTGATCTGGAATTTGTCTTCTCACTGTTCATCACTGACAATGGCATGATAAATTTTCATAAATACCTGAAGATCAATTTGTCGTCAGTCTAAGATTCGCCAGATGGTAATAGCATGAGTATATTGGTAAAGGAAACTTGAATACGTGGTAACTCTGTGTTTTCTCCAGGAGTTGTTATCTGTGTTGAAATGTCAACTGAGTTGAATTAGGCCCAAAACATAGGTAAGCAATCTCCTTTCTGCAAAAGCGATGCAGTGCAGTGGAGTAGCAAGTCTGTAGGAGGAACTGGGATAGAGATGCAGCTAAATTAATCTCAGATAGAAGGCATTGGATGTTACCTACAGGAAAAAGGAAAAAATCGTTCTTAGCTGACATTTCTTTTCTTAGCTTAGGATTCAACCTGCTGGCTTACAGGTGAGAAGGCCCTGTAGCTCTTAGAAATAACTAGAGGCATACAGCTCCCCCAAACCGCCGATAAGAAATCCTTGAGATAGAGGCTTCGTTCCTGAAAGTTCCGGTTTATTAAAATCACATTCAGAGCCGCCTTCTCAGTGTGCAGACAAAAATCATTTGGATATTACTCTCAATCTCAATACTACAATGAAGTCTCCTGCCTTATTCTTGAAGGGAAAACTTTTGTTAACCAGAATATCAACACTAAAAACAAAATAGTAAAATCAATAGGAGTACCTGCAGTTATATCTAAATTGAGTGTTTTGGCAGTATAAAAGCATTCCAATATTTATCATTATTCCAGTATCCTTTTATTAATTTTTATTAGTTTTCTCCACAAGGGAGGAAAATGATGTCATTTCCACAGCACAGAGCTCTTTCCTCATCAGCCACAACTCTTTTTCTAGTGCTACTGTAATGAAAAGCAGGTTCTTCTGCTCTATACAGACCAGTGGGAGAGAAAAATCTACTTCACCTGTGACTGCGTGAAAGCAGTGAAATGTTACTCATTGGTAGTATTTCTTTTTTCTGAGTAATGATGCAATGGTAAAGTCCAGCAAAGAAAAATACAGCACCCAATCTATGCCACTGACCAAGAGGGTGTAAACCAAAGACTATGAAGCAGAGAAGGGCAAAGACATTGCACTGTAGCTAAAGAACTGTTGCCACAAGCAGAAGACTGTAGTAGGTCATGGACCTCTAGATACGATCCAGCATTGGTTCCTAACTGGTATGTACAGACAAGTTAAAAGTTGCATCCCAAGATTTTAGGCTACTATACTTACCTCACCCAGCCTCATTCAGAGCTGTTCATCTAGCCTAGATGATTGAAAAGTGGATGTTTAGCTGAGCAATGCAAATCAGCAGTACCTGCAACTAGAAATTTTCAGCATACCTACAGTGGTCCTAGTGAGAAAGACCTTCTGGGCAGCAGTGTTATAGCATTAGAAATGTTACGGCTGGGTAAAATGGTAATTACTAAAGTTCCTGTTTCTGTGGGTTAATACCATCACCAACAGCATTTTTATTTATTTATTTGAGAGGAAGTTTTTCAGTGCTCCTTTCAGTTCATTTGCATGAGTGCTGCAGAAAAAAAAACATTTTGATTCGTGGTTTCACAGGTTGATACTGATGTTTACATGAGACAGAAAGGTTTCAAAACACTTAAACTGGAAACTTACTCTATGTTATTGAAAGTGACTTGGAAATATCGAGAGAGAGACAACCCATGCAGACTCATTTCTGTGGTCATAGGGATCTCTGTTTTAAATCTAGCTCTTCTAAAAGGTTCCTCGTGAACTTCCTCAGCTCTTTCCCATAAAACAGGCTCCTTATGACCCATCTCCCATGGCTGTGATTAAGACCTGTTGGAGCCATCAAGTGAACTTCTAAGCATAGCAAGAAAGCAAAGACTTCTGTTCACCACGCATTTCCCAGGCCATACATAAAAGCTCAGAGAAGATGCTTACGGCCTTCCGTGATCACATGAAGGCGTTGTCTTTTCACCCAAATTTCTACAAATGGAGTCTGCTCACAATGTTGTGGATGTGTAGAGCCCTACTGGACAAAATGAGAGTTCAGGTAGCATAGTGATCTATCTTTTTCACAGCAAAAAACAGGTTTTCTTTCAATCAGATGTGTATTCATTTAATTACATTTTCTGTAAAAAAAGTGCTGAATGTAGTATGCCTCGATTAACAGCTCATGCCCCGTTTGCAGTGTCATAATGCGGTCATTTCTCTGGAATAAATATGGCAATGTGTTCTTATACTCTGAAGGGCTGTTGTAAAAATAATATTTGGTACATTTCACTATTTTTTCATACCAGATCTGTTCTTTATTCAGGTATAAAATGTGGGATAGATAACAGGTTAAGGTAATGTACGTAAAAGACGATCTTACTGCTGTAACCAGCTCACAAGATTTTGTATAAGCTCCAGCAGATAACAGGTATTATAACATTTTTAAGCAGAATGATGATCTCATGGTTAAGGCACTGCATTGAGAATTGCAGATGAAACTTCTGAGCAGTACTGCAATACAGATAAATAATACCGAAAGAGGTTTTGTGAAACCTAGTGGCAGTCCTTAATTACATAGGAAAGGAAAATATTAAACCTGTATTAGTTGGCAAAGGAGTTGCCAGTCAATTTTTGACCCTTACTGTTTAAGCTTACATTTAACCACATAAAAGCAGAAACTGCGTAGTTACATTTTAAATAGGAACAATGCAACTTTAATGTGACCTTGTTTAGAGCTACCTGGGGTGCTGTTAGAGAAATGTGCTTTTAAATTCTTTACTGTGAAAGAGTAATTTATACTCTTCATATGCAAGGGTCAGTGGAAGTATCTTTTCAGCTTCAGCTTTAGAAAAGCTCAGATCAAAAGTGAATGTTTTCCTGCCAAAACCGAAACAAAACCAGCAATGGTTAGACTTTATCGTTTTCTGTAATATGATCCAAGCAACACTCTGCAGTGGAATCTCAATATGCATTTCCAGAATTAGGCAATCTGTAGCTATTTGGATTAATCTAATAGAGCAAGGAAATACTAGAACAAAAATGCTTAGTCGATCACTAGAAGTGTTTTCGGTTCTCAGGGTCTCCTTTCTTCACTGGAAAAGCATGCAAATTGAATACTGCATTCCACAATAGCTACATGATTAACAGATATATGAAAAAGTAAGAATGGAGAGTCAGCATCAGTACGGAATTGTCCAAGAGTTGTTTCTATTGCTTTATGTGTGGAGTCAGAGTTTTCCCTTATTAATGGGTCTTCCAGGATACCTGGCTGATAATTTCTCTTCAAATTATGAAAACAAAAAGTGAAAGAAAAAAAAATATTTTGTCTTTATGTTTGACTGAAGGCAAAAGCTAGTTGTAGTAAAGCTTAGTAAAAATGAGCTGGTTACTTGGATTATGCTGAACAGAAAGTTGTTACCTAGCTCATTTGGTTTTGCAAATCTTATTACCTGTGTGCATATGTATGTATTTCAGAAAAAGCAGCTGGCATCAGCGAAGCATGTGCACGCTATATTCAGGTGCACAAAGCAGGTAGGGTTCTGGAGATAGCAACACACAGGGTGTTTTGAGAATTTGGCAGTGCATGCTTGAGTGTTTGCTTTTTTAGCTGGCGTGTCCAGAAATGGAGGCAAATGAGCACAACTCGGAAGCTGTAACCGTGCATCCAATATTTCGTAAATAGTGCCTTCTGTGATTTGGGAGAGTAGAAACAGCCAACCTGACTTACGGCTCGGTAACATTCTAACAGCAGAGGTTGGGGTGCCTGTGCACCCTGCACGTTAAACTTGCATGTGTACAGTTAGAGCAGAATGAGCAATGTAAGCAGGTGCAGGCAGAGCGCAGTAAGAGCCGTGGTCCTCGCTGCCAGAGCTACACCGTCCCAGTGCCTCAGTTCAACCATGCAGTCTATCATTTCATTTGCAGACCAAGGTGAGGAACTTGCAGAACCCAAAGCAGTGTCAGCATAGAAAGCAGTCTGAAATCCAGAAGCTTTCAAATCAAATTTCCATATTCAGTGACAGTGCTCAGAAGAAATACACATTATTAGTACTTCTTTTTATTCCCTTCTCTCTGTTACAGTGTCTGTAATTTTTCAATTCAGTTGCAGCCCAGAGGATGTGCCAGACACATAAATGGAGCAAAACTTTTTATTTTATATATATTGCATTGAATGTGCTGTGAAATTTCTTACCAGCTGCTTTTCTTCCCTTTGTAGTCAGAATTAAAGACTCCTACCATATTTTGCAGGACTGAAAAACAAATTAAGCAGAAATAAGGATTAGGAGAGATAAAAAGTCTATATATTTTATTTGATAAAGGAATTAATTTTCATGAACAAGTAAACAATACAGGAATGAGAAGGCATCATCAGAGCTCTTGGAGAAGCTGAAGGACAAGATTGTCTTCAGTCAACTCTACTACCCTGTGTCAAGAATCAAAACTAGTTGCTTAATCCCAATCCAAAGAGATTCTCAAAAACTTTACCACCACAGACAGCCAATCCAACACCTTCCAGGCAAAAGACTCTATGCTGGACTCTCAGCTGTGGAAGGACAAAATGTTAATTCTTCAATCTGTTTTAATAGCTATCACTTTTTTTTTTTTTCTGTGTTGAGTAAAAATATAAAGCTACTTGGTTTTGCTTATGAAGATGAAATGGAAATAAAAGATTATGTGTTAATTGTGAACATTGTTTACTAACCTATGTTTAGCCTGAGAACAAAATCAGAATTTAGAGATAGAATTAGGGTTCTAAGCTGAATTTTAAAACCTAATGAGAGGGTTCTGGTAGCTTTGCATAAAAGGACAACAATGGCATTATTCATGCACTTGTCTATGCAACTACTTTCCCATTATTTCCAGAAATAGTAGTTGAGTAGCTTCCTGCCTAAATAAACAGTTCATGTAGATGGAACTTGGTCTATTAAGCTTTTTAAAATACAATTTCCTTTTTTATACTGAACACATAGTGAAATACAGGAAGGGCTGGGCTGTGATTGGACCGGATTCTTGAATTTAATGTTTTAAAAGGTTACGTGACCGGTTCAGAGTAACTAAATATGCTTACTTTGTAGATGGCCTGGAAGTCTCGTAGGGAATGCGCTCCCTCCATTGCCAAAAGAAACGGCTTCTTGTACTGAAGATACAGAATCATTAACAAGCCCAACTCTGGGCTTCAGAGGAAACTGTATTTCCAACCCTCCTAGCAAGATTTAAAAATTATATCCTTCACAGTGCAGACCTGTCAAATCTCACACATTGAGGGGGAGTCTCACACATTTGGCTCCCAACCTACGTCCCCTGCAGCTCGACCTGTATCACGCCCATTTTCAACACTGCGCCGTGGCTCCTCTCCCGTCCTCTAACCCCACATGCCAGGCACAGCTGGATGGCCCAGTCTGCAACATGCCAAACAGCTGCAGCTTCTGTGGGGCATCAGGGAGAAAGAGAGGAGAGGAGGATGTGCAGTCCAGCATGGCTGCGTTACTGAGAAGCAGGACGGATGCTGGGTGCATTCCTGGAAATATTAGCAAAATCCCTTTCCAGAAAGTAAAATCTCTTCATAATTCAATGTTAGCATTTTTCCAATTGATGGTATTTTTCAAGTCTTCTGTTTTGAACATAGATACTATGAGCTCCAAGGCTATTAATTTAAATGTTTTAAACTTTATAAATTATAATCTATAAAAAAATACCAGCAGATATGTTACAGGCTTAGGTCAGCAAGACAATGACTGGTGATAGTCTTCTCCCAGCAACAACAACAACAACAACAACAACATTGGATTCTGCAGCACCATTCCTGGTCCCCAGCTTGCAGAAGATGCTAACAGAATAGGAGACAGGATTGAGGAATGTTCAGCTTCCTCAACATATTTGGAGATAAAGTGCCAAAAGCAAAACAATAAGTTTAGCAAAGTCCATTTCGCTTTAAGCTCAGCTCAGACACTTTAAACATGTGGCTGCGAGTTCTGCCTTATACCTGAATTTTTAACAACAGAGCTTCAAATGTTTGACAGATTGGGAACCAAGGCCAAGGCAGAGATCCAGCCCTTGCCCTCACCACCGTACGGATCTCTGGTGACCTTAAGGGCACCATTTGTGGCCTGGTGCACTGCTGCTTTCACTGAAAAGTCAGGGATAACAACTTAAAAGCAAAGTCTCCTCTCTCCAACATCTTTCCATGGGTATTTTCATAGGCTTCTTTACTGGGCCCAGAACAAAGTCTAATTTGAACCGTCTTCCTAAACACAGAACTATCGTATGGGGTTATATGAGCCTTGGATGAGGAAATACATAATTTAATCTTCTATTTGTTTACTTTAAATTAAATATAACTGCATTAGAAAATTAATAACAAATCCATTGCAAGTTTTTTAACTGATAAAGTTATGCTATGAATGTAAATTGTGTTGCACATACAGACGCTTTATAAAATGTGTGTCGTCTCTTTAGTCTGAACCTATTACTTTTATTTATTTCCTCTCTGCAATAGACAACATAGAGAATAGCAGGCCAATGCTACTGTCATGAAAAAAATACAAGTGTCTTTCTTTTCATCAGATCTCTGCACTTGTTCATTAATCAGAAATTGGAAGGGAAGAAACAAAATCATAGTATTCAACCAAAAATTTGTCTGAATACTCTAGACCTTGAGTAAGATTCTCAGTAATGTTTCGTTTTGGAGAAGTTTCTTTTTAGATATGGTACAAAGTCATACACAAAACAAAGAGGAACTTTAAAAAGGGGCTACTTAACTTTTTTTCCTTCTAACTTTAGAATTACAGCTAGCACAGAAGGTGTAGTCTCAAGAAGTAAACAGAGAGCAACATTTCACACAAATTATATTTTCTGACATGTAATTGAGGATTTTCAGTGTGAAGTTCTCATTTTTCCCTGACGGCTTTCTATGAATTATCTTAAATGTTTTCTTAGAAAAGGTAATTATTCTGTGGAGCATTAAGCAGAGCACAAATATTGGTACACTGCAGAGATACCAGTTAATTTTCCTTTGACTACTGAACCATAAATAAAGAAAACAGCATTGTTGAATGGTTCTAAAGTTACATTGTGGCAAGCAGTGGTTGTGTTGCGGTGTGAAGGATACAGTTTTGGAACATGCCACAGAGGAAATTATTAGGAAGTTACATCAGAGAAAATGTTTCATTTATTTCGTTTGCACTATAAAAGCCCTAACGATTTTGCCGTGTCCGTGCCTTCCCCTGCTGTACACTCCAGACCAAATCCTGACTGTCCACGTTGGCTTGGCAGCACAGTATGTTTCGCATTATCACGAGAGTGACATACTTTGTTCATCGAGGGAAGGAGGGAAAACTCCAGGGGATTTGGTTTTCAGAGTCCCTTGCCAGTGTGATGCATCAGGCAGCCGCAGCAACCACACCAGCAGCAGCAGTCACACGAGGCAGCACCTCACAGCCAGCAGCATCCTCACCTCCTGCCACAGAGCAGAGAACTCTTATGAAGGATTGGCACTGCAGCCCTGAAATAACCACCCCAATCTTTCTAAGAGAGCTTCCCATGTGGCTACAGCACCTGATCTTCCCCAGTTTTCCATCTCCCTCAAGCCAAGCCTTTGCTCTGACGCCATTAGCTAGGTGCAAACTCATTGGTGTCCCTCAGCTCCCATCTGCCTCACAACAAGATACATCAGTCTGGGATCATGGCGCAGTGGCATGCCTTGCTGCCCCTGACCACGTGCATTTGTGCACCTGATCCTGTTTTTTCCTTAGAAGCTCCTGTCTGCAAGGTGGTACAGAGAAACACAGTTCAGAACCACCAGGTTTTCCAGGATGGCATTGTCTGGGGCAAGAACAAAGGAATCCTTTTAGCTCTACTTCCTCCTACCAAGGTCTGATTTAAACACATTCTCCGATCTAGCTTAATTACCTCCCCATCCCTACCACAGGCCCACGTGCAGATCTAACCCAAAAATGGAGCTAGGGCAGGATGAGATCCTCGCAGCCTTCTGAGCCAGGCTGAACCAGATTTTCTGCCTTCAGTCCCTCTGCGAATAGGTAGCAATAAATAATGACAAATATCAGATAGGACTGTCTCTCTTTTTGTGGAGAATCACAAACGAGAAGCAAACAAGTGAGGCAGGGGCTGTAAGGGCCGTATCTTCTGGTCTGCAAGGGCTCATAGGATAGCTTTTGTGCCCACAAATGTAGATCTAGAGGTTGAATGTGCCTGGGGACACCAGCTGAAGACTCCCTCCAGAGGAAAGCATTCAGACAAAGAAATGTTGATGTAGTTTGCTAATCTGATTGGGCTTGATCCAACACATGCTGAAACCAACTGAAAGACTCCCACTAACATCCATGTGTGCTAGATAAGAGCTTAAATACAATAGACTATTGAGTTTGCACTAAGGAGGAGGTTCAGCGTAAACAGACAACACTTTGGTTGGTTACGCGCTGGCACCACACACCAATTTTAAATGTCATAAGCTCCTTTCACAGCACCGGTTGGTGCAAGTGGACAGGAAGCCACTGAGACTGTGTTATGCATAGCTATTATTTTTCTCTTCATCAGAAAGAGAGGCTGGATTTGTGGGGGCCATTTCAGGTACTATTACACTGAGTTAAACTCTAGAACTGTTTAACCATAAAATCCTGATAAATAGGTGTTAAACACTCTAAGTCAGCTTTTAAAGAGGTTCTTAGTAAAAACAAATTCTTCATGCTTGCAAAAAGGTTATTAAATAGTGCATCACCCTGGAAACTGCACTATGCGAAAACTTTCAAATAAAACATAGAAAACAGTGAACTTTCCCACTTTGATGTTATCAGATTACATCAGGACGAAAATGTCAACATGATATTTACACTTATTTGGTGTAGTAAATACATGTCTCTCCAATTATCATTCAGAAATGTTGCCTCGGTCCACGAACTTAGGGCCACACCACATACTGTGCCTGGCTCTTCAGAAGCAGAAGAAAAGACTACCATCTTTTCTAGACTTTTCTGAGTTGGTGCTTGGCTGATTTCCTTTACTGAGCCTGTATTCCAACTGGGATAAATATTGAGGTCAATGTGTAAATCTCATTCTGATTAACTGCTCTGTATAACTACACTACATCTACTCTCCATAAATCCAGTTAAACAGGGCAGGATTGCACTGCAGATCAAATGTTATATCCTTTCAGAAAACTTTCCTCATAAGCAAAACTGAAATTGCACTTGTACATATCTACACCGGTGTAGATAGTACGGCCAGCTCTAGCATCAAGATCATCCTAGCACCAAATCAGTCACTTAGTCCAAAAGGTATTTTTAACTCATGCCTTCATGCTCTCCCTCGTAGCTTCTGAGTGCCTCTGCAGTGAGAGAGTGACTGCTATGACGGATCCAGCATATTACTTAATATTATGCAGTCCTACTCAGTAATTACTGAGATCTCAACCCTATTTCTAGAACAAAAAATAAAATCAGAATTCAACAGCAAGCATAATGACAAGAAAAAAGGACAGGATATCTCCGCACAAAAGTTTGTTGCATTTAATTTGTTTTCAACTCTGATATGCTTATCTTACCAGGTATAATTTTTCTAACACTTCTAACTCTCTGAAAAGTTCTTCATGATCCTGGAAAGGAAGAAAATATGAGAAATCATTAAGGAAAGAACTGAGTTGCATATGAGTTACAGTTGTAAAATTAATCCACTCAACTAATGATAGATCAGAAAACCCACAAGCTGTCAGGCTTTCAAATTACACCCAAATTTGTCAAGTATATCCTCATAATTACATGTAATAACTGTCATGTGAAATTCCTTTTTATTCTTTTTTGCCATTCTTATCAACTAACCTGCAAACTGTTCCCAATGTAAGTCAAGACCTTCTTCTAACCTACCAAACTGCCTGAAACAGAAACAGAAACCACGCATTTCTTTTAGGTAACATAATCCCCTCAAAAAAAAAAAAAAATCAAATGTAATTTATAGAGCTAAAATATACAGCAATATTGTTAATAAAGAATAACAGAACATTCCAGCACAAAAGTATGTGCGAAATTAAAACACATTTGTTATATAATGATGAAAACTAATGACAACGAGAACTCAGCTGATATCCAGCCCTCACGACTGCAGCAGATTAAGCAAGGTCTAAGCCTGGCAAGCTCTGGGCCACAGTGCATGGAGCTGGCTGTTGTTGTAGCACTGAAAACAGACTTTTTCCTCTCCTGTCAACAGGTTTTTCTAGAACCAAGACAGAAACAATCATAAACTTTTTATTTTATTATTAATTAATCAAATCCAGGTTAGGTATTAAGAAAAATTTATAAGACTGGGGACAGTAAAGCACTGGAATAAACTGCCTGGGCGTGAGTTGATATAGTTTCCATCTTTGCTGGACGTTAAGAATAGTTTAGCCAGTGCTGACACTAGCCCACGTCGAGTGAGAGGCTGAATGAGACAATGCCCTGAGATACCTTCCAACCTAAATTGTTCTATGGTTTTAAATTTGTATTGAGAATGATACAGATAATACTGCCTGATAATCATACAGAAGATCCTGTCTTGAGACAGGAACTTGGGGCTGGCCAGCCTTTTGAAGTGCCTTTCAGCCCAATGATTTGAGTAGGTGGTTTCTCCATGTTAACTGTGCCTGAACATCCACACAGCTTTACATGGGAGGGAATTCCCTTTGCATTTCATGTGCCTTTCTGCTGTGAATGAGCCAGCTGTGGGCTTAGACCATACCAGCAGACAGCAAAGAGCACCAGGACGAGTGTCAGAGGGGACAGGAAAGAAAATCTGGGCAGAAGCAGGATCCTGCATTACAAAATTTACAGTGGCCTGTAACGATGAGCAATTCCAAGACTGGAAAAGGGGACTTCTGAGGCAAAAAAATAAAAAAAATCTAAGTTGAAATGAAGATTGTATCTTTTATCTAATGAATGGGAAAGTAATTTACAATAATATTGTCTTCCCTTCAAAAGACTTCATCTAACCATTTAAGAAGACATCAGTATTTGACTGTAGCGAGATAAAGGCAAGTGAAATTCGATCTGAGTATTAGAAGAGCCTATAATCCAACTGACCTGTAAACCAGTCATACAGAGGTTCAGTTAGATAGTTTCACAATTTTCCAAGTCACTGAAACGGTGAAGATATCAGTTGTTTGAAGAGAGGACTAACTGGCTGCTGGCTTTTTTTTTCAACCCTATATTTTGCTTTATTTTATTTTTTTAGTTGTAAGGAGGTAGTGGTGAAGTTACTTAATATTTACATTTCTGGAAGCTTTACTAAGTGTAAAGAAACTTTTTAAGTGCATGTCTTCCTGGAAAAGATGAAAATGTTTTATTCAGAGGAAAAAAATACTTTAACTGTTGTTTTTTCCATTTTAACTATAATAGTTCGTGTTCACAGTACTGCAGCAGCTTCCAGGGTTCATTGAAGATAATGAATGACTGCTTATAATTAAGGATTTCACAGGATATTTTCTATTCACCATCCAACTTTGAAAATTGCAGGTTTACTACTGCCCAGCATCACCACGTTAGTGACGGACTGGGACACTATTACTTAACATTTCAAGGATGGTTAATACTTTGGATTGTTCTTTGACACAAAACAACATTTATGCAAAGGAAATGCTGATAGAAGACAACATTCATTGAGTATCCTCTCTATATAAGTAGAAATAGTAGTAATAGTGCTATTCTGCGTAGAAGATCCATAATGGAACTTGAATGAATTTATTTACCTCTCCCCAAAATGACGAGTACTCTTTGCATAAGATGTCCTGAAAAATCTGAGAAGGACACGTATATTTAAGTAGACTAAATATTTGCTTGGTAGAAAATGTGTGGCCATTGTATTTTACTTACTGTTTGATTTTACTGTGACATTTAAAGCTCTTTTCCTTAATAAAATAAAACATTGGTTTGGAATTAAGTGAAAGCCAGGGAGGAAAATTTTTTTTCTTTTCTTTTGTCTGCCTGGAAGAAGCACTAGCTTCATCAGTCAGTGCAGAGATGAGAGCAATTTATCTAATATGGAATAGCCTCTGTCTAAATTGCAGTAAACGCTACAGTCCAATGTAGACAAATTATTGCAAAAAAAAAAAAAAAGCTGACCCTACCTTTTTATTGAACTAGGTTAGTTCTTAGAAAATAGCAATACAAAATTTGGAAAAGGGCTTTTTCACAGAAAAAACAGTAAATATAGTGATTGCAGAACCAATTTGTTATTCCAAGAATTTGAATTGATCAGCCTGCTTGCAATCTAGCAAACACATTTCTCCAGGGATGCAAAATTGCCGTGGTACATGCTCCAAACAGAATACTGAATTGACTGCCCAAAGACAGACTTCTAGTGTGATACCTCAGTTTCCACTGCCGTGGTCTCTCATACTTATTGGAAGTCTTTGAAAGAATAATGAGATTTAAGTGGCTGCCTCATAGAAAGTCTCTTTTAATAATTGTTAAAAATCATTATCTTCTGAATAAATCTATAAGAAAAATTATTTTCATTTTCTTAGGGTTTTTTTTGGCACCAGGAAATCTATCTGTGTAAGCCTGCAAACTCTGATTGATTTTATAAAAGCTCTGTATCACTGAATGTTTCCATGTAGACTGAATCAGGGATTTGCTGAAAGGAAGTATCATGTGCTGCACAGATGTCATGTTGTGGAATTATTGAGTCTTACAACTGTGAATAGGACTATCTTACTTATACAGTGAGTTGAAGTTGACTACAAGGGGTTGCTGAGCAGAAAGAATCATATTTTTGAGTCTGCAAGTCAAGTTCATGGTAAATTTGAAAAATTCATTAGATCTCAGTAATCCTGAGGGGAAGCTCTAAGGATGATGGAAAAGGACTAGAAAGTTGTAACAGTAGCTCTGTCTCATTGACCAGGACAGAAAAAGAATGGCCAATAAATGGAAAGGAAGATGAAATCAAGGGTCTTCATATGATAAGAGGGCTGACAAAAACCTGACGAGGCTTAGATGACTGAAGATACTTGAGCGTTATTTTCACATGGATCTGCAAGTCTCCTGTATTTTTTCTGTAAGTGAAATTTAGGTTAGAGGGAAGACAGCGCATGCTTACATAACAGTGCCTGTGCTGAATCTGCATGTTAATAACTTGTGCTATTGTACATTTTCTGAAGAGTGAAATGCAAGCACAGATTTCCAGGGGGAGGCTGGAAAGACCTTAGCCCCTGGCTTTGACTCCATTTCACCTACCCCACTGCAACACTGGTGGCTCTCATAGTGCTGAACAGTGCTGCAGCTTCTCCCTGTCTCTGACATGGCCAAAGGGAAGCTACGCTGTTGTGTTGCAGCCAGGTGAATGTACATGTTTATGTTGTCTTTCCTTTCCCAACAGTTAGCATCTCTTTCGTGTGAACCAATATGGATGCAGTGCCTGAACACAGGGGTCAGATCACCCATTCAGAGCTGCATTTGCCCCTGAACAAAAGGGCACATCTTTCACTAGGACCCTGGCGAGTGCTCAGCACAAAGTGGGACTGGGAGGGTTAGTGCCAATTTCAGAGCAATTGTACTGAAATTAATAGAAACCCTTCATTTTTGGTAGCAGCTGCATGCTTTCAGCATGTCACTGCTAATGCTGGGAGACCCCCTGTGTCAGACACTCCTCCAAAATCCACGTAACTACAGACACCCAGCCGGTGATACAGTGCTTGAGCTGTGCCCAGTCCTAACAAATCAGGAATACGTGAACTCAGGGGTTGAGTAAAGCATGCTGAGTAGCCAACATGTGGAAAGGTATCAAGGCTCGATGAGACATTGTGCTGGACATAAACACTACCACAACAAGTTAGAAAATAGCTTGTGAAGAAGACTTCATTAAAAAAAAATCCATATTCCTAGACTGAAAGCTAAAAGTATATCTTATTCTGGTCTCAGAAATCATGCAGAGCAATCATGAATATGAACAGCTCAGAAAACATCTGTTCTTGAGCTCAGTGGTCAGCGAGGTTTGCCCACTGCCAGTCGCAGACATTCAGGGCTCGTGGCTGTACCCAGCATCTTGGGCAGGCTGGATCACCTGCTTTGAATGGAGACCTTGCAGAGGGCCTAGTTCTCCTCCAGAGCAGGCAGAGGTGTAGGAGGGTGCTCTGCATGGGCCACTCAACTTGGATGAGGAATTTAAGAAGCTAGATGACTTGGAAGACAAACATGAATACAAATATAAAAACAATGAAAACACAGAGGCAGAGCTTCTGCAGGCACAGGTATTTGGTCTGGAAAGCTGTAGTTAGGGAAACCATCTCTTGGCAGAGATAGCATATATTAAATCCAGAAGGATTGTGGGTGCTCATTAGTTCCCCATTTTAAAGAAGAATTGGGTGGGTCTAAGCAGATTTCTCTGCCTTTGAGGAAAGATATAAATGTCTGCTGCAGACAGCCTGCAAATCTTTTTAAGGGACAAAGAATCCCGAAAATAATGGTCAAAATAATGATTAGGAAAGTTTGAATTAAAACAAGTCCACAAAATACTGTGGTTTAATTTTGAGCTGATTCTCAAGTCTACAAAGTTCGTAAAAGGCGCATCACAAAATGCGGCACATCACAAGGGGACTACCTCTCCAGATGCTTACCTTTGTTACTGCAGTATGTACTCATGCTATTTAGTGATCCAGATTCTCTTTTATGAGTTCCCAGACACAGACAAAATCAGAAGACATTCAGTTTCATAGATACTTGGCAGTCTAAGGCAAAGGACAAGAACTGGATAATGACACAAGAGAAATACAAAACCAGAATGAGATTATGTTGTTAATTGTGATATGATTTAAACACACACACACAAACAGACAGACTAGCTTAAGTTCTTAGACGTTGCTGGAAAGGAAAATTTTGAAAAGAAAAGTTGACCTTGTGAATATCTATGTGAGCTTCATTTCAGCAAGAGAGAAGGAACAAAGAAACTTTGTTCGAAGATTTTACAAGTGGCCCAGTAGATTCATCAGAGGTGCATACACAGTCTGTAAGAGATGGTAGTGTAGGAGGAAACTGTTAAGAACCTGGAGAGCAAAGACAAGTAGCTCATTATGTAGCTCACTAACCAACTACAAGGATTTGCCAGGCCTTTCAAGGTGGCAGAAGCACTATCCTGCACTCCAGCAGTGAAAAGCTGTCCCAGATCTTGCAAACTGCATAACTTCAGCACACTCTGCTTTAGCATGAGATTTTGCTTGTTGTAATGATTCACTGGCCCATGTCTGAGAGAACTGCATCTAGAAGTTTTTAATAGAACCTGAAGAAAAAGTTAATAAATTCATTAGCTTTCCTTTAAAAGTATTTATTTGTTGCTTCAGGTCTGATCTGCTGAAAGACCAGTAACCCATTTCCTGATTCTAACAAGTGTCTCCAAGTGAATTCAGTTGTTTTGGTTTTTTTTTAATTGAAGTTGCTAGCAGGAATCCAAGATTCCAATCTTTTGTTTTGAGGCAAATGCAGAAGATTTTGTAAAGATGTTTCAGCTACCTTTTAGGCTTCAGCTGGAATCTCCCATCCTCTGAATCCTGGGGATCTGCAGGTCATCACTGTGCAGATCTCTTTCCCAGCAGCAGGCAGAGAGCATGGAAGGTGCAAGGGCTGGGGAGTTCTCGTCAAGCGTAATAGCCTTCAGAAATTGCTGCGATAGTCTCTCCACAGAGTTGCTTCACAGTTTTGTGGGGAGAGTTCCCTCTGCTCCCACCAGCATCAGCCTGTTTCATCCACTGAGGTTGGTCACCATTTAGCATCCCAGTGAAATTTTCTGTAGGCTTGAATATTTACAAATAGGTGTACTTAAAAATCACATTTGAACGAGTATATGCAACTTCTTCCTACATGCTGAGATATCAGATCCATATTTCACTTGCAAATGTTGGTAACATTACTATGACCGGCAGAAAGGTCCAGAAAAGAATAAGGCATTTCAGTGAAAAGTACTTATAAAAGAAACCAGTTTTAAACCAAATCAATAGAAAATGAGATTAAGAATTTTAAAGATTTATTACAAAATTGGATCATTTCTGCCATAATAAATAATGCATCTAGTGAGAAAGAAAGGCATACCTAAGAGATTTATTTTTTCATCAGTGTTCACTCTAAACTGCTCTGACTGTGCAAAATAGCTGTAAGTGGCAAAGTCTCCCTGAAGCATGCAAATCGCCGGGTGGTACACTTTAAAAATGCTAAGGACTGTATGTCCCTTTAGAACTTAAATCAGGTGTCTGTACAAAGAAACACAACATAGCAGACAACAGTGATCCAATTCCAAATCGGCAGCCCTGCTTCCAAATTCCTCCCACACGTCCTACCCTAAACTGGGACATGTGGGAAAGCCAGCGTTGGCCACCACTGCAGCCAGGGGACTGTGTTCTTCACAGGGTTCCTTAAACACCTCCTGTCCTTTCCCCTCATCTCAGCAAAGTCCTCTTCCCATCCCATGCAGGGATCCAACAGCAGGCCCTCGCAAAGGGACCAGGGATACTGCATATGCCACCTCCTCCCACTATGCATTTGATCTGGCTGAGCCGTTTGGTTTTCACTCAAATGAGAACTGAGATCAAATTCATGAGAAAGGACAGCACCTCCTCAAACCCAAGGCAGTTGCTTATAGATAGTACACAGCTGGGAAATACCTGTAAAATCGCTGAAATTGAATATAATGCTTTTATTCTTAACAAGAAAACATTTTTTGAAGTAACATGTTAGTGTCTTCTTTATTAAAACTCCAGACACTGCAATCCACAGATTGTAAGACTGCAATAATTTCAATTTGATTTATTTTCAATTTTGTATTTAATTTCTAGTCCTCTAGGTTGAACATTTGTGTTTTACAGATATCAAAAACAGAAAGTAAAAATAAGCAATTTTTTATATTTCTTGTGTTTTCATATTTTCACAGAATTGACTTCTCCTATTTATATTTTCAGATTCTGACAAGGCTATTCTTGAAGGCAACCAGTAGCTGCAGAGGACATACCCGGTACAGCATAAAGATCTAGGAACGCATTCCGCAGGTTATAGACTGCATGGTGTATTTTTTCTTTGAAGGACTTGTAATTAATCATTAAAATGAAGGTGACAAAACTAAGTGTTATGCTACCATTCCCTAGAGTTTATTATGAAGTGTGAGTTCAACCTCGCGCATTGTCCCAATTTAGCTTCAATATAAAATTTTATAGCTCCAGGCTGCCATAGATAACAAGATTGGCACATATTAATCCCTTAATCCTCTCTCTAATTGTTATAAAATCTAGAGTCATTAACAACTTCAGTCATTCCTGACTAGCTTTTTTATCGGACATCAGGTTTTATCATCTATGCCTAAATTTGTAGGCAGAAACACTGCAAAGTGTGATGAAGCCCAGGCGAGAGGACACGGACAGTTCCAGAAGACACCATGAATATTACATGAGTGAGGTGTGTGCATCAGTGCAAATATTTATTCTGAAACAGTTTACTATGAGAAGAAAACACTTCATTCAAGAAGAATCAAGAAAGAAATATTCAAAATTTACTATGCTTTATAACAAGGTTTTCCAGATATATCAATTTTTTACATACTTCCTTTTGGTGCTGTTTCTGGTATTGTTTCGGTACTCTGAGCTTTATTTTGTAACTCCGGCTCGTTTACTACAGGTTTTTTAATTGTTAGATAAGCCAAAAGTTGTTTAACAGCTATTTACCCTTGAAGAAAATGCTTGCACTTTTTAAATGCCCGAGGAGAAAACTTCATCTAGATTAGAAGATTCTACAACTGGAAGTATAGTTTAAGTTTTTAAGGAGCAAAATAAATACTTTGAATTTGATGTTTCTTTTTCTTTGGAGGGTGGCAGCAGCCTGGAAAGTTACTGTGAGTCCTACTCAAAGAAAATTATTAAACTAAGCTGAAATTCTTAAATGTTACACAGTGTTACACTGACATTTTAATGCATGCTAAATAAAAGGCCCAGCATTTTCAGTCATGGCATGAGATCTAAAGATGCAGATGATACACAGAAACCATCGTTAGAACAGGTGCTTGATTTTTAGATTGTTTGCAGAGAAGAAACTGCGTAGACTCTGTACTGAAGAGGGGATGCAAGACGAGCTAGGGTAGTGCAGAGGGATAAGTAACTGATGTACTCACCACAACACAGAGCAGTTTTACCTGGGAGAGCTCAGACAGGAAAAGCAAAGCTGCAAAACACTCTGAGGGGGATGATTTAATATAGTTCGTTTTGCTACCCCAGCAGGTTTGGTTCAAAAGCAGCTCTTATATCTCTGCATGGTGTTGGCATGTACACCGCACTTAAATCATTAGGCACTGCATCAGCTGTTGAGTTCAAGCTCAGAAAAGAGACAGTGCAGTCTGTTTTCTGCTCTAGAGGGTCATAAACCAGCTGGGGGTAATGAGGGAGGCAGGAGGCTTGGAGGTCCGAACCTATGGGATGAATATTTTTTGGGGACCTATCTAGTGTCTATAAAGCACCTTGAATATGTGTCGCTAGCAGCATGGATAGATGGCACGCTGCCAAACACTGTTTAGTATTAATATACTGTTCAGCTCACTCCTCTTTCAAAATGGCATTTTGAATGCCAAAACCCATTAGAACACATTTTTTATCTAGATCACAGTGATCAAGTAAATTACTACTTAATTATTAAGGAAGAAGATGAACTTCATTACAGGATATCATTGTATAAATGCTCGTAACACAAGGAGCAGCTAAGCAACCAGGACACACAAGAAATAAGTCAGCTGGTGTTGGGTAGATGGGAAGAGGCAAGGTATGACTGGAAAGACAAAATCTTCTGTAACTTCTTGATATTTCTGGACCTGTTACGAAAGGTGCAATTAGATTATGTGAGAATCAGCTCTGGTTTTTTGGATACCAATTCATCTTGTGGTAAACAACCTGCCTATGGCATGAACATGAAAGATAAATCATTTTCTATTTCCGCAGTGGCTAATTGCTTTCAAGGGAACAATGTGATAATTCAAACATAAAGGTATTATGGAAACCAACTATGTTGTAGCAAATGTTAAGCCAGTACCTTCCTTACAAATATGGAGTATTTACAGAATATCCAAGACAGTGGATCCCGAAATAGGTTTCTAAAATATTTCTTACAAAAGCTGACCTGTGAACATAAGAGTTTTGACTTGTTCCTAAGCGTCAGTGTAAAATTCAGTTTGTATTTTAAAAAAATCAGGTAGTGAGCTAGTTTTTTATTTTATTATATTTAGTTATTTTACTCTAAAGCAACATGTATAACTGTCCCTGAAGTCAGTAGAAGCCTTTCTTTTGTCTTCCATCTGGATGAGATCAGACTTATAAAGGAATATTGTTACATATCTATGGATAGAATCAGATTTTGAAATTGTAAATGTTTTTGTACAAGAACAAGCTTTTGACCGTGATAGACTTTAGCAGTCTGAATCATCTCTCCACTGCAGTAGAGCAAATGCAGGCTTAGCCCATGGAATCAGTCAACAGGCATGAATCAGTCAATGGATACAAATGCCAAAATACTTTGAAAAAGAATAATGTTGTCTTTGTAGTTTTGCATGCTAATAAAATCTTCTCCTAAATCTGTATTCTTTATACAGATGCACCTCCTGACTGGAAATCAATGAACAGTCCCAGATCTTGTGATGTCTGGTTTCATGGTGATATGTGTCCTGCCTCAGTAGATCCCACTAAAATAACTGTGACCTCTCTGCAGTTCTTCCAGTTCTCCTTCATCCTCTGTAAAGCCCCATGTACATTACTTTCATCTTCTTCTCATGTCTGTAAAATACCTTCTACACAAGAGGCAGCGTGTGCGGTGTCTGAGGCACATCCGTGGTGACTGGCCAGCCAGTGCATGTGCTGATGGGCTGGATGGCAAACTGCACTGAAAAGGTAGCTCTCAAGTTGCCATTGCAGTCCTTGCCAAAGCCAGGACTGTCATCAAGACTGGTTTTCGCCCAGACACTGATTTTCATAACTTTGAGACTTCTTGCTATCCTGTCAGGTTTGATTGAGTTTAGCCAAGTTCAGAAGCTGCTGGGGGGAAATGATAGAAGGACTGATGGATGGACAGACCAACAGCACACTCACATAGTCTCACTTCCTTGGAAAACGAAGGTAAACAGGGACGGATTCATAACCTACAGTTATAGGCACTGTCAGCCTACATATGTGTATCATCACTGTTCATTGTCTCGGATCTCTCTGACCGATGCTCATATAATGAGGAAGGCATTTTTATCCTCTATGTTTTAATTAGTAGAGTGTATTTCTTTCCAGTGATCCACCCAATGCCAGCAATTAATGCAGAGTTTCTTATTTCCTCAAGGCCTTTCTTACACTGCTCACATTTCTTTGTGCCACACAAATGTATGATCTCTTTCCCAGAATAAGAACAATACTGGTTTGGTAGCACAAATGAGTAAAATGAGCTAAATGGCTGTAGGTACAACCTGTTTTGGAGCTGGGCCTGGGATTTCAAGTGAGTACCTCCCAAACTGCAAACCAGTGTTTTGCTCTACAGCACATTGCCTATCTGCCAAAGCTACCATACAGCGACTGCTGCCCCAGCACAGCCACTGCTGCTCGGTCCTGACACAAGCCTGGACACACACACCTTATCTGGAGGGTGGATGAGTCCAAGGAGCTTGGCCTCGCTCTCCCTCGCTGCTTCCAGAAAGGCCATCTGTTCTTCTCGGTGCCGCTTTGCTTTGTGCTTGCACAGAATCAATCTTAGACAAGATTTTTCATCTTTACCTACTGTTTTTGACACGCTGCCATTATTTTGTGGACTGCTACTAAAAAAATCATCATTTCCTTCCTGTTGGGTTTAATCCTTCAATGAAATCTGAGTGGAATTTTGTAGGGCAAAGACAATGCACTTCTTTACAGAATCACAGAATCACAGAATAGTAGGGGTTGGAAGGGACCTCTGTGGGTCATCTAGTCCAACCCCCCTGCCCAAGCAGGGTCACCTACAGCAGGCTGCACAGGACCTTG
>Ga0065711_1004994_pt1 | contig 21656 bp, 23 predicted proteins | sample Hoacrofraction12_FD_59098 | JGI IMG/M metagenome (GOLD analysis project Ga0065711, IMG submission 59098) | Hoatzin crop microbial communities from Cojedes, Venezuela - Epithelial fraction 12 v2 (version 2) | ecosystem: Host-associated > Birds > Digestive system > Esophagus > Crop | place... | reverse complement strand
GTAAGGTCCCCTCTCAGCCTTCTCTTCTTCAGGCTAAACAAGCCCAGCTCCCTCAGCCTCTCCTCGTAGGAGAGATGCTCCAGTCCCCTCATCATCTTTGTAGCCCTTCAGACCTTCACTGTGCTACCCAGCACTCCAGTAACAGCTGGGTCTGATCTCTTGGATCATAACCGCCTCTGGCTAACACAAACACCATGGAGCTGCCTGGTGCCCAGTGTCTGTCTGCTTTTCTGGGAAAAGTCATGGACATAAAGAGGGCAATCAGGAGCTGAGGTAAGACTTCCTCAGGCTTGTTAAAGCTCAAGACACAGATAACAGGATCCCCTAGAGCGCAACAAGATTGTTTCCTGACAAACTCCCGCATGAATATGACAGAGAATAAACTCAGTGACTCCTCAGGAAGAATGTGGACACTGTACTGTGTTTGGCTTTGACCAATGGGACAACCGCAAGGGAACTGCTGGGAATAACACCATCCTAGCTGAACAGGTGAAAAGCAAGAACCCTGAAAGTTATTTCTGTCTCCAGTGTCTCCATTTGCAAAGGACGAAATGCGAGTGTGGAAAAATGGCACTGTTTTTCCACTGCTACGTCACCTGTCCCAGCAATACCTCCGAGGCTGGTGGGAGCCCAGAGTCCCCCTAGACACAGGAATGATGCAAACCCAGGCTAGACAGTGCCTGCTTCCAAGACATGACGGTCTCCAGGGGCAGATGGTTATTGCCATCACAGCCATGTGGGCCTGAAACCAGCCAAGCTGTGTGCTGCATAACACAGCAATTAGAACAAAGCAAGTATTCCAGTCTTGCCTTAAACCTGAGAGCAGACTGCCAGCTCTCATGAGTCACCTTTACACTGCCAAGGAAAAATTCCTCCAACTCACATCTGAGGGTTTGATCTACAAGAAGCTTCCTGTTCATAAACATACATATCCATACATAAAAAACATCCTTCCCCTCATACATTATTTTGCATTCCCCTGCTGTCTCCTCTGGTGTGTCCCTGTCTCCCCACTTGGAACCTGGGACTTCCCCATCTCTTCTAGAGCTAAGTTCCTTCACCGTCTGTCGTCTCTCATCCAGGACCAGAGGCTCTCTTAGGACTTCTCCCCTACCTCTCTTCCCAGGAAGTGTTCTTTCTCATCTTCTGGCAAGATGTGTAGTTGACTTTCCTCTGCTCCCGAGACTGCTGTTCCTGTGGTCTTTTCCTGGCACCTCCCATCTTCCCCATCAGCCTGCTTCCCAGAGCCACAATAATCCCACTGAGTCTGCGACGACTCTGTGCTGCTAATGCGGAGAGGTTCCATCATCTGGGTTACCTGCAAAACAGAGATTTATTGCTTCAAATTGTGAAGGCAAAAGGAAGAAGAAATAAGCAGCACAGATGCTATTTTTGCTTTCACTTATGAACGCCTTTCCATTTTTAGGAATCCTTGCAAAATCTTCTGATGAAGCCCTGCGTTATTATTACAGTGTCAGTTCACTGACATCTCTGTGCTTCAGGGTGAGCTGTGTTTTGACAAAGCAGCTGCCTGGTTGCAGTGCCAGCTTTAAGTGGGTGGAAGGGCTAGGTTTGGTACAGGAGCAAGTGAACTCAGGGCATCTGCTCCTCCCCCAGACCGTGTCTTGGGATGGTGGAGGCCCTGAAAACCGTAATGTTTCAGGAGGGCCTGAACTACACCACCCACTCTCCTGTCATCCAAAGAGCCCTACCTCTGAGAAGAACTGGAGAAGACTGTTGTCTTCACATGGCGTCTCTGCCTTTTCATAGTCTTCACTATCATCCTCCCAGAGAGGCTCACTGAGCTCGAGCTCGCAGTCTGCCTCTCGGCTGCTCTCCTCTAGTTTCCCCATGGCCATCTCTTCAGTATTCCTCCAGCTCCCCACATCCAGATCCAGGCTTGAATCCCAGCTGAGAAGAGACTGGAAGTTGCTGTACTTCTCTGACTCGCTGGGAGACTCCGTTTCAGACTCCCACCACACCCAGGCATGGCCCATCTGCAAACAAACAGAGAGAGACAGCAATTTCTTTGGACCCTGATCCAGAACTGCAAAGCCCAGCCCATTTTCTGACATACTCAGAGAGCCAAAGCACAGGGAGGGCTCTGAGGCGAGCAGCCTACACCTGAGCCCACATTTCACAGCATGTGGCAGGGCTGTCGCTCTGCAACACAAACTACCATTTCAGAGCAACTGAATTTCAGGTTTTCTGGTGCTTTTGCTGTGCACTCCCCCTGCTCAGGGGTCCGTGGGTTACCATGCACGGGGGATGCTGAGCTGGTTAGAAGCATGTGGCTTTGCTGGATGCTACACGTTAAAGGTGCTGAAGGCAGCCAGCAGCAAGCTCAAACCAAGTCATACCGGAGCTCCTCAGCCGCTCATAGCTGGGAACAAGTAGTGACTCCAAGGACAACTCACTGAAATTCCCTTTGCTGCCCCCTGAGAACTTTTTATACTGGAAATAACTTATTACAAACCCTACAGACACTTTGTTTTGAAAGTGACAGATGTGATTTAACTGGATGGTGGTACCTTGTGTACCTGAGCCAGAAGAATTATAACCATGCACAGTTACACACTGACAGGGGACAGTTCTACACATTTCAGAAAATAAAATTTATCGTTCTCTTAAGAAGGAAGAAACAATTCATTTAATCTCTGTTCATTAGTCCATGCCTAAGTGTCTTCTATTGCATGAGTCCACTATGATTTCTCTAAGTCTGGGGAACTGCTTCCAGAGTCACAGTAACAATAAAGTAACAATAAAGGTGGTTAGAAAAACCTGTACCTTGCCACTGAACTCAGCTGCCTAGACGCTGTACCTATGGAGAATTCTATGCATTAATTAGTAGTGTCTTTAGAGTTTTCAGTTAATTATGCACAACCTAATTTTTACAGAGTTTTGAACAAGCACATTTCTCCCTGGTTTCCTTTTGCATTCTCAGGACTGCTAGCACAGTTACAAATACACCTTACGGTGCATAACTGGGAGAAGTAAGGAATCTGTTGGGTTTGGGAAGAGAAAACTTGTTTGCTTAATTTATGAACTTCTATAAGTAGAAGAGCTAGGATCCCAAAGGCCGTCCTTCTGAAACCTCTTTCAAAGTCAGCTTCAGCAGAAGCAGATAGAATTTGATGAGGTAAGAGATAACGTTACCTGCTCTCAGCTTCCAGCTGCAGGAGTTGGGCAAACCGTGATTTCATCTGAAGAATAACCCCACACCTAAAGCACTTTCCTGCACCATCAGCAGAGCTGGCTGCACACGCAGAGCCAGCCACCGCAGCTCAGCTGAGGAGCAGAAAAGCCTTAGCCTAGGGTAATCTAATCACCTGTGATCATCCTTCTGTCCTCTGGTTGAGAGGGATAAGCGTTTTAAAATCAGGAAGCCCAGGGAACTTGGGCATAAGCATGGATTAGAAAGATCTCTGGCCTTATGTTCAGTCTAAACTAAATCCTGGAAGACTCAAGACGCCAGAGAGCAGAACAGCAGCATTAGTGGAAGACAAGTGGGATGAGTGAAATAATTACAGACTGCTTAGTTCCACACCAATTCTGTACAAAAAATAGAGGACAAAATGATACAGACTTGAACTTTTAATTAAGAACTGCCTGACAGTTCTTAATTATGTTGGCTATATAAGTCACCAGCAAGGAATCATTATAAAATTGAAAGTTTTAGTTTGCTTTGCAGAGATCAGACACTGCGCAACCCTCACTGATGTGAGAAAAAGCTGTTAGGAATAAAAAAGACAGCCTTTAAAAGGAACTTACATGTCAAAACAAGAAAAATGATAAAAGTCTGAACTCTAGTTAATGAAATGTAGAATCCACAAAAAAGTAGGCAAAAAAAAGAAAAAAAATGAAGAACAATTTGCTAAAGACATAAAAGCAAATAACAACAACAAACCTCATCAAAAAGATCAGAAGCAGAGAGCTGACAGATGATCAGTGGGGATGACGCATGATCAGTGCCAAACACCTCGGTGGAAAATTGGGCCAGTTGGAAAAACCAAATTAATCATCATTATCAGCAGTTGCCACAGAGAAGATCACACAAGACTTTCTCTTGGGATGGGTCTGAGAGGCTGCTTCCAATTAAAATGTCAGTGGGGAGGTTTTAGAACAATTTGAGGGACAGAGTGAACCTTAGAACCAGATGGGATTCACTTGTGTGTCCTAAAGAAGCTTAAATGCAAAATGACCAAACCTATGCTGTGTAAGCTGTCATTTAAATTAGCCGCAGGATGAGAAAAAACCAGATGCGATTGTTACATCTGTCTGTAAAAGGGTGGGTGCTGGGAGACGCAGCACACGAAGCCTGAGCTCTGCGCTAGACAGATCAGAACAAAGTGTTAGGAAGAACAGAATTAGTAGCCAGAGCATGAGTTGATGAACTGGGAAAGAGGCAACGGGGCTCTGTAAAGGAAAATCATATTTTAGATTTTTAAAGATCTTAAACATCATTAAAGGCTATTAAAATGTTATGGGACAAGAGAAAAGGCTCTTTGAAGGAAAAATACCTGGTTAAGAGAAGAAACCAAGGGTAGGAACGAAGAGCAATGCTTTCCATAATGAAAGCAAGTTACTAGTGGGCATGATAAAGGTCCTCCCACGTGCTGCAACTCCAGTTGTTGAACACAGACAAAGACAGGGTAGATGTTACAGAGGAGATGGAGCCAAGCTCTTCTCAGCGGCCAACAGTGAAACGAGAGGAGGCAGTGACCACAAGCTGCACTGAAGGAAATTCAGACTGGATATAACGTAAATGTTTGCTTCGTGGGGGTGGGTAAGCACTTAAACAAGACGTCCAGAGGGGTTAGGGAATCTCCATCCTTGCAGGTGTTCAAAACTAGTTCAAAACTAGTCAAGGCTCAGAGCAACGCGATCTACCTCTGAAGCTGGCCCTGCTTTGAGCAGCAGGTTGGACTAGGTAAATGTTCAGAGGTCCCTTCCAACTTCAATTATTCCATAAAATACCAGAAACCAAAAGAAACTTGTAACTTTTTGTGCTGTAAACTTAACAACCTGTTATCTCTGGAAACTGACGCCATAAAAATTCAAATCAGAAATTTGTTCCCAATTTCAGTACTGAAGGAAAATTAACCAGTAAGCAAACCACAGGATTCTACATTTCTAGCATCAAATGTAGAGCAATTGTTGGTGGAAGTGCACCTCAGCCAAACACACGACTCAACACAGCAGGCACAAACCATTTCAGCACAAAACTTGTGAAAATCAAGATAAGGTAATAATCTCTGGTCTTAATGGCAATGACTCAGTTTCCTGCAACTTCTGTGTCAGAAAGCTGCGCCCTGTACATGCTGCACAAAGGAGTGCAGACCACTCCCAGCAGCTGCAAGCATCAGGAAGGATAATGTTGTTTTGCTTTTTTCCCCTGAAAGGTCACGGGGGCGGAAAATATTCAAGTTTCATCTCATAGGTCATACGAGCAGAAAATAACAGAGTGACTTGAAAATTGTCAGGAGGAACTTAAAACTCAGTCAAGCATCCACGTTGCTGAGGGGAAGAACTGTAATTTCCAGTGGAGAGAAACAGTTCACAAGCTCCAGTGTGAAACCAGGCACCAGCACACCTACAGCTGCTGGAATGAGAGATTTTCACTGACTAGCGTATCCTTTCCGAACCTCTGGGGAATGAGCGTAAGGTACATTTCAGTACACTGGTCCCTCAAGGAAAGCTCCAACAGAACTGCAATATTTCACTTCTCATGGTTAGATTTCCTGTTTCATCACAGCAGCGCCATATCCTCACATACACTCAAGCAGGGAATCCTCCCCTCTGTCCAAGCTCTATGCAACATTCCCATGGGAACCGGAGATTGTCTCTAATGTCAAAGCCCTGCCGTGCTTTTGTGCTATAGGGGTAACTGGAAGAGAGTTAGACTTGCAGATATTCAAGACAGGTATGCACCCTTGTACGAAAACAGGATTCCTCACTGCAGAAAGCTGCGATGCTCAGTACACTGTACACTGGATTTGTTCCCAGACTTTAATATACATACACATTTACACATCACTAGTAAAAATCTGTACACTTCACATTACAGTACATACGAGCCACCAGCTGCTAGCTAACACCAGAACACTGATGAAGCCCAAGACAACTGCCCTAAAACAGGCAGGGGGCTAGTCTTCCCCTCTGGGGAAGTTTCTTTGGGTTACACGTTCCGACGAGACACTGCTTTCCAGAAGGGCAAGCAAAGAAGGTGGACCAGGTCCCAGAAATGGACCTGGAGCTTTTCTTCCTCCTCCGACAGCTGTTAGCAGCATCTTGCTTGCACTCCAGCTCTTGACGCAAGGTGCCGGGATCTTCTGTCTGCCTGCAGCGTCATTTCTTCATCTTCATGTCTGCCTCGATGGCACAGCGACGCCCTCTAGTGCCACCGTCCTGGTCGCAAGGCAAAGAAAAAGAGAGAGTTATGCATCCCTGAACACAATACACTCCCTCCAGCACTCGGGGAGGCAAGGCATTGTGCATCTGGTAATGAATTCTCATGCCTTCCAAACGGGAGAAAGGGAAGCTGTCCTAAGAAGGCCTGCCTCAGACCTACCTAAAATTCACTCTGGACACAGCACAGAGGTGCTGGGATTTGCAGCATCTCTGTGCACTGCTGGCAGCTGGGGCAGAGAGAGGCAACAAGGCTCTTGCCCAGACAGATTGCTTTTGGAGCCTGTACAGTGCAGGCTTTGTCCTAAGCGACAGATTCTAGCTTGGCTCTTAAGGTGGGAAGAGGAAACTGCTGACTAACCTACCTTATGAGCTGCTGATCCCTACGGGAAGTGCTCCTCCAGTTGAGTGACCCTGGCACTAGCTCCCTAGTTTCTCCGCACAGCTCCTTTCCAGGAGTAGAAGGCGAGCTGAGAGCTTCCTTTGATCCGCTGCCCTCTCCCTCTGGCTGACATGCTGACTCTCCTGGAGTACTCCTCTGTCTTTAGATATACATGAGAGAAAACAACTCTCCATCTTGCTCCCCTCTCTCCTTCCTGCAACGCAGAGACTTGGGGTTTCCCAGAGGCAGTATTTTTCCAGACACTTCCAGATCACCACAGGCACAGAGCAAGGTATTTCTGCAGAGCATCTTATTTCCTTTCTGGACCACGAATGATAAAGGAGTACACAGCTGACTCCTCACCCACCCACGGCCCTTTGTACTGTCTCGAATGTGCGGAAAGGGCAGCTGTGTAAGCATGAGAGATATAAGAACTATACTACTGCACCACTTCGTCTGTCTTCCCACTTCCATGGAAAGAAAGCAGGAGAGAAGTTGTAGAAAAAAGCAAAGGCAGATGACAAAATGAGAACACTTGGAACCAGAAGAAAAGACTGAAGCCCCTCCCACTCACCCATGCTGAGAATAAGGGATTGAGATGTTTCTTCTCTGATGATCATGGTTGTACAGCCCTTAAGTTAAACACACACCACTGCAATGCTAAGGATGCTGTGAGAGCGCAGCGACCACCCAGACAAGGAGCAGAGCACGCTGCCAGCAGTACCTGCTGGAGCCTTTCAATACTTACAAAGAGAGAGAGAAGGAAGGCAGGAGAGCCCATTGGGACACTGTCCTGTTAAAAGGCCAAACAGAAGGACTTATCAGATACCAGGTACAGAAATGCACACACCACACAGAAGCACTGAGCCCACGCACGAGCATAGAGAAACATGTGCCCCACTCCCCTTCCCGCATGGCATCAGTCTTACGCAGCAGGAACATAAAAACGGACAAAAGAGCGATGCTGCGAGAGTCAGAGTGCTAGGAAAGGGATATTCCCTCCTCAGCCACGGCAAGGCCTGGTCTACCAAACAATTTCTGCACTGTGCAGTTGCCACTAGAACTAAGCAGGCAGTCCTTGCAGTCACAGCGTTGTGTGCACCAGCGGAGAGCACCTGAGATGACTCAATCAAGTTAGGATGTATTTTTACAGAAGAAAAGAACCAAACAAACCTACATTGCTATCAGTTCAGGTCAGTGCGGAAGTCAAAGGTTCTCTGATGTGTTTTACACAGCAAACCAGACTGGAGTGACTCCCTGGTTCTAAAAGCCTGACTAGAAGTGGAGAACACGGCAGAGGCTAGTCTTCCAGTGCTCTACATCTCCACCTTCCTGCCATGTCACACCTCTTCCAACACTCTGTTCACTTCCCTACAGTTTTCATCACCTCTTTTTAAAAACAGGGAACAGAACTATTGGGATTACAGAAAAAAATCATGAGGCCTGCCTCTGGGATGACATACAGCTCCAGAGCTGAAATCTAATCAACGGACACATTTAAAGAAAAACTTGTTCACATGAAGCTGCTGGAGTCACTGCAGTCTCCAAAACCATTCTGCCTGTCTTTGGTATGGGAACTTCATGCAGTATCTTGGGATTCTTCAAAAGATACCAAGTGCCCTTCCACAGGGCGCAGCATTCTCACCTTCTCCGATGCATCTTGCTTGCGAGTGGAGTCTCGCCCACGCAGGCTCTTTGCACTGATCCCTGACTCTGATGTTTGCATGATCAGTTGTGTGGCCAGAAATTGCTGCAAGAAAACCACTCTCTGTTAAGGTTCTCAGGCAAAACAAGCTCAGTGTGTGTCAGTCAACGATCAGAAACCACAGGCTGGGAATGACTGGGTCAGAGGCAGTTTCAGTTCCTTGTCTGCTGCTCAGAATAAGTTCCTCCATTTACCTCAGAAGCCACAAGTCCCAAGGAACTACAAAACCCCAGTTCAAACTCTGTTAGCCCAGCCAATTGGGACATTCTGCTTCACAAGAAATTTTAAATGGCATATATTCACAGGACAGTTTCATGTACACTTTACAGCGGCATAAACCAGAACAGCCACCGAAAGAAGCAATCGCGTCCCCTGTCATTCACCATTATTGTTGCTTGTTTCTGTTCCTGAACCACACCCTGGTTCTTGCTGGCCTAAGCACTTCCCCGAAGGAAATTAGATTTGAAATTGGTCTGGGCTGAACCTAAAAAACATTTTGCTGTGTTAGTTTTAACTTCTCCACAAACCAGTTCACCACAAACACCCGAGCTAGCGCAAAAGATGCAGGGAAAGATGGGACTACTTCACTCAAAGACACTGTGAGTGAAACAGTGATCTTACACCCAGAAGTCTTTCTGCTAACTATGGACCAAGGCAGATGCTCTGTCCTGCGCTGGCCTCAGCTCAGTACTTTACCTGGATCTGCTCCAGGACATCTCGCTGCATCTCCACAGCCATGTGGTACACATCATGGTCAGAGCTGTTGTACATAACGGCATTTTGAAACATCAGCATAATATCACGCTGGAACTCAGCTGTAGTTCGTATCAGCCCATTCTCAATGTTCTTTTTGATGGTAGATAAATCCATTGGCCTATGAAAGAAACGCAGTCAAAATAGCAACAGAAATACTTAACTCTTTCCCTTCTCTTTTGCAAACAGCCCTGGGGCTGTGACATGTCTAGTTAGGCCATCTATTTAGTTTAGGCAAATAGGTTCTCCACCACACAGGCTGTGTTCCCAAGTACCAAGGCCTCGGTGCAGGAGATGCAAGCTCTCCAGCAGTTACCATGAATGGTAACAACAGTGTGACAGATGTCTCAGGAGAGGCATGTGCTTTCTTCACACATCACTGAAGGAGACATTAATGAGATAGAGCTGCAGCCATTCAACTGTTTAGGAGAGATTTGGGGGGCTAGCAGGGGATTCGGGTAACTCTTCCAGAACAATCCACTATCTGGGACAGTAAAAAATGCTGACTGAAGAAGATGGGTCTTTGGTATTTCAAAGATCAAATCCCACCACTAGACAGAAACTGGGAGAAGCACATCAGTCACATACCACCTAATTAAAAAAAAAAAAAAGTCCTGTGTAAGTCAGTGTATTTCATTCAAAGATAGGGCTGCATCAAGACATGTATCTGTTACTGAAGATGACCCTTTTCTTGGGCAAACCTGTTTCTGACCAAATCATGCCAGAAAAAAAATATTTTCCAAGTCTTGCAGTCTGCATGGCAGCTAAAAACTGTATCTTTCCTGCCAGAAATCCCTACATAAACATGCCAGAGTTCCAATGACAGACGACTGCTGAGACTCACCTTTGCACAATACTGTGGTAGCCTGGTGCTATGTCATCAGTTACAGGCTGCAGGAAGACATTGGCGTACCTGTGGAGAGATGGAGTCCACTTAGTGCCCCGTCCTTGCTGGTAAATATTTGTTTCACACTGTCATGTGTATTTGGCTGCTACCAGTAACAATATGATTCGTTGTCTCCCCGCAGATAAGCTTCCGAGATGGGAGAGTGGAGACTTGTCTAGGATTAGTCATTTCTTTCTGCCAGTTCTCAAGACATCAAACTCACCTGTGATTAGCTGCCGCTCTCCAAACTAGCATGATGGCTTTCTTCCAGATCTTCTGGGCTTGTATCGCTTCCTGGTCCTCACTGCATACTGAGCTGGGAAGGAAAGAACAGCACTTCCTTCAGGAGTCTGCAAACTGCCTCGGAGCAGAAACCTTATGGTTTACTTGGCCTTTGACATGCCTATGCTAATCCATGCTAAAGACAGAAATAAAAAAATGGGAGCTGGTACTATGGCACTGTCTGCACGCTTACAGTTGTAAGCAAGGAGAACCAGACAAATCATCAGCTAATTATCCCTTTGGACCCACTCAGTCAGCAAAACAGAAATGAGAATCCTACCCTCCCTCCACAAAACAGCCTGGGATTTGCACCTGCGTGCCTGAGAGCTTCACTGATACTCACAACTGCGAGGAGGCTGGGCTGCTGGGGATGGAGTCAGCTAGCGTGTGAGACTGTAAAGGTGCGTTATGGACACTGAAGCCATCATCGCTCTCACTCACAGGGGGTTCGTTATCCATCTCTGACAGATATCCCTCACCCTGATCTTCTTCTTTGGGTTCTTCCAAACTGGCAGCCTCACTGGCACCATCCTCATCATCCTCTTCGCCCTGCCCATCCTGAAACAGAGAGTTCATGAGTCTGCACAGCCAGCTACACCAGCAACTCAAGAGCCTCGAAAGCAGCTACGGTTCAGCAAGCAAAGTGATTTTTTGCTATGCTGCTGGCAACCATATAGGCACTTCAACAAAATCCTAGTCACTCTATCCTGCCCTGCCTCCCCCTGCGGACACAGAAGCACACATGCACACACAGCCTTACTGCGCCTGAAGCAACCTCCTGTTTAGCTCCACCTGCAGACTGTCGACTTCTCAGTGCAGAAAGCTGAATGCAAGCTTTGCTTTTCAGCAGATGGGAGCCAAGAAGCAGCAGCAGTGAGATGTTACTAATAAACCCAAGGTGACTACAGCCAATCCAGAATTACCTTCATCTGACTCCTAAAGAGGGCTTGGGCCTCCTCCTTCATTGACTCTGTGAAAGAAAAAGAAGCAGAAAGGTTGATTCTCCAAAACAGTCTTTCCTACAAAAGCTCCTCACCAATGCCTACTGTCCTGCAGTAATTACCACTGTTCCTACACGTATCTTTTCTCCCTCCACCCCAAAAAACCTGAATCAGATCACTGACAACTATCCAGCTAATAATGTTGCATGTAAAAGATTTCCTAGCTGAATTAAGTTACCTGACAGCTCAAATTTGTGCTGAACATCAGCCTGTGAGGAGTCTTCACTCACATTTGGGACTTGTGGAGGGGATGAATCATCATCAGGTGGGGTCTGGAGGGAAGAGAAATGCACAAATCTAGAAGTTTGTGTCAGCTTACTTCAGTGAAAGTGTGGGCACATCTCACTCACCCTAACCTAACTCAAGGCAATGAAGTTCACTGAGCACCTTCCCAACAGCAATTCTGCGCATGGGCGGGGGTAGATACCCAAAGGTACTGCCTACGGCAGAGAGCTTCTCTGCAGATCGAACAGACCAGCAGCATGACTCCCAAGAGAACAGTCAGTCACATTCATTGAAGGGTCAACTTCAACCCAGCAGTCATCCTTCCTCTAAACTTCTCTCCTACCTGCCACAGCTGCTCCTTTCTTTCCCCACACCAGTTCCAGACAGCCTCTCTGCTCACATACCTCTGTCTTCACCGTGTTGTGCACCATGTCTTCTCCCTTGGCCGACTCTATCTCAATTTCAGCAGTCTCTCCTGTTGCTACAGCTTCTCTTTGATCCTCTACTATCTCTTGACTTATAAGCTCTGGTGTTTCAGTCACTCTTGCACTTGCTGGTACGGTTTCCTCAAGGCCCAGCTGATTCTGCTCCTGCTCTGCAGGTTCTGTCTTTATTTCTGATCCCAGCTCTCCAATGCCCATTAGATCTCGAATTCCCTTTGCCTCTGGCTCCTCACACTCCAGTCTCTCCTGCTTCACAGTCACAGACACTTGGGGTATTTGGGCCTGCTTCTCGTGCTCCTGACGAATTGAGTGTTCCCATGGACCAGGCAGGGTCTGAGGGTCATCAGTGTCTTCGCAGAAAGAAGACAGAGCAGCTTCAACAACCGCTGCATCCAGGACTTCAGGATGGTCGTCTACCTTTATTGCCAAAACAAACACAGACCAGTGCAGGCCACGGTCAGAAAGAGGAATTAAAAAACAGTTCATGTTATTGGGCAATGAGACAATTGTGGAAAACACGGTGTACTGGGTTTACAAAGTTCCCTTTCGCAGCCAGACTCCTATCACTCCCTGGGGAGTCTCCCGTGAAGCTTCAGTTTCAGAAATATAGCACTCCCAGAAAGTACGCTGCAAGCAGCATTCATCTGTCTGCCAGAGACATGACCCAAACCCTACCCAACATGAGAAAGAAAGAGATTTCCTTCTGCACTCTGAAGAGGAGCACCAGGCTAAATGTGGCAGACTAGCAGCAGTGGTGTCATAGGGTTATCTCTCACTGATCTGGACAACGATGGTGAGAATATGTGTTTTGGAATAGTTGTACTTTACTTGTTTAAACTAACTAAACTGGTGAACAGTAATCACTTGAAATTAACCTAACTGGATGTGGAGCCAAAGGCACTGGCACTCTGCTTTGCCTCTTTACCTTGTCCTCAATGATGGCTATAATATTTCCAACAGTATCGAAGTCCAGCTCTTCCCCTGTATAGGACACTGCAATATCCATTTTCTCAGCCAAATCCAGGTCTTCTTTCCCATCCATGCAGTGATCTTTGGAAGCCCCTGCAGTGCTGCCAGCCCCAGAACCCAGGCACTCTTTCTTGATGGAATCAATGATCATGGATATTTCACTGCTGTCCATGGACACTGTCACAGTATGGGAATCAGACACTGCCTCCATGGAAACACAGGCTTCTGGCTGGCTCACTGCACAAAGACGAGAGTGACAATCAGAGACCAATCTGCAGAAGTCAAGCCCACACAAACAAACACTGCAGTGGATAAGACCAAGCACCAACCGCAAGTATCCCAGGTCCACCCACAACAGCATGGCTTAGAACAATCCAAGACAAATATGGGTTTGCTTTCCCACAGTAGAGACAAAGTGAGGTTCCAGCCCTTGAACCTCAATCCAGCAACATACCATCAACACCCCCACCCAGCAAACCCTGTTTAAAACCATCGGTTTACTCCGTAACCCAGCCGTAACCATCCTGTCAGCAAGGATGGCGACTCTGAGGTGATACAGGCCAGCTGAGAGCTCGCTGGGTGCTGATCCCCATGGAAGTTCTGCTTTCCAGCAGTGCATGACCCATGAGTGCGTAGTTCAGGAACGCACCTGTGGCTACGCTTTCTGGAGCTGCAGCTGGTGGCACAACGGATGGTGCTGACAGCGTGGGCATCATGACAATGGTTGCCTGTGGCACAGGCTCTACGGGGGGCGGCAGGAGCTTAGCTGGAGGTTCGCTGGCAACAGCGGAGAAGGAAGCAAGAGGTGAGGTGAACTGTGCAGGACCAGCTTCTAAAAGCCGGGAAAGCGTAGGAGCACCTAACAGAGAGTAGAAGGGAAAAGCACATGAGCAAGAAGCAGCCACCACTGAAGTCCACAAAGCCACCACCGGGTTCTTCACTGTCTGGTGGCTTCTTCTGGAAAAAAGAGGTACCTATAAATGGTCCCAAAAGCTGTACGGAGAACCTGCACCAAAAATACATGGCTCCTTTGTGCATGCAGTCTGAGACAGAATCATGCAGACTACGGGACACTGTGTTCAATGTAAGGGCTGGACAGGCTAAGCCACACATGCAGAGAGATGCCCTTCCAAAGGCTCATCCCAATACCATTTACGGGAAATCTGAAAAACAGTGCTGAGAGCCACACAACGGAAGCCAAGACAAACAGTCATCACAGGAGCTGGAAGGGAGCAGAGGGGATCTCTTTGCAGGTCTTTCCTGGAGAATTCCTCTTATATCAAAGGCTGCCACTCAGCTATAACTTCCAGCCTGAGTTTACTGAACTGTCTGGACCAAATTAACACGTCTTACAGAACAGATGTGGATAAGGAAAGTGAGACTATTCACATGGAATTATGTATGAATGAATGGCATAAATCCTCAGTCGCAGACAATGTGATTAAACCACTGGCTGGCATGAGCTGAAAAGCTTCACCTTAGGCAGGTTGTTCTGAAAATGCCCAATGCAAAGACTCTGGCGTTGTCTCTCTCACCCCCTGCTCTGTGGGACTTACTCTGGAGCTCCCAGCCCACTGAGGTCTAATCCTCAACACTAAGCTAAAGCACAGGTAAGACACAAGTTCTCCAGATTCACAGGGAGCTGCACTTTGACACATCGGGAATCAGATACTAGATCAATTTTTCTCCAACTCCCTGTCAACTAATCCTTTCTTTCTATACTGAAATGTCTGGTATTAACCAGTGTCAAAAGCAGAAAACTAGACTGCACAGACTAGGATCGAATAAAGTCTAATTGTTTCAGTCATTTTAGATCAAGGCACTCTTTTTATCTGTAAGGATTATAGTCGTCTTAAAAGAAAGTAGGGCTGAGAGGGACGGGGGTACAGAAATAGGACTATAACTCATAAAGAAGCCAGAAAACCAGCCAGGCTAGATGTCCTTCATCTCTCTCCAAAGAGAACTCATAGCAGAGTCTGAAGGTATATCTGAAGGGTGAACTGTAGGGGGAGAGTCCTGAGTTACCTGAAGCAGCAGGAGATGCAGGGACAGCACCAGGTGCCGACTGCATTTCCCCGCTGTGCAGCACTGGAAGGACGCTTCCTACCTCCAGTAGGACTCCTGAGCTGTTCATGTGACCAGAAGCCACGGCCATTTCATTTTCACCAACCTGCCAAAGGAGGACACAACTGAAGTTCCTGGAGAAACCATCACATCAGTGATTCTCTGCCAGATATGCACCTCCATGAATATGTCCATCATTTGCTGTCTCAGCATTTCTTCTGTGGTTTTTGTCCAGTCTAGTCCCTGTCTGAGGCCCCTTACACAAGTGCACGGCATCACAGTCTGAAACTAGTTTGTTCTTCAGCTACAATACAGCTGCAGTGCCACCTTCTTTTGAAGTCAGGCCAAATATATCATTTGCTCTACCTCAGTTCCTCTGTTCAAGGACCTCAGAACCCTTTACAGATACCAGTCTCTCTAGCCCCTGAGATGGCATGGAATTATCCCTTATTTTGACTTGAGGCAAACTGAAGCACCAAGATGTAAAGTAACTCTCTCAAGGTCACACAGTAAACCTATGATGGACCTTGAAGCAGATGTAAAAGTCCTGTCGATACAAAGAAAACCCAGTCCTCCACAGCCATTATCCTTCCTTGCTCCACCCTATGTTACACTGCACCCTGCAAACATAAAACCCACGGAACATTTACCCAAGCTAACAAATAGCAGTGACCCCAAATCTGACTACTAAAAAAAGAAAGTCAACAACAATACACCTATTCCATCACGCAAGCACTAACAAAGGGAACCCGTGCCACAGGTAGGCTGATGGCTGCTATTTTCAGACTGGGCTCTGAACAGCGTCAGCAATGGTTGCCCTCCTAAGACTTCCAGAGTCACTAACACCAGAGAGGTCAAAGTGGCTTGCCATCCAGTGATTTTAATAACTGTCTACAACTACGAGAAGACTGAAGCACTTAAATATTCAATAACCCCATTAAAGAACTCCCTCTTCCTATGCTATGACCCACTACAAATATTGAAACTCAACTTCCTGCCAAGAATTGTGAGCCCAAAGTAGAAATCACCAAGAACACCTCCATGGAGACAGACTGGGATGATGCTGACTAACACTCCCCCTCCCCCGGGAGAATGATTTCCTCGAGCAAAACCTGCAACTCCCAACTCCTTATGAGTGAGAGGAGACACCCAGTCCTACGTGCTGAATAACCCCTGCAGTCCTACACCCACAGTACTGCCGGGAAAGGGTCCCACTTCTGTGGCTCACAGGGGCAATTAAATCTCTTGGATATCACTTCTGTTGGGACTCTCACAAGAACTGTACATTTTTCAAAAGCCTTTGCAGCTCCCCCTTTTTCAGTGGGAGAGTCTGGAGCAAATTGTTTGTGTGCTTGCATATATGAGCAGAGAGCTCCATACCAGCCTGGGGCTTGTGGGCAGGAGACTGCCCTTCTTCAGCAGCTCTGAGAGCAGAGGGGAAGGAGGCGGAGTTGCTTTTTGTCCTAGCATCTTTTTCTGGGGTGAATCATCAGTGACTGGGGTCATGGGGGCATCCAGGGGAGCAGAGCCTGGAGGGGTGTCAGGGATTCCAATGAAGGAGGCAACTGGGGTGCTGGGCAATGTCCCTGGAGTGACCTGAGAAAGAGAAAAACCACACTGTTCAAAGCCACACTCCACCACACGGCTAGCCCCACTTGCTCCTTCCCCCTAGAGCACTGATCCAGCACACCACAGACACCTACTCCACTCACTCGCTACACCTGCGCCAGATACACGCTTTCACCCTTTCCCTGCCCTGCAGTGCCATTTCCCAGGCACACACAGCAGACTGCCTGGCCAACCCACTGATGCCCCTACGTAGCCTTTGATCTAGGCACCTGATCATCACAGACACGGAAGAGGACATGTATCTCGAGCAGTGCTGTACATCAACCACACTACAGTACTACCACAGCGAAAGGTCTGCAAAATGAGGCAAGCGCTTCTCCCTGGGCTCCTATTCCATGATGGATGCCCAGCCACCCAACGTCCCAAGCTGGTCTTTCCCTCTTGCCACGTCAGGTATCCTTACCGCCGGACTGGCCTCATCCACAGCGGGCTGAGACAGATCTCCCAGAGCATAGTCTCCCCCTGGGGAGGTTGAGCCTGCAGGGGAGCGAACCATCACACCCGTTAATCGTCGTGGCGGATTCTTAATGGCCTGACGAGCTGGAAGAGAACAGAAAAAAGAGTGAGATTCCATGAGTCCATCTTGGACAGTCCCTGAGAGTTACCTCTGACTTAATCCTAAAGAACCCTAATGAAACAATTCATACTGCAGGAATTTCTTGCACCCCACTAGGCTCAGTTACTAGCATGGATAATGCACTTTAACTGCAGATCTCCGTATCAGATGGGTATTCACCACCTCCCACCACTGGTAGGTTAGTTCACTGAACTGCCCCAAGAATTACAAACCAATTAAACATTCAGAACAAATCTCTCTTCCTTTTCTCTTCAGACAACAGTAATACCACAGGGAAAACTAAAGGGGTGAAAAGCCTGACATTTTAACAGCGAGCTCCTTCCTAATCATGCTTCCTCTTAGATACACCTTTTCTGCAGAACTTGTTCCCTTCTCAGAAGTCTCTGCATTTTTCCTGTTACAAATACAGTGCCGGAAAGAGAATATCAAGGATATTCACGGAATTCCTCTCAAACAGCTCTTAAAAAGACTTAAATATTTCCCAAATGTTCTTATGAACATGTGCCTCTTTCTCTGAGGAGTAAGGAAGCTCATTTCCCGCTTACCCTGATAAGCAGCATCTGTAGCCTTCCTCTTGACTTCTGCCTCCTCCTCCTCCATTTTTTTCTTTCTGTATACAGAACCAAAAGCTACTGTCACACAGTGTCCCACTTTCCCTTAGTTCCTCCTGCAGCTTACTGACCCCCACCCCATTATCTTCAGACAACAACGACCTGCCCCTGAGGACTCGGGCTCAACTGCTCTGAGGAGCGAAGCAAGAGTCAGAGGCCAGAGAACAACACGCCTGGCAGGAAACCTCACCGCCAGCTCATCATCAAAGTGGAGAACGCAAGCACGATATCGCAAGCCACCACCGAGCTCTTCACCGAGAAACTCCGTAAGATGTTCCACACAAGCTGGTGCCCCCAGTCTAAACTAAGTCCACCCTCAGAGGCCAAAGCATCTGCCCAGCTGCCCTGTTCCTCTTAACCCAACGTATGTGGAGCAAGAGGTGTCTGATAAACACACACTGTCAGGCAACTACAATCTCAGAAGAAAGCATAACATGGAAATAATTAAATAACCCACATCATAATCTCATTGCACAGCTCCTCCAGTCTGTTATCCATGTGTCCGGCCTGGATCAGCTCTGCATCCTTCTTGAGTTGCCTGTAATCAGAAAATCTTCTTACTTACTTATCACTGAACAATACTCCCGATGGAGCGTTTTCACTCCAAGCACCATCCCACTTGGGCCACTTTTTCAAGACAGGACTCTCAGGCGCACCACAGCTTAACGCCTCTGCCACACACCTGTATTTCTCCTGTGTTTCTTTAATCATTTTCTTCAACTCCTCAACTCGTTCTGCAGTTAGTTTCCGCACAATAACATCTTCCACAGTTTCCACAACTTCTCCTTTCTCACCACGTTTTCTCCTATAGAATAGGAGCAAAATAAAACAGCTCAGACATGAAACTCAGAAAACCTCAGTTCTCCCTTCATAAATGGCTGCTGTCTGTCATTCCTGACACAAACACGCACAAAAAAAAAATCAACCTCCTCTTCCAATTTCTCTTAAGTGATACTGGACAGCACAGTGTTCAAACAAGCTATTCTGAAAAGTTTATCTAATTCTTAAATGCGCCCACTGTTAAAGAACAAATCAAAGATGCAAGCCCACTGCAAATTCTCAACCTGAAAAAAATCAATCATTCAGCTTCAGAGAAGCTTCTTACTAGCCCCAAAGAAACATCTATTTTTTTTCCTCAATAACTCTACTCCATCTTTTGTCTTCGCAACTCAAGTGCTGAAGATCATTCAGCACTATCACAAACCAATACTACTTTTAAACATCCAGCCTTTAATTTAATTTGATGTGAAGTCTCAAAACAAAGTGCCTGGATCTAGGAGTGAGAAGTATCTGAGACCACAAAGCTGCAGTGATAGCATTGATAAGAAAACTGTAAGAAACCACTGCAAATTAGAGAAAAATACGAAACATTTCCCCTTCTCACTCTTGCTGCCTTTTCCACCCCTATTCTGAATAATTTTATGTGTAAGGCTTCTGATCAGTAAGACCAATATGTAGTGTTTTGTTCCAGCCAAATAAATGTTTCTTTTTGCTGCATTCGTCCCCAGCTGCACACTGCAACTCTTACAAATGCAGCGGTGGCAGAGGTCCCAGTTACTCTGCCATGTACTGTAATGATAGCAGGGACATATGGAAGACACTAACAAGTACACAGAACCATGTGATACTGAAATACTTTGGTCTTATGAAAAAAGGAGACAAGATAAGGAGGTATGGGAAGCATGTTCTAAGAAATACTTTGGGCTTGCCTATCTTCCCCATCTGCCATCCCCGGATCCCAGTTATCACAGCCAGATTTCTTCATTCCTGTACACTCCTTTCAGAAGAAGCATTATCAAGTCCTTTGCTGTAAGAACCAACAAGTTCACCCAAAATCGCTGCAGACTGCACTTGCTTCAGACTTTGTACTCACTTAGGGGTCTCCGTGGTCTCCAAGAGCTCTGAATACTGAGATGCACAGTGCTAAGAAGAAACAGAGAAAGTCAGAGGGCACCATGGAGTCAGCTTCAGCAAACGCCTATCAACAAAGCCTACAGAGCACTTACTCTTACTTTGTCAGAGGTCTATGCTTTATGAAGACATCTGACTATCTTCTCCACAGTTTCCCCCATGGCTACACCTTAGTGTAGCTCAAAGGGAGAAAGCATATTCACTTTTACTCTAGCACTGCCCCGGCTAATCTTCAAAACAAAGCTAGAGCACAGATGCTCTCAAATAACAATTCAGAAGTCAAAGCAAGCAAGCATGATTAGGAAAACTGTGCTGTAATGTTTCCATCTATGAATATGAACCAAAAATATTTCTGTGGAGAAGACAAAACATTTTATCAAGGCCAGTTTCATAGCTTAACAGAAACAGTAAGCAACACACAATCCCCAGCATCTCCTCCCTTGACTCTCTTAATTTTTTTCCATCCCTTCTACAACAAAAAATCCCAGGTGCTTGCCCAAACTGCAGGACACACCAAAATACATGGGCATCCACAAATTCCTGGGGCAAGAAATTCCACAGCTTAATTACAAGCCTGGTGAAGAACAACCTCTTTAGGTTTGCTTTGAACCGGCCTCCTGCTAGTCTCAGTCAATAGCCTCTAAATCTTGTACTGGACAAAGCACCAAACAATTAATCCTTATTCACCCTCAACACACCACTTCTGCTTCTGCAGACATCTGTTGTATTCCTGTTACTCATCTCTTCTTTATGGTAAGGGTTCTACCTTTCTCAGCCATCCCTTACAAGGAAGCTGTTTCACGTCTTTGATCATCCTTGTCCTTTCCTTAACTTTATCCAACTGTACCGTAAGCCCAAATTTCATTTCAGAAACAGGAAAAAGTATTTAATCTGATTGAAATAAAATAGATTTTTAAAAAATTAATCTTGCTGTCTTTTTTAAAACAAGCAGTACACTCTCTTAGGCAGCTGCCCTACATATCCCATAAAGAACTCATTTTTTCCACGATTCAAATGGCAGTACCTTACCTTTTGGGAAAACCAGTCAGGCGGGCGTCCTGGCTCTGCAAAAGGTTTGATAGCTCTGCTGACTGAGACCCTACAGGAGAGAAATGGCCAGTCACTGTCAGCCTACCTGCTTCCCCAGCCAGTGTGCAGACAACAGATGCTGACCTGTCTTGATCTTCATCACTGAATAGCCCCCATAAACACGCTGAACTTGCCAAGCAGTTGTTATGTTTAGGAATTATTCAAGTACAGCCCTTGCACTCAAAAATATTTTCCTGTTCCTAATAAATGACAGCTTCAACCCCTTGCTTTGAAAAGCAAGTTTCTGGCTTCTGATGACACCACCACATTTCCACAGAATCCTTACTTTGGCGAGGGGAAAAAGGCAGCAAAACAGAGCTACGAGTTCAGCGCAGAGAAACCCGTTACCAAACGCCCCTCCTGAGCACACCTCACTCCTCCCCACCCCAGCAGCTGCCGCTCGCTGCTCTGACGGGACTCGCTTCGAAGCAGAAGGGCTGCCAAGGCCCGGCCCCAACACCTCCCTCCTTCAGCAGCCCCGTCTTGGCTGCGGACAGAACGCGCCTGGCAGCGGCTGCGGCCCACGCACCGGGCGCCCCGAGGCCCTCACCAGTTCTGGTCGCCGCTCCGCATGACGGACGAGGCCAGGCAGAGCTTCTCGCGGATGGACCAGGGCTCCGTGGGGCCGGCGCTCAGCAGCTTGTGCTCTGCCGGGACACGGCAAGGAGTGCGCGCCACCGGCGGCGGCACCGGGACCCCGCCCCCTGGGACCGCAGCCCCG
>Ga0065711_1035929_pt1 | contig 21659 bp, 16 predicted proteins | sample Hoacrofraction12_FD_59098 | JGI IMG/M metagenome (GOLD analysis project Ga0065711, IMG submission 59098) | Hoatzin crop microbial communities from Cojedes, Venezuela - Epithelial fraction 12 v2 (version 2) | ecosystem: Host-associated > Birds > Digestive system > Esophagus > Crop | place... | reverse complement strand
ACAAGACTGGGCCCAGTACTGACCCCTGGGGGACACCACTTGTCACCAGCCTCCAACTAGACTCAGCGCCACTGATGACAACCCTCTGAGTTCTGCCATTCAGCCAGTTCTCTATCCACTTCACCGACCAGCACTCCTCAAAATAAATAATTTGGACCACAAAACAACTAGATCAAAAAGCAGTAAACTCAATTAAGTTACAGAATCCATCAATGGTCAAGTAATGTCACAAGGCTGACATCTGAATTAAGTAAGTACTCTACAAGAGCTACTGTTGTGTATCTGCAATTGATCAGTCACTGTGCTCTCAGCTTATATCAAGAAACAATGACCCAAACCCTGCATCTCACCAGCTACCAAAGCAACCAGGCTGTCCAGCCAGGCAAGTACACTGTGTGCAGTGCAAGAAGCAGTACTGCTGTTATTGTGTCTCTGAGGATGAGGTACTACTCCAGCTCACAGCTTTGTGAGAGGGTTGTGCACACCTGTGTTCGTAGAGCTGCATATTGATGACCTTGAGATGCTGCATCTTCTCTTAGGTCTCCCTCCCATCAAAGTGAGAGAATTCTACAGCCTTGTCCGGAATAGCCATAAGACATATGTGTTGCATCTGGAAAATGAAGTCTCAAAACACAAATTGCAACCACTGACAAAAATTGGCCCCTTAGGAGAAGACAAAAACCCCAAGACACTCTTTGGGAGACTCAGTGCAGTGTTTCTGCATTCCGAGCTGGGATTTGAGCTCATGGGTCCCAGGAGCACCACGTCAATACTCTAAAGTAGATGTATTAGAGCTAAGTGCCAAGTTGGCTGCTGCTGCAAAGCCTCATGTAAATATTACACCTCACTCCGCAAGGCACAAAATGTTTGGTTTCTGAGTCTATTAATATAAAATAAGGTTATGGTATAATTAATATAGTCTTGATTTTCCTATAAATCCACATTACTAATAAGAGTACAAAGCAATTACTCAAAAAATATTTTCAACAAATGGCAGTTTTCACTGATTAAAAATGGAGTTTGTGTTTTAAATGTTATTTACGGGTTTGCTGAAACGAATAATTATTAGGTTATTGAGCCACAAGATAATTAAGAAAAGTGTTTTTACTTAAACACACGTGTCAGAAGCTACACCAGGGAGTTTAGATGCATGCAATGTCCTTTAGGTTTTTTTTTATATCTTCTAGAAATCATGTATCCACTTGCAGACTAGAGAATGAAAGATTTTTTTGTTTCAATTTTAAAAATTTGAACATTCCAGATGATTATTCCATGCCTTTAGGTTGCGAAGTGGATACCTTTGTATTGTAAATTCTGTTGTAATCTGGAAAACCACTGCAAAAGTATTTCCCTTCACTCACTGAAGAATTAGAAGTTGAAGTATCCATAGAAAATGAAACTAAATATCTTGGCCAAATTTTGCATATGAATATTAATGTTAACTCACTCTGTGTTGATTTAGAACTTTCTTCAAATTTTTAATTTTAGCCTTCACAAGTGTATATGTAAATTGGTACATTACAAAGCTGTATGCAATTTGGATGCATTCTTCATATTGCTGTATTTGTAGAGGACTTAATTCAGTTCTTCATACCTGATTTTTTTTTAAATTGCTCAATTAAAACTATTTTGGTCCTAAATCTGAAGGGGAAATTCTTCTTTAAGACTTTGTCTTGCGTAAGATTTTTCAAACTTCAGAGCAGCAGGAGAAACTGTCCCAGAGTGATCAAGCACCAATTTTTACTGTTAAGCCCTTGAAGTGCATTTTGTGATTGGTGAGGGAAATGATAGGAACGTTGGAATACTGTTCATTCGGGATATGTGTCCCTTATTATTCTACCCCAGCATGTGATAGCTTTGAGTCCAGAGCTATGTGCGGTAAGAGGCCTTTTGGCTTTGTGTCCCATATGTAACAGCTATGCAGTATCCAAAACTTACAGAACCTTCTCTGTAGGGCAGTGTCATCACATTGTTTAGGCGAGATTTCCTGCCATAAAAATCTGGTAGGTGATAATACTTTTTTTATGGCTTTTGTGGAAAATTTGGAGTGTTTCAATGGCATGCCTCAGCTGGAGAGGTTTAATCGAGTGCCAGGAAAGTAATTTTTTTTCCAGTATATTTCAATGGGAAGGAAGAATGTCCCACTGAAGAGCACTGGACATGCATGAAGCAGTTTTATGGGAGCATGTCTTAACAGGATTTCTTGTCTTTCTCTTATCTCAGACCTGTGACTTTTAAAGTCCAGCTATCAAGCTTAAGGTAAGGTAGTTTCTCCTCCACAATCCTGGGCTCAGTGCCTGCTCGGTGGTGGTGCTGGTAGGCTCATGGCCAAAGTTAGTCTCTTGAATCTCCCTCTTTACTTGATATTGAGGCAATGAAGCATCTTGCTCTGAACAGAGTTAATAAATGTGTGACTGAGAAGTTGAGGACATCTCAAGTGAAATGGTTATTTATGTATCTCTTATCTCAGAATGTAGTCAATATGATATGATCACGTTTTCCTCATTAAGCGCTTCCTCATTAACAGTGTATCGGTTTCCTATCCATTCTTGGACCCAACCAGCATCAAATACCAAATGATCTTGAAGTTTACCATTAGGTAGAGTGAAAACGCTAAAATTGGAAGACCCTCAGTAATTCCATGGCATCAGAAAATTAAATTTCTGCAATAACAAATTACAATATAATGAGGTCACATTAGAGGAATAAGAGGCCCAGATGCCTCAATGATTTAATCTGTCTCTTCCTGTAGGCCTGCACCTAATTTTAATGAATAGTTTGATAGATAACATATTTAGTTCAAAATAGGTCTTTAAAGACAGTTTTGAGAGTATTATATTTTAAAGATGCTATCATAGAAATTCATTTCATTAAATGCTTGATAAGAAAAAATGACTATACAAACGTACTGGTATCAGCCATACTATTATGACCCATCTGCTCTTATTGAGTAAAGTGACAGTAATATATCTTTATTGGTCTGTTCCTTCAATGCTGTAGAGGCTGATTTTCCTTGTCTAATGAAAAGCCAAGTGGCACAAAAGAGATAGGTACCGTGTGTGCTTCACCTTCAAGAAAGGAAGCAGAACATCAAGTAAAATCCTCTGTAAAGAGAATAGTCAGGTGTAAATATATACGTGAGTCCACGAAGGATAAAAATAACTGCCAAACCCAGAATGGTTTTTTATTCATGTTTTCTAGTAATCAAATGTATGTTTTGATCTAATGACAAAGAGCGTGAGGAACTCTGAAACAGAGATTTGTCACCAATTTGAGGTGAGTTATACTTCAGTTGGAGAAAAAACTATCTTGTTCACAGTTGTTTTTTTTTTATACCACAACACTGAAACATTTCCGTAGCTGCTGTGATGTTGCCTGAGGACCAGACATAAGGAGATCTGTTCTGAGTGATCTCTGGTTGGGTGTGGTAGCCCCTCTCATTCTTGTCTGATCTCTTCAGTCCTGGTTTATTGAGACCTCAATATCCATCACTCTGATATTCAGCTTATTGCTGTGTAATCATCATGTCATTTCCCAAGTCCACGATTTTTCTCATGGTGCAGTTTAGTTACATACTTTCAAATACATTTGCTTTTAAGAAAAATGGCAATGATACAGCAGTTACAGACACACCAAGTCCAGGTAGTTGTATAAAAAAGGAGAAGTTTGAATGCCTTCTGACAGCATGCACTTCTGACCCGTGTCTGCTGAGACTTCTGCTGAGCCTCTGTTCCTATGCATATGAACATGTCATTCCCTGCAAGAAAATTCAGAAGCGGCCAAGGGCTTCCAAAAATGAAGTCTTCTTTTTAAGAATGAATTTTGGTGCATTCTATTGAAGGCTTTGAAAATAAGCACTGAGACTTGACCTGACTTCAGGGAGAAGCAAGTAGAGCTAAGCAAATGGATGTTATATTATCTGGAGACCTTGTCTTCTTGGGTACATGTTGTCCTCAATTCTACAATGGTTGTACTTAGACCTTTAAGCCCTTGTATGATAACTAGAATTTATTCAGCCTGTAGGATATGGAAGATAAGGGTACCACGAAGAAAGTTCATAATCTCCTCGAAAACTGTGGGTGCGCAGGTCATATTTTCTATAGCTGACATTTGAGAATCTGAAAGGATTTCTCCTCTGAATGTCCCCTTAACCTGGATAATCTGGGAATTAGATTTACTGCAAAAGAATTGTAGAATTCTCCAAATTCTTTAGAACTTTTTTCTCTATCTGTATTCATAAGGCTTAGATTCAATTCCTTATCCATTTAATGGGGACTGATATAGCTGGCTTCTAGCTGTTCATGTAGAAACTTCAGAAATTTTCAGGTATATACAGATCTCTAAATAAAACAGAAAATCTTACCTGAAAAGACAGGTGAAGCTCGACAGCCAGGAAGTACCAAAGTTAAAACACCTTGCGGACTCGTGTCTGCAAACTGTGTACATGCATTATGGCAAGGTCTTTAATCCAGATGATCCACAGCAGTTTTTCTTCATTCTGTTCTGGTGAGCGGTCCTGTATGTCATTTAATGCGTAACATCCAAAAGCTGCACTGAGCAGAAATGTATTCATTTTTCATAGTCTTTTCTCTGATTCTGATCTCTGGGTCTTCTTTGTAGATAAGAATGAATTTATTTATCCAACATACCAGCAAGGTAACAGGATCATGTCTCAGTTTTACAAATTGGGAACAGAGACACTGAGAATACAGCCGAAATTGCCCTATATCAACTCATTTTTAGATGCTAATTTTCAAGACTAGACCCTAGGTTTTCTGGGCATTCTGCTGCCTTTCATGTGTTCAGAGCAGAGTTCATATCAAAATTTTGCCATAATGAGAGTTCAGTGCTCCAGCTGTTTCAGATTGGGCACTCAGAAAATGAGACAGGAGCGATGACAGAGAAAGAGTTTGCACAAATGCTGTGATCGGTATCACGCAGAAACTCTATGATCTAGATGGAGAAAAAATTCAGAGCTCAAGATGATAGTCAAAGGACTTAATCAGGAAGACAGCCTTTCCTAGAAATTTTCATCCTGTTTCACCCCATATGTCCCTTTCTCAGCAACCAGGCAGACATGGGAGTCCTTTGCATAACTGTCCACTCCACTTTGATTCATCCTTAGGACATGGTCTGTCCAGTAAATTGCATGAGGCAGGAGTACTGCAGATGAACATGATATGCCATGTTTATCATATAAAGTCATACAGTTAAATATACTTTGATAATGTATATGTGTCTGTGCAGACTGTAGGTTATCTATTGACATGGTTTGAGGCATTTCGTAATTTTGAGTTCTTCACTTTGCAAACTTAACATCCCAGTAGTAGGGTGTTTGTTATTTTTTTTTCTAATAACCTATTTCCAAGAAAATAAACAATATAATATATGTCCTCTTCTGCAATCACATCAGGCCAATTTTTCATTTCCTTCTCTCAGAATAAGCAGGAGCTTTAGATAACAAAGTACAATTGTCTTCATGCATTGTACTATCAGTGTCATTTAGTAGCCCCAGACCACGAATTTAAATGTAGAACTTGCTTCTTCCTCTTCCACCATCCTCATCCGTACTGGGTAGACTGCTTAATCTGTTCCACCAGCAAGCTCCAAAATGTGCTAACTGGCAGAAACAGATGTGAAGTATAGTTGGAAAAAAGAAGACAGTAGAAGGAACATCCTCAAGGCGCTGATTCTAAAAATTGCTTCTGACAAGGAAGTTGCACCCACTTTGATCCCTCCAGCACCTTGAACAGGCACATGATTGTGTGACCTGTTGTGGCAGCAGAAGTATGGTAGCTTATGTCAAAGACTGAAAGCCTAGTTCTGTCATTATTAGCTTACAAAAGCTAATAAAAAATTCAATATCTGAACATTAATCACAACATTGAAAACAAGTTTACGATCACACTCCTGTCTCCCTTTACTGTCAGTGCCTGAAATAATTTTCCTGTTCATTAAGATAGAGGCTGCAGCCAAGGACATGTGTGCAGTGTAGTGGGCATTGCCCACTATGTGAGCTTCTTGGACCACAAAAGGAAGAAAAACAGAAGTAGCTTTTCTTAATTTGCTAATCTGATAATGTCCTATCTCTGTGATACTTATTCCAGTGCGTACACACATAATGTCTCAAACGCTTGTCTCATCAACGTTGTTTCTGATAACAGTTCTTCCTTCATGTTTCATTGCATCTCATATTAGAAACTTAATTTACTTTGAACATACCATCTTTGATGCTTGTGTGACTTGTCATTCACATGTTAATGCTGTAAAATGAAGTTGGTGAGAATTATGTACATGCTTGGATATCTGTCTGATTGTGTTGTTTATTTGCCCTGATAGCATGTTCTTGTTTAGTCAGTGAATTTGCCTTATCTGGTTAGCTGTCTGGTACCTGTTCTTCAATTCTTGCCTTTGAGTTGTCTTGAAGGAAGAATATTTCTGCCTATATAACCTCTCAATGACATATAATCCATTCTGGAGGTCCCAATGCTTGTGGTCCCTGTGCTGTCTGCTTTCTGATTCCTCCCTTGAATTCACAGGAGAGATGTATCTGATCTGTTCAACAGCTCTCTGCATTTTGGTACTTATATGACTTCATCTCCTGACTTTTTCATACACAGTATGAGTACATCCCACTACCTTGAACTTCAGGCAGAACATATCCATCCCTTTAGACAGGAACAGTACTTCTTCAGGTAGAAGAGCTATCCTTTAATTTGATCGCCGAGCACTAGCTTTTTAACTGTATTATTCAGAAGAGGAAGAGACAGCAATGATACAAACAGCCAAAATAATCAGTATCAGTCCAGTAAAGTGTGACAGCTCCTCTCTGTGATCTCTCACTGCATTATGGGAATAGAAACACACATTCATCCAGTGCACATATTGTATATTAACTAAGGAGATACTTTTTGAACAAAAACAGCATTCCCAGTGTGCTTTTGCAGCTCATTATATCTAGGAATGAAGCCACGTACCCTGTTAGAGCTGCATCTGCTACAAAGTGCAACAGCTTGTCAGCTTTCTGGTTGCTGTGTGTGCTTCAGTCTGGTGCTCTTCTGTCTGCATTGGACTCATCTTAGAGTCAGCCTTGTCAGTTCCTCTGTGGGATGAACCAGAGCTGCATGGCCTTGTCTCTTTCTGCCCCCCCAGCTGGGACTTTGGAGGAAATTATATCGTACTAGGGACGAAAACCAAGATCCCCTAAAAACCCTCTTGATTTAGAAGGAGAATGAGATCATTAGTGCAAATGGGACTATTTTCTTTACAAAGCCCTGGCTGTGGTGTGGTGTGGCTCCCTTCCATCAAAGCAGAGGGTGCAGGAGCATTCCCTGACCCAAGCCATTGCCAGTGTTTGCACTCAGAACTGGGATCCTGGAAGAGCTCCTGGGTCTGCCAGTTCAGGTGTGACTACAGGACAGCTGCAGTTCCTGTGACAATCCCTCCCAGATGACAAAAACTGATTACTGACAACTTCACTAGTGAATCACCAAACCACACTATCAATGAGGCTGGAAGGCACCTCTGGAAACTGTCTAGTCCATCCCCCACGCTCAAAGCAGGGTCAGCTAGACCAGCTTGGTTAGGAAGTTGTCTGATTGGGTTTTGGATATCTCCGAGGGTGGACGCTCCACAACCTGTCTTGTCAATCTGTGCCACTGTTTGACCACACTTGTAGTAAAAATAGTTTTTTTAAAAAACTCGTGCTTGTTGCCTCTTATCTTTTTCCTGGGTACCACTGAGAAGAGCATGGCTTTATCTTTACTACTCCCACCAGGCATTTACACATTCTTAGGATCTCCCCCAAAGCCTTCCCTTCTTCGGGCTTAACAGCCCCAGCTCTCAACTTCTTGTATGTCAGATGCTGCCATCTCTTACTCATTTTTGTGGCCCTTGTCTGGAGTGTCTTCAATTTTTCCATGCGTCTTTTGTACCAGGAAGCCCAGAACTGGACCCATCACACAGAATATGTCTCAGCAGTGCTGAGCAGAAAGGAAGGGTCACCTCACTCCCGCTGCAGGCAACAGTCTGCCTATTGCAACCTAGGATGCTGTTGATGTCCTTTGTTGAATGGGTGCCTTGCTGGCTCATGGTCAACTTGCTGTCCACCAGGATCCCAAGGTCTTTCTTTGGATACTACTTTCCGGACTGTTGGCCCCCACTGTGTTCTGGTACCTGGTGTTTTTCTCACAGTATCCTGAACTCCAGCATCCCATGGTCACTGCAACCAGTGCTGTCTCTGATGTGAACAATTCCAACCAGCTCTTCCCTTTTTGTAACTATGAGGTCCAACAGAGCACATCTCACCACTGGCTTCTTGATCATCTGTGTCAAGAAGTCATCATCAATGCACTCCACAAACTTCCTGGATTTCTTATGCCCTGCTGTGTTATCCCTCTAGCAAATACTGAGTTGGATAGTCTCCCATGAAGACCAGGGCCTGAAATGTGGTTTATTCCACTTTTCTGCCTCATCAACTACTTCTTCCTAATCACGGTTCTGTAGCAAACAGCCATAAGAAAGTTGCCCATGTTGTTTTGCCCACTAAACCAGATCTATAAGCTCTCAGCTGGCTCTCACCCATCCCAAGGCAGAGTTTCATCCATCGCCGTTGCTCTCTCATGTACGGGGCAACTCCATTCCTCACCTTGTCTTTCCCAAAGAGCCTGTATCTAGTCGCTGCATGGTTCCAGTCATGTGAGCTGTCCCATCACATCTCTATGATGCCAATGAGATCTATACAGCCCTGTATAGCACTGCACCTACACACAGACCTCTAATTCTTCCTGTTTGCTCCCCCTGTTGCATGTGTTAATGTACAGACACTTCAGAGAGGCACTCAATCGCTCTGATTTCCCAAAAAATGTATGACAGCTTCCTCCATATTGCTGTCCTGTAGGTACTTCCTTATGTGCATGCACATACTTGGGTTGGACCTCCCTCTGCCTTGTTTTGATGGTTAAAAAATCTCTTTTCCACATCACTCTGCACTCTTTGCTTACCAACCCAGTCCTTCTCTTCCAGGGGAGGTTGTCATCACAATCCCCATCCCTCCCAGTTTAAAGTTCTCCTCACCCTGTTGGCCAGCTTATTGGCAAAGGCACCCTACTTGGTCAGATTGATCTTATCACTTCCTGGCAGTTCTCAGTCTTCAAAGAGGTTCCCAAGGTCCCGAAAGCTAAATCCCTGTTTTCAACACCTGCTGTGAAAACAGTTGATAGTGCACAGAATTGCAGAATCCATCCACTTCTTCCTGAGACTTTGTCCTTGACCAGCAGGACCAAGGAGGCATCAGTGGACCCCCATATCCTTGGCCCTCATCCCAGAGCCACATAATCACCCTTGACATGATCCAGGCTCCCCCTAGCCGTGCAGTAGGTGACCATGTAGAAGAGTAGTGGGGCTTGTGGCTCAATGACCAGATAAGCCTTGGCACCATCCCCGGTGTCCCAGATCCAAGCCCCCAGTAAGTGGCAAAATTCCCTGGGCAGCAGATTAGGCCAGCAAAGTGACCTGTGTACCCTGTTGCTGCCTCTGGTGAGGAGAGGGGAACCCTGTGCTGCCATGTGATGCTGTGCTCCATCAGCTATGGCCATACCATGGAGGTGGGTTTGGAACTTTGTCTCCATGGGGACTCAGGTAAGATCCAGAGGACCTCTTTCCTCATTTTCAATGCCACTCAGACCCCCACCAGTGTCCACCACCTATGGGCAGGTAGCCCATCTCCCCAGTGCCATCTTCTGTGAGAGCCCCAGGTATCTCTGCAGCCCAGCTTGGAGAGCCGTGTCTTACCCTCAGGAGCTCAAGCAGAGCTGAGGTCTGAAGTTCATGTCTTCATACATCCTTACATTGCTACAGACCCCAGTCATCTCATCTATATGCACACACCCCAGAGTAAGTCATTTAAACAAATAAAATACTTTCTTCCACAGACAGATAAGGAGGAAATGTGTGGCTTTTTGTCCCTTACATGTAAGTACCAGAGGAGCTCAAACAATTGAGAATATGCAATTTATCTAAAAAGGCAAATTTATTTTGTCTTTAGAGAATTACTCTGCAGGCTAGCTTCAACGGCTGGTATGTGAAACTGTGGGTAATATTGTGGATTACTGGTGTTTTCTGACAGATGTGTGTTTTTATTCACTCATGTTTATTAAAATGCTTAGCTGTTTTGATTAGCCAGATAGAAAACACAACATGGAAATAAACTTTCCAAAATATTTCCGCAAAGCAGGATGTTCTATAAAACTGTTGGAAAGTGAGTTGGCATTGTTCTGATTTTTGAAGGAAGGCAAGCACAAGCGTTTATTTTGAAGCGGATAGAATACAGAAGGATCAGAGATAGGATTTCATTCTCCTCTGCAAACCTCCTTCCAGATCTCTAAGTCTCTCACAAAGCAGATGTCATTTTGAAGATTCAAAATAGAAAACCACTGAAAATCAGCATTCTTCAAGAATGCTGCTATTCTTTATTCCCATTTGCCAGTAGAAAGCATGTATCTTGAATACTGATTATGTATTATTCTAGGAAGCAGAGGACTTGGTGAGGCAGTTACGAAGCAAACTCCAAAACAGCACTGTGGGATAACCTCATTGGTTTCAGTGGCTAGTGTTTTTTTCTATTATCGTTTCATATTACTGCAACTGTTATTTGACCCTCAGAAGCTTAAATGACACATAAAAGCCTTAGGAATAAGGCTCAGTTCAACAAAATTCTGTATTTAGTCTTACTGATAAAACTGCCACTAATAAGCATTAGGAGCACTGAGATTCTCCGTTTCCGAATCTGATTTTGCAGTATGAAGACAAAGAAACCCAGTCTACTCATTAAAGGAGATGCCTCTCATCTGGGTTATAGCCAGTGTCCAGTGAAAAGTATTTTCCTTGACTTCATAAGGCTTTGATAGTAGCCTTCAATGGAAAGTGCAGGACAGCAGAATGGCTTCCCACGAGTTGCTCTAGAACAATGGCCCTCTAGAGTCCCTTTTTTCTAAGCAACAGCTTTAAGTAATTGCTCTGAAAAAAGTGACGTGACAGCCAAATTTCACCAAGAGACCTTACCAATCCCTTGATACTAACGTCGTAATTAACATCTATTTGCCTACAAGCAAGCAAAGAACTGCCTATCCTTTCTGGTTTTAGGCTCTTTTCTGTAAACTGTTAAAGAATCAAGAAGTACAGATTCTTTAAAAATCCTGGGTATGTTCCTCTCAAAGTTGATACTTGTCTGATTATATTACTCAGTTGGTTGGAATTGCAAAGGAGAAATTTCCTTCCAGATGCAAGATCAGTTCACCAGAAAGTGATGGGACCTCCTGAGGCTGGATGCTAGTTAAGGTAAGCTTGATGTGTTTTCCTGCCTGTAGTGCTGGCTGAGTTGTGTTGATGCAGAGCTGCCTCTTTGTTTCCTACACTCTTCTGGCCAAAACTCAGATCTCTGAGAACCAGGAAACTTGCTGCTATTTCCATACTGCCATTTTTAACCGATTATTCCTGCAGCACAGGTATCATTTAATGAAAGATGTTATTTAACACTAGACTTCCCCCCATCCATCAAAAGACACAGACATTCCCAGAGTCCACTTGCTGCTAAAAATTCTCTTGGTAAGGAGAAACAGAGGTTAGCACACCTCTAGATCTCATCAGTTAAATAGACTTTGCTGAATTTATTCCAGTGCATACCAAGTAGGTGGACAGGGAAGAGAGGAACAGACCCCTGACCTGTGAAGCAGAGTTTCTTTAACCTTGTATCTCAGTCACAGCCCTGCCAAGCTTATTTAGCTCCCCACCCACTTACCATACTGAATGCAACTGAAATAAAACCCGACCATTCCCAGGGGCTATTGTCCACAGCACACTGTTGAGGTTAAACATCTTTCATCTTAATTTGGTTTTCAAAGTCTTTATGTTTCTCAAAGCCAGCACTATGAAGAGCAAGCTACATCACCAAGTAAACTTAATACTGGATTGATTAAGACTTTGTGTTGAATCTTGTGATCTGTGGACTGGATGGTACAAATTTTAGGTCCTTATTCGTAATTTTGGTCTCTTCTCTTCACAATAAAAAATGGGTAGCCTTAAAAGGTGTGCATGTAACACTGTTTCAGGCCAATGGAGTGACATGTGAGACACAAGTACATGTTCTCAAACCACCTATAGGTGTACTGTAAAGCTTGGTACGGATTTTTTATTTGGTTTAGTGAAGAAGCAAACCAAGAATATGTTGAAACTTCTGTAATCATGTGGCTGCATTGAAATACGTCAGGAAAATGAGTAATGTTCTTTTGGAAGGAGATGTTCCTAAAGACAGTGCGGTGGCACATATTATTAAAACTGACCTTTTTTTAATTTTATAAAGCATGTCAAATATATTCCAAAACATGTTTAATTACCAGTGGGAGAAAAACTTCACATGCTTCTGCTTGGCTCGTTGACTTGACATGAAGTCTTTTTAAAAAATTATAAGCCTTGGAGTCAATACCCCGGAGGGTCCCCAAAGCGTTTCCTGGATGATAATGATGCAATAGTTTTCTATCCTATTGATGGTTGTCCCAGAGCACCTCCGAACAAATGCTCCCATTCCCTGAAAGCTGCTCAAGTACCAGGATGCTGCTATAAATGGTTGAAATGTGATGCAGTTTCCCCTGCAACTTCCTCCAGCTCAGCCTAATGGGGATTAAGAGCCATTAAAGGCTCTTTGCAGCATATGCAGTTGCTATTGATCAGTTGTTTTAGCCAATGATCTGATTACAACAGTCTTCTGTTTCCAGTGCTTTACTGGCAGAAAGAAGCATACAAACATACAATAAAAGGTGAGGAATGAAGGTACCAGACCTTTCTGTGTGTGCCAAGAATCTGTTTAGTTGCTAAAATGAAAGATTCCCATTGTCTTTTTCCATGAGTAAAAGTTTCTACCTGCAGCTCAGAAAGTCAGTCTGGAGAAAAATCAGATATATGAGTAGAACTCCAGGGGTTTTGTTTTGCCAGAGCATGGCACAGCGTGTTTTGCATTCTTTGCTGAAAGGTGGCAGCGTTTAAACACGATGAGTTTGGGAAATGCATTACCCCTTTTGTTGCTGTAAAGTTTAAGAAAACTTCTGAAAGGTCAGAGTGCCAGTTCCTGTCCCCTTGGGCTGGCAAACTGGTTGAACTATGCTTTTCCTTGTGCTGGGTCAGCATTCTAGCCTCTGGGCTTTTCACACAAGCAGGTGTTACCCTCTTCTACCACTTCTGCTTGAAAGAACCCAGAGGTAAATCTTTGCTGTACTGAACCCAGCCGTGTGCAAATGAGGTGAACTCCAAAAGGAGATACTGGATTGAGCTCCTGTGAAGGGTAATCTGGCAGCAGTATCTCAACTTTCTGACTCCTCCGGGACTGAGCCTTCCAGGTCTGTGGACTGTGGAGGCTGTTCAGGATGCACAGATGCAGACTTGAAGAAGTCAATGTCAAAGTCAAATGTACAGGTTTCCCATGAGAGAAGGTGAAGTTGAGTAGAGCCTCTCTGGAGAGCAATTATTCAGTGTCAGCACTGAGTCTCACCTGAATTCTGGTTTTGATGCCTATGTTCTCCTAATATCTTGAACATTCGTTCTCCGAATGACTTTTCTAGCAAGGTGAGGAGGAAGGAAGGGCACTGAATTGAGAGGATTGTTACAGCAAACCTGAGTCAAAAGAAATTCCTGAAAATTCTGACAGTCTCTTGTGCTCTCAGCACTTATTTTGCAGCATCAGATGGCTCTTGGGGAAGAGATCAGGGTTCATTTGTCTCGTTATGACAGTCTTCTAGGAAACGGTAGCAGATCAGAGGTAGCACACTGACTTTGTTGTTCAAAGATACAGAATTCCTGATAATCCACTATTTCAAAGTGTGAATAGGCACTAGGTTTAGGAGACTAGATTTGGTGGCTCACACTTATGATCCAAGATGTACAGGGTTAGTTTGCTCTGTGTGACTGGATAGGGAATACAACAGAGACATTCAAGCCTTCCTCAGGATACAAAAAATTTTGGAAGGTACTTCACTAGCAAAGGCACAAAATTGCTCAGCTAGCAGGGTTACTACTTAGATGGGTGCTAGGGATCTCTCAGGAGATGGTCCAGAGTGGAAAGATGTGTAAGCACATCAATGTGCAAGATGTGTAAGTATTGGTACTTTAGTTTTGAAAGTGCTGTATGGGTGGGTGTCCAGGGCAGAAATGAGATCTCTGCCTGGCAGTGAAAGGAAATGTTAGCGATGGAATGATAGCTAAGGAAAGAAGTGGGAGAGAGATGTCTTTCTGACCGCTGCAATAATTTGATCTTGATTCCTAGAAAGGGCAGGAAGTGTTTTGTATTTCTTCTCATTTCATGATGAAGTGCATCCACCCCAGAGCAGCCTGGCACTCCACAAAGGACTGCAGAATGCTCCTGCATGTGCAGAGGACAACAACCTGCTTCAGAAATGTAAGCATGAGCAGAAAATTACTCTTGCCCACCTTTGGAAGTGCCAGCATTTATTGGCAGTTCAATGACGCCCTATAGCACTTTGGTGTTCTTAGAACAGACAGAAACTCAGACAGGGCACAAATAAGCTATCTGTATAATTTAGTGATACCCTGGGGGAGGAGGCTACAGCCCTGCTCTGAGCCCTGATGATTCAAAGACATTTGTTTCGTGTATGAATGATGTAGAAATTCATAGAATATTTTATTGAGCCTGTATCTGATTCTTGAGTGGTTTTCTTTTTGTGAGACCATTCCCAGCTGAATAATTCAGTTATAACAGAGACCACTGGTTTTGATAACTAAAAGATCACAATGCCCTAAAAGCTCAACTCCAGCAGGTAACACCAGAGACCATGTTTCCTATGATATGCCCTCAGAGCTCAGTAGATCAGTTTGTTGATTCTTTTCCTAGAGCAAGAGAATTTCATGTAGGTTTGTGTTGCTGTAGGTGTTCCTGCACCACACAGAGCTCCCAACACAAAAAGTGCAGAGCATTAGTGAGTGTCCTTGTGGGCTGCTACCTGGATAAAAGCTCCTCAAAAGAAGTCGTTTATTACTCATGACTTTAGCACAGCAAAGAGCTGAGAGCTGCTTTTCCATCTTCACAGCCTCGAATTCAATCACTTCTGCAGCATCTGTGTATTTGGTATTCGCATCTCTGTATTTTACGCATAGGACCATAAGGAGCAAGGAACTCTGTTATACTGACTTACCTTACTTAGTATACTTAGGTCTTATGCAGATCTGTCCTCCCTCTACCAGTCTAGATTGAGAAACTGGGTGCAGTGGAAACGCTGCCAGCATCTACTTGCTATAAAAAGCTGATAGTCCTTTGTGGGCCATGAGAGGAATGACAAATATAGCTTAAAGTCTGCATTGCTTACACTACACTTTGGTGAAATGATACCCTGATACTGGGATGGTGAAATCAGTTTCTCCACATTGCAGTCATTGTTTGTGACCGTGGTAGGTCAGAATTTTCTGTGTCAGTCAGTCATTTTACTCCTGACTTTGAAAATCCACAATGTTGCCGACTCTTTTGATAGTGAGAATCATACGATTTTAATAACAGGGTTACTTTGCTAATCTTTTAACAGTACCTGGCAGGGTCCCTGTGCTGCTTTGCTGTCTTGTCTTAGGATCCTTGGCTCAGAATGGATGCCATTTTTCATAATTTTATATGGAAAAAAGGTCTAAGTTGAAGCTGTCTGCCATTTGCTCAGAGATGCAGCTTCTAGCTCAGGTGGCTATCTGCTCCTCTTTTTTTCATTGGAATTTAGTTATTCAGATTATGGTTAAGTCATTTCTGTCAAAGATGATCAAAAAGGTGTTTCTTTTCATATGTGACTTATCTACATATTACAAGCCTGCAATTCCTGTCTTAACTTTATGCAAGCAAATTTCCAGTCCTGGAGTCTCTTGAGCTTGAACCAACAAATTTAGGTTGTTAAGTCTTCTAACTTCTAGAAAGTTGGAATACAAATACTCGAGTTTACCCTAGGTGAAGCATCTGGGGCATTTATGTCTCATCTAATGCTTAATGGCCCAATCGCTTGGTAGACCCATTCATAATTCATCAGGCATCTGATTAAATGTAGTTTAGTCTGACTCATGTTATAGTGTTTGAGGCCAACTTAAAGGCAGAACATTATACTTGCACAACTTACCAATATATGCTAAGCGGGTAGAATGAACTCTTTCCTTCCAATTAAAATATATGAACAACTTTATATAGTTCCATATTCCAAAGAATACAGATTCTTTTCTCTGGTATAGCAGAAACTTCTGTTTACATTGATAATTGTTTCTTTTCCCTTCTTTTTACTTTTTTTCTTTCTTTGAAAACAGCAAGATAAGGTTATACTGCATATCTTTAATTTATATCTATTTATTTCATACACAGTGACCCACACAATAGATCCACAGGTACAAGGCTGGGCATGTAAAGGTGACTTGGACAGGTGATAAAAATAATTCTCTGTTCTTAACATTATGCAAAATACAAGAAAACTACATTCTATTGGTACCTCTCATTTGTTTTCCAGTTAGAATTTAGTATTAGATATTATTTCCCTGACTTTATATCAAGTTGGTTGTAGCTTTTAGAAAAATGTTAAGTGATTGCAGTACAATACAGTGTTACCATATATAATCATGATCTTTATTTAATGACATAACACAGGACATATCTTAATCAGTATATATATCTCTTGAAAAGTCGTACAAAATAGGATCACTGACAAAATATTCGAGGAAAACAGCCACTGATCTCAGCTTCAGAAAAAGAAAATAAAGAGCAATTCTGGCAATTAATGGTATGAACATTTGGCTGCCAAGTATAACATTAAATGAAAATATAATAGATTTATATAACCTCACATGGACAACGGAACCATAAATAAGTGGAAGCATGATTTTTTAAGGAAATAGGTCTTATAAGTAAATGTGACGTCCTCTTCATAAAAGGTTAAAGTTTGGACATGTTGAGGGAACTCATTGTATGTTAATATGGAGCCATCAGATCTGGTCCTTTAGTAAAATCTGAATTATACACTCTAAAAAATCAACTTTGTTTTGTTTGAAAATTACTAGGTAGTCTTCCTTTTTGAGTACAGATTATGATTTCTGAGAATTCCCAAGTAGATCCACTAATTAGAGTTAAAGAACCCTTTTAAAATTCCCTTTAAGGAAAGACATATCAAATCTTTCCTGTTGTCCTGAGGGATCTTAATAACACAGACTCTTCGAATTCTCCACAGAATTAAGTCACTGGAATATTATGCATAGGCTATATTTGAAGATTTCCTTAGGAATGATGATCTTTCTATATTCATAAATCATTTTCTCCAACTGTAAAATTAACACATAAAATATTCAGAAAAACTAGCAAGAAATTACTGTCTTTCAAACCACTGCCATCTCCCATTGTTCGTAGGCATATGGCCAGAGTCTGAACTAAGCAGGGGTGAGTGTCTCCATCAGTCTTAGAGAGCCTAACAAATACTAACCAGGGGTAATATGGCTTCCTTCTCATTGTACATGCTAGAGAAAAGCAGTCATACTTGTTAAGGCTGCCATCAGTGGGTCCTAAAACATCATTTTACTACCATTATTACAGATCATACCAGTCTATTAAGGCTCAGACGGTGAAGGTAGACTTTCCTATTACTCTGTCTTGAGTTAAAGCCAAGAATTTTTCAGACTGAGGATTGAGAAAGCAACAAGAGGGAGTAGATGGAGGTGGGTAAGAGCTGGGGGTGGGGAAGAAGAGAGATGGAAAGACAGAGAGCTGTGTGCAATCCATATATTGATGGTACTGCAGCAGAAATGCCTCAGTCATCGCTAGTAGCTTGACGCGCACATTCACTGGGGAAATTAATGAATGGAGTCCCGTGTTAACTGAGAAGAAAGATCTCTTGGGGAGGAGCACTAGTGGGTTAGCCTTATCCCATGATGAAGAGTTGGGGCAGGTGGGCCGTGTGTTTCCAGTACTTACTGAATGTCAGTAGCTGTAGCTGTACATCAGGCTGGGTAAAGGAGGAAAAATGCTTCACTGGCATTTTTGTCATTTCAAAGCAGAACGCAGTCTCACATGTGTTTTGCCTCCCTTTCAGCAGCTCTTCCAGAATAGCTGTAAAACAATGGTTTGATCATGCAGCTGTTAATGGAAAATGAATTCTGTATGGCTAGATAACAAAAGATGTTTGATTCAATGGCAACAAGACTTATTTAACTGTAAACCAGACTCCTCTGTGGGTGGCTCAGGAAAAGGACACTCTTCAGTGAGAGGACAATAAAAATAGCACATGGCATTGGCATCCAACTCTGCAAAGGACCATCACAATAAATTTGGAAAAGCATTTCATAATCTGAGGTGTGCTTGTACAATATATTCTACATTTTCTAGTAGTGAACAGGCTTGTAAACATTTGATGATTGCTAATTCACTATCAGAAGAAAAAATACAGTCTTGCTTGGACTCACTTCTTGGATAGTTTGTCTTTTAATTGCAGCTTTTACTTCCCACTTCTTCCACAGAAGTAATAATTATTTGACCAGCTTCTTTTCCAACCTCCTAACCACTGTCTCCGGAAGGCTAGCTTCGTGCTGCAACATTTGCTTCTTTGTGTGGAAAGAAAGTGATTTGCTTTTTGTATGCTATTTATAGAGAGCTTCTCTGCAGAGATGGTGTCCCCTCCCCTGACGGATTTGAGCATCCTCATGGTGTGGCTACCCACCACCTGATGTCCTATTTCCTCATTGGCTCTAGCTGTTCCCAAACCTTGCGACTCCCGCGAGCTTGTCCCCAGCTGTACCGGCTCCGAGCCTCCTGCAGTGACACATAATCTTCATTTTCACTTCTATCATTTGTCCCTAATATGCCAAAGCATCTGAACAAGTGCTTGCATTCATTCCCAGAGCCTCCCGTCCTAGGTTCAGCCCTGAGGTCACCATGGAAATAGATGTGTTCCTCAGCTTGCCGAGGTGGCCAGTGGCTCTCTTAAGAGAGCTCTACTTGCTGGAGAACTGTAACCCGTATCATCGCATCGAAGACAGAGGTTTTATATTCAGATGACCTTTTATTTCCTCAGATTGCAAATACTGGCTCACCCTGCATCAGCTGTTCAACTAAAAGTCAGGTGACGGATTAACTTTCTCGATGGGATTCTCCTGTGATTATAAAGCCAGGTGACTGTGACAAGGTCACCAGGAAAAAGAGTCTTGTGATTTTAAGCTTGACAGAAATGTGGCAGGAAATGCAGATGAGAGAAATGTCACACTTAGGCAATGATAACCTTAAATATCAGAGACTGAGCTCAGAAATGTTTTTTTTCAGACAATCAGAAGGGTTCATGAAATATGTCTGTTTGTTCATTCCTCCAGGAGACCCTCTCTGTTCTTACATCTCAGTGTGTTATGATAAATAATGCATTGCCTTCCCAATAGCCTTGATAAAACTGCTTCCTTAACCATATGAGGAGTACATTTCAAAAAGAGAACAAGCAGAGCACGAAGATGGAAATTAACCCCAGGACCGCCAGCCTCCATTAGCAATAATGGTGTCTGACAATTCCGGGGTTAAATGAGAAGTAGGTGCCTTTTTACTGAGTTCTGCTCTTTGTTCTTGCTTTAGAGTGTGTCATTGTGGAGACTGTCATGTAAGGTTAATGACAGCCTCTCATTACCCTTGTCAAATATGTAATAATGTGGCCCAACAACAGGGCTGAATGGCTCCTGCTTGTCAGACCCCTATGTTTTGCCTAGCAGATGGTCACTGTGTTTGGAGAGGCCCTCAGATCCATCAGTGCTATCCCGAACACGTGTGTGAGGGAGGCATTTTTCCCTGATGGGACAGTTCATGGATGGAATACTAATTGGGCACAGCAAGACAACTGAGGATTTATTTATTTTTGTTCCTGGTAGAAATATGTTGTGTTCCAGGGAGGGTAAGGGGAGGGAGAAAGAGGCAAAGCCCCGTTTCTGCTGCAGCCAGCGCCTGTTTTATTGTCTGACTCCTTACACTGGCAAAATCACCACTTCTTATGCCTTATGTTGAAAACCTTGCTCTTTGGGCTACAGTGTCGATGGGCACAGAATTTCAGGCTTTGGTCAACTTTTGATTCTGTATTTTGGAAGTCTGACTTCTACTCCCCTACCTCTTAAAAAAGAAAACAGTGTTGTTGCTTATTCACCATAAGCTTTGGAGAGCATAATGTTAACATATCCCCTTGATATTACCTCCCTAGTTATTAGGATTAAATATTTATATTGTGGTAGCTGACCCTCCTGTGTTCGGTGGTACGCAAGCAGAAAATATCTGTTTCTTCTCAAGGCAACATAAGCCCCTTCAACATTAGGCTGGTGATGTGGCAGGCAGTGGTTTGCATTGTCAGATGTATCAGTAGCTTGCTCTGAAAGTTGATATACTCAGCCCTTGACCATGCACCCACAGCTATTAAACAGAGAGTCCTTTGCAGCAGGAACTTATGCTTTTCTGAGACTTGGACTGGGGCTTCCCCAGTCAGGTACAGAATTTCGGCTGTGGGTTTTTTAAAAATATATTTTCCTTTCTTTAAAAAACATTTTAACTCTTTATTGTTCAAAGTACAACCTTTAAAATGCAAAGCTAGTGCAAAGTGATGTAATATCATCTTTCCCCATTTGGGAAACTTTGCACTAATGGAACTCCATTGTTCTTTGTTGAAAACGCCTAATATGAGCAGTCTGCACAGCCGTAAAATAACGCTTTATCTGATGTGGTTAGGTACAATTCGTCTACATCAAGGAGTGGGATTGATGTGACTAAAATTAGGGTAGTTATAGTGGTGCAAATGTTCTTAATGCAGACAATACCTCAGCCTGCAGAACAAGAAAAATTTATTCTAAAAAGAATAATCAGCCCTATTTGTTTCATAGGGATGTTAACTCTGAAACTTAAATATAGCAGTGTAGAAATCAACATGGTTAACTACTTCACTGCTAAGCCTTATAATGGAGATAATCCCTATCACAAAGACCTTTTTTATTTTCCTAAGAACTAGATTTAAATAATGTAGTACAAAAAATAACAGTGGGAAAACGCACTGGTTGTTTTATTCCATTTTGTGTTACAACTATTAAAACTCTTCATTGCTGCCCCGGAGTTCCTGTTACCACCATCGAAGTGGTGCACACTGCAGCAGCAGGTCAGCTTGAAGCAGAATTCATAAAACCAAGTGTGGTGCAGAAGGTCCAGAAGAAAGTTGCGAGTCAGGAAAAAATATTTTGTCTAGTCTTTCCCAGTGGAAAGACATGAAAAACTCACACAGAAAACCCTAACCACTTCAGGAACCTGTCGCATTAAAGAGGGGGTAAGGGGAGTCTGATATTCAGCTAGCCTGCTAGAGCCCTTCCAAGGACTTTCACTGAAACAGTTTTGCAAAGTTGAAACAATAGGTAATTTATTCAAGCGACAGTTATCACAGATTCGGAATTGCTGTTGATAAATTCACTGTCTACAAAAGTTGAGCTCAAAGTAATAGTTTAGCGCTTTAGTTAACAATGTGTTCCCGGGGGTACGTCTGACAAAGTCAGAGGCGTGACTCTTACCAAAAAGGCGTCCCTTCTTGGGGGGGGAAGAGAGGTTCAGGCCCGTCGACCCGTCCGTCAGGTGAAGTTCTCGCTTGGCTCCTCCT
>Ga0065711_1035928_pt1 | contig 21660 bp, 14 predicted proteins | sample Hoacrofraction12_FD_59098 | JGI IMG/M metagenome (GOLD analysis project Ga0065711, IMG submission 59098) | Hoatzin crop microbial communities from Cojedes, Venezuela - Epithelial fraction 12 v2 (version 2) | ecosystem: Host-associated > Birds > Digestive system > Esophagus > Crop | place... | reverse complement strand
CCGCCGGGGTGCGGAGGAGAATGGAAAGAAACAGGCAGAAACTGGTGGGTCGGGATAAGGGCAGTTTAACAGAACAGCAAACAAAGGGAACAGGAACAACAACAATACAAAAAAGGGGAATATACAAAACAAACCAGCAGAACAGAGCCAGCAGAACAGAACTGCTTTCTCAGACCGAACCGCCGCTGTGCCCTTCCGAGCCGCGAGTGAGTTCCTGCCGCACACCCCCCCCCACCGGAACCCAGCATGATGGCACATGGTATGGAATACCCGGGTCTGTTTGGCCAGGTAGGGTCAGCCCCCCCCCAGCTGTGTCCCTTCCTGGATTCCCTTCCTGGATTCCAGTGAAAATTAACCCTGTCCTGCCCAAACCCAGGACACCAACATTACAGAATTATTTCTTTTTAACCATTTCTAATGCTCCACAAATGACCTCTAACATGACATAGAAAAACAACCTATTTATCCATGCATATGAAGCTACAAAAAGGAGACACCTCTCCACTGAAAAAAAAAAAACACCCAAACTTTGGGGTCTACATGTCACAGACATTTAATGAACATCAATATGAGCTTGTACAGTGAGACCTATGAGTCATTTGGGAAGCATAACATTAAGCTTCCTGATGCAAAGGGCTTATAATTGACAAATACCGTGTTCATGCAGTGACCCCCTTTGTAAGGGACAACGTTCATGCATAGACTCCTGCAGCGACACTGGCCAAAAGATCTAAGGCCCTAATAGCCCCTGACCATGGGTTTATTTTCTTCCTTTTAAAAATAACATCCCTGACTTCTGTCAAGCATGGAAGCTGGAGTTCCTGCAAATCCTTTGCAAGATGTCTCTTCACCGTGATCCAACCATTAAGTCACCACCAGTTCACTGACTGTATTTGAAAACATCACCCTGGTTCTGTAACAGGGTTCCATACCTGATGTGTTAAAAAAAGTTGCCTGGGAGCTGTATATGCTTCAGAATAAATATAAATAACAACATGTACAGAAATATGCTTCAGAAAGACCCCATGCTGTTTCTCCTGTGTTCTAAGAAAAACACATCTTAAGGGCTGCTGAAGTACACAGAACTCTATTTCTCATGTTGGCACTGCCTTTCGCCCTCCAATTAGGAGTGAAAGCTGTTGGGTGAAAGTATAATCACAGTTATATTTAAAATGCTGTGTATCCATCTAAACAATAATCTGATAATTATGACATGTGACATGAAAAAGAATCTCATCTTTGTGTGCAAAAACAGAGCAATGATTTTGGAGATGACTCCTGAAATTTCAGTGTAATGCAAGCCCCACACTTGTCTGATATTTGTGCTAAACGTGGAGGGTGAAGGGGGAAGGCTGGCTAGCATTGTAGAATCAGAAAGTAAAGCTGTGTAGTTGTGAAATGTCCAGTCTGCAACCAAATCCTACATCTGCGGGCAAAATTTCTTCAACTCTGAATTCTAAATATGCACAGTGAACAAGTCAATCACAAATAGAAAATGCAGAGCTGCTTGCTAAAATTCTCCTGTAATTTCAGTTAGTAAATACATTTGGGAAGAAATCTATTCTTTTCCATGAAACAAAGCAAATAAAAGTCACTGAAGAAAGTCATCTGATATTAAATATTTGGCGAGCTGGACTGTTACAGGGATGTGTTAGTATCCGGTTTTCAGAGCACTTACACTTGCTCGAGTCATACAGGGGGAGATACTGCACTCTATTCAAGCAACATTTTACAAAAGATGATAAAGGAATACTTACTCTGGGTGAATCTGAATGCTTGGTTATGACTCTGATTGAGACCTGTTTTAACTGTAGTAACAGAATTCCCCCCAACCTTTGTATTTTTTGGTAGACAAGTACAGAATTGTGAGGAATGGTTCTAGGCATGTGATTGGAGCCATGCAGTTCACATGAAAAACCACAAACATCTCAGCACTGTGCGCTTTGTCTCCTGAGAGCTATTAGCCAGCAATCTAGATGGACAGTCTTTTATGAGAATCCACCTAAAAACAGATGTCTCTAAGTGTACTTTAAAATAGTTTTTTAAATTCTGTTCTTATTTCTCCGAACAGTAAAAAATTTCTTGACTTTGATTCTGTTTCTTCCATGAAAATTTCAGGGAATTTAGGACACCCCAAGAAAATTATTACTTAAAATGCTGTGTAAAGATGACTGTGATGTTTTAGATTTTTCTAAACATTTAGATAAATGTTACATTTAGGAAAAAAAAAAACCAAACCCAGGCAAAAGTCACTGACCTCTCAAAGTAAAACATATTGTTAAAAATACTGCAGTGTCTTTGTTAGCAAGGCAAGTGACCCAAGGCGAATTTTTTCCAAAGTCTTGGAGATCTTTGCTTATCAGTGCAGAAAGATTACCAGTGGTGGCTTTGAGCTACTGCTGACTTACTTAGTCACAATGATCTGTACTATAACTGGAGTGGAATACTACAAACCAGAGTGCAAATGCAGGACAAAAATTGTCTTCAGTCCCTTCTGCATTATTTCATTCTTCTAGAGGAGGAAGCAAGACCATTTTCAATAAGGTTCCTTAGCTTACTATGTGGTTATGATGAACAGTCATTATTAAGGACACATCCTGTCAAAGTCTAGTCCGTTAACCTCTTGTAGATGCTTACATAGTGTGGGAAAAGATTTTCTAATATTGCAAAAGGCTGCAAAAGTGAGACCGCAGCTTCATGGTAGTTGCATTTGCTGGTTTTTGCTCAAACTGGTTTGTGTGATTCTGGAGGGTTTCTCATCTCTGTAAATCTGGGTTTCTGGGCTGAAGTAATAAAATGCACGTTCTACCCATACCAGTAAAGCATGATTTTCGTAAGACACAGGTGCTCAGTGCAAAGACTGGGACCTTGCTGCGCCAGGTGGTGTATAGACAGGGAACAAAAAGAAATCCCCATTCCAATCTGTCCAGTACAGTAGCCAGAAGAAATACTGCTCATGGCTCTCACCCTGATCTAGATAGGAACTGTCATGCAGTAAGTTTTGAGAAGGAGAACTTATTAAAATAATGTAGTGATATAGGATAAAGACTTCATTTCCCATTACAGATCTGACTGTGTGGAAATCTTGAAGCCTGTATCCCTTAGAAAGGGAGTTTAGTTTTTTTTAATATATACTACATTTTTTTTTTTAGTCAAGTTTATGCGATTCATACCTATCCTTTTAAGTCAATATTCCTTTCCATTTCTGAGCTTGTTTTTCCCCATTTGCCTGACTTCTCTGTGCCATGTTGTTTATTTTCTGACTGTTCTTAAGAATGCCAAAAATAAGGTCCTGAAAATTTTTTAGCATGCTACAAAACGCTATTTCCAGTGAATCAGCCACCTATACCTCTCTGGTCATTCTTTCTGACAGTCTTTGTGTCTTCAGACGCTTCCTGGATCTCCAAATGCTTTTAAAACTGCCTGTTGAACTCCAGAAAGCCAAGAACAGCTTGCTTTTCCCTAAATGCACTTCCTGATGCTTCCAGCATGGTGCTTCTACAGCACAACACCTAGAAATCAAAGCAGTTCTAATTCTTACTGTGCTGCTACCAGCGGAGATGAACAGACTTATGTTAGACTGGCCCCTCTCCATTGGCTTGTACTTGCCTAGATGGGTATTGGTAGTTTAATTAATCTTCTCTTGGTTCTTCCATAGGGGCTGTCTAAGCTATAAGCTTTGTGTCACAGCCACAAAATCACAGATATTTACATATTCCACTTTGTCACAGTAAACATCACAGCCAATTCCACCAAAAAATTTAAATACAATCCTTGCCTTGCAAGAAGGCATGTCTCCACATACCTCTAATTTACATGCATGAACTGAGTTATCTTCACAGAGGAACTGTAAGAATTTCTTGCTCATCATCAAATGCTTGAAGACTTCATGAGAATGTTTTTGTTCACATAAAGTCATTATTGCTTGCTACCGCTGCTTTATAGTCGGCTTATTTACATTGTAGTTACCAAAATGTTGGGTTCGGGGGATTATTCGTGTATGAAAACTTACTATACAAGAAAGACAATCCAAGTTTTATTTATGGATCTGCTAGTATACAGATAATTAGGAAGCACAGTGCTCACTAAAACTAAATTATAGAACTTGACTGAACTATATACCATCATTTGAAACAAATTAATTCATGCTCTGCCTGTCTTTTATTTTAATGTATTCAATCGCAATTTCTGTGTATAAACCTTTCTCATGTTTTATACATTCTGAAAATTCTTATTATTTTTTAACCTAGGCACCCATTGTGTAAAGGATTTCTATGCTTCCTAATTCTTCCGGAATAATTATGTTGTCTGCTAGAAAAATCAAGTGATAGTTTTGAATTTAAAGTTAGTAGAATTTCTCAAATAATCTCTGTGCTGTGTTCTGAATACATACATAGACACACCTGCTGGCAACATTCATTATACCTAGCCAAACTGACAGACTTGGTGCATAATAAAGTCCATGGGACAGGCGAGGATGGTGGGGAGACTTTTTTGACAATTGTCATCAAGGCAGCTATCATTAGGACTTGGCTTTTGCTACGTCAATGACACACACACAAGAATCACATCACAGCCAAGACCAAAGAAGAGTCTGGCATCAAGGAAAATTAAGAGGAATAATTGGAAGAAGAGCTGATAATTATTGATTTTTCTCAATCAGATGGTGCCTCCTGGAGCAGGTTACATGACATTGGAACTCAGACTTTTCTCCAACAACTCATTTTAGCTTTTACTCAAGGAAACAATCAATCTACCTCAGCTAGAGTATTGTAGTTATATCCCTAATTCTGCCAGTCATGTAACAGGTCATGAACTACATAGATCACGGTTCAGTTCGGGCCCTGCAGCACAGTGGTTCTACAAAGTGTTTTAAAATTGCAGACAAAAAAAAACAACCAACAATAAAGTCAAGAATGTGCAGGTATTACTATGAAGATATAACAAGAAATATGTTCTAAGACATAAGACCTAGATGCAATAGAAGAATTACTGCATCTACTTACAAATGAGGAAAAAAGTGGGAGATTTTCTTCTATGAGGTATAGTGGGCATCAATATTTTGTATAATTTCATGCATATCTTTTCTCCATCTTCTTTATCTTATGATCTGGATTTGACTTTGACAGATGCTTTGATAAACACATTTTAATCATTCTAATTCGTCAGTTTGCTTTCCTTCTGTTTATGGAACTAAAAGTTCAGCTTCATTCCCACAGTAAAAGAAGCAGAGGGAATTTAGGTTGATTTATTTGGCTCTCCCAATTGCAGAAGTAAAACTGGCATTCCTCAGGGGTACATATTTAAGTATAACAAATATAAAATGATCCAGTCCTATAAAAATCTGATATAAACAGCTTTGATTAATGATTCAATAGGGTTTGTTATGACTATATATTTTAGTGAAAGATAAATTTATTTTAATGTCTTCTGCCTATTTCACCTAAGGCTTTGGAGAGGCTGATACAATTGTTCAGACCTTATTAAGGTCTGAATTTCACTAGCATTGCATATTTCAATAGTTAATATAGTTATTACAGGGTTGGCTGTATTCTGGAATAAGCAATATAGATGAAATACATTCACAGCTAGGTCAAATGCACATTACCCCATGGAGTGCTGGAAACAGAACATCCGTTCAGTTTGCTTTTTTTTTTCCTGTGTTTGTGACAGTGTGAAAGCAAGAGAACATCTCGAGTATAAGGTACCATTAATGGCACGATCTATGGGAAAACATTTTGGGTTTTAAACACAAGAAATCCTGTCTGGCCTCCAGGGATGAGGTACCAGTGCAACCCATCTGCCTGGTCAGCACTTCAGAGTGGCTGGCCCTAATTTTCAGAGCTGGAGGCTAAATCCCTTTCAAATGAGGCCCTTAGTTTGTAATCCAAGAGTTTCAAAAGGGAGGCCATGTCAGGAAGAGCAACAGGTAACCACCTACTGTTCTTTTTCCTGTGGACTCCTCTCCAAAGGGTGATTTATTGGCACTTAACCACAGACAAAACCCAGCATATGGAGAGGGCAGTAGCATTATGTAATAAAGACAAACAAAGGACTTTAGAAAGACCTGATATTATGCTCCAAAACTGTAACCGCCATAAATAACATCATGTAGATTCTGCATTTATTCTGTTTCAGTGGTGTCCACACAATATTTGCACACACTGTTTCCACACATTTTACCAGTCAAGAGGGAATTTTGCTAAATTGCTTGCAGAACAAACACATATAGGGATATGGAAAAAAAAATACCAAAATCAGGACGTATATTTCTGGTTTTACTATCAGCAGCAAAAGTAGCAGTACAGTAGTCAGAGCTTTAGTTGGCAGTTCAACTGACCAGTTTCAGGGCCAAAGCAAAAGAGATAAAGATGACAGAAGAGTTAAGCAGGCTGAGTAAGCTCATATGATGGGGCCACTTTGCCTAGGAGAATCACGAATCGGCATATAAAATAAGGAATTAGGCTCTTGCTTGGTACGTTTGGTATTGGTCGCTGGGATTCAGTGCTACACTGGTTTACAGCCACTGTAGACCTGGCTCAGAAATTTTATCTTCTTACATCTGTAATCCACATCTGCACAATTATAAAAAGGATCCTTTTGTGACAGCTAAAATCCGGTTGGCACAATTAGACAGCTGTAAAGGTGGACACTAGGAGTCCACTTTGCCCTCCAGATATTACAAACTCCTGCTCTGAGCTGCCCAACACTCCATCGCGGGTTTGAAATTAAAGCTTTTCACTCACTTCAGCACAATCTTGCTAGGGCAATGGATGGAATTTGCTAAATAAATTGAACCATATACTGTTTTCTGCTTTTCTACTCCTAGGTTCATCACTGCATTTTAAGAATCTCCCTACACACCTTCAGCCACAGAGACAGCTTTACCTAGCCAGCCACAGGGTTTGGCTTAGTGCTCTGGGGTCTCTGGGCAATATTTCAGCTGCCAGCACAGAGCTGAAACAAAAGAGGCCATTAAAAAACCTGTGAAGGGTTTGGGGAAAACCACTAGCAGAAATGAGAGTTATGTCTCCCCTTGCCTCACCTTCTCATTTGACTGCCAGCTTCTACCACCTCTTCTAGAAACCTGTAACAGCTGAAGGCAACACATTACTGTTTGGTCTCACTCCTGTTTTTATACTAAAAAGCCAGTGTTTCTGTGGCAGCAAAAGAGTAAACTCGATGGCACATTTCAATGGGAATTGCTCTTGGCTCCATTACAGTGAGATTTTATGTGTGTAACTTCAAACACATGCATCATTCAGTTGATTTCACTAGGACTCCTAAAGCTTAAGTACCTTGTTGAATCAGAGTCTTTATGCATCAGTGGCTACAGACTCGAGTACTGATATTCAAATATCATCGGTGGTGAGTTGCAGGCTTTCAGATGTCAGGACCTCCCCCACTGGTAAATACCTCACATTGTTTGCGGAGTTCTCAGTCCTACCACACAGCTAATAAACTCTCTCTAGAAATTTCTCCAGGCTTTATCAAAAAACTTGTCCTGTAGAATAACTTACATCTTGTATTCACAGGAAATCGGGGAATGGTGTCTGGAATAGTCACTTCGGGGGCAGCCCAAAGTCCTCACCGATTCAGTGTAGTGAGAGAAATGCTCTTGGTTTGAAGGTCACACTTTGAACACATAAAGGTTGGTTCAAGCTTTGCACCCAAGTTTGCAGCCAAGTCTAGTAAAGCATGTCCTGAAATATCCTCCTATTGTAAACTCTGGTTTTAGCTTCAATCCTACTGTGTGCAAACAGCAAAGCGTACAGTTGCCTTTTGCACTGTTAATTCTCATCTGTATGAACAAAGGTGGCAGCAGCAGAGGATTAAAAGGCTGATTTATAAACCAGTCAATTATTTGTACTATGTTACATAGCAAAGTCAGGACATGCAAATCAAAGCTGTTTGTTAGGAATCTATGGGAAGGATTTAAAACATAGTAGTACTATTTAAAATCAATTTTTGGATATGTTAATACTTTATTAGGAATGTAAATTTATATTAGATTGTGCAAACCTTTTTTTCAGGCTATGCAAATTCGCTCTAAGATATGTTAATTTGGTTCCTGTCATAGATGAGTAGAACATCTTTACCAAGTCTAACATTAAAAACAATGATGTTAAAACTTCATGGTTACATATAAGGCTAGATTTTACAACTCAAGGATTAAGTAACTGAAACTCTGACCTAGGTCCAGATACATAAAACCAACACACTTAGCAGTGAGAGAATACATTTGACACTAATTTATTCCGTATCAGTAATAAAAGTGGTTATTCTGAGTATTTTGCTTCTACTGTCTTCTCTCTTTGCTGGATACTTTTGAAACTGTTACTTAAAAACAACCTTGCTATACCAAGGTTTAATGAAGTTCTTAATCCCCCTTTTTTGCCATATTCCTCCATGGTAGACCTGACTGTAAAACACAGATTTTGATCTCCTGCGATAGAGGCTGCCTGCTAACAACAGCTTCAAACTCTGGGGGAAGAATATACTTGGATGAAGGTTCATCCCACTACTCCAGCAGCGTGTTTCTGAAGGTGGCAGGCATTCACAGCTGTGAAACCAAAGCGTTGAAGGTTTGGCTACACTGAACATTTACCTTTGTACATCTAAGAGCTATCCCAGTTAGCAGAGTTAGTAGCTCCTCTGTACCCACTGAGTCTCAGGCCAGCTTTAATTTTATTCCCTTTTCAGCACTGGGAATGCTAAAACGCTGACCAAGCATCCTCCTTCTCCTCCTCCCCTCCAAAGCGAACATCTTCGAAGTTAGAGAGCTTGGGATTCTTTCTGTTTCTCATTTTGTTTTCTGTGTAGTGAAGTCTCAAGCCATATTTTACACTTTTTTTCTTTAACACAATGACTTCTTGCTTACCCTCCACAAAGCAGAGAGGTGGCTGCTCACAGAATCTTGCACCGAAGTTTTAAGAATTGTACTAGTAAAGTAAGACTAAAGATATGTTAATGACATATCAAGTCATTTTAGAAAAGACACAGTCACGCTTTTTGACAGAAATAACTCTCACAGTACCAAAGATCCAAATACCCTGAATTTTGGGAAAGTTCGTATTTGAACTCTGAGTTTTTCCCTGAAACCAGTCCTCCACTTTTCTAATCTAAGTTATAAAAACATCATCTTAGATGAGATACAAACATAAGAAAAATGTGATTCCATTTGACTGACGTTCAAATCATTCAGCAGATTACACTGACTGAAGTAAAAATCAGGGACTAAAGGGTCCCATTCATTTGACATTCCAACCATACAAGGATACACAGGGTTTTACCCAAAAGCTCTTTGAACCTCTCGGGACAGCAAAATCATATGGGAAATTGTACAAGACTTGCATACATGGAAAACGTTCATAACTTTCAGTTTGTGACGAAAGTACCTAAACAAAGGTGTTTCCTCAGAACTTAGTGTGTTGCTAGCTAAAACCAGAAGCAAGAAGTGCCCCAGTAGGCACAGTAACTAAATCCTACTTTTCAACTTCTGGAAAGTTTTGCCTTCATTTTGATTCTGACTTTGATCTAACATGATGGTTTTTCATTCATTTTGGATTTCTTCTCCCAGCTCTATGCTGTTATTCTAAAAATGCTAGCATTTGTGATAATTATAGATATTTTTTTCAGTTATTCAGTCACAGAAGAAGTTACTGGAATATCTGAGAAGGAGAAAGCAGAAGCCTCCAAGACTCCTCAGTTGTCACCATCCTCTAAAGAGCCACAAGTCACAACCTACAGCAAAAGAAGCACTTGTCAAAAAAGGTGGGGGATCATTAACTCTGGATAGTCACTAAAGAGGTAATGATTTATTCATGTGAAGCTCTCCTGAGAGTTTAATGTGCCCAAATGGCAAAGGTACTTGTCAAGCTTGTTGTCTGGGGGATTACAGCTGCGGTCAACTCTTTCTACGAGAGCTTCGGTTACAGTAAGCTGGCACCGCTCTGATCTCAGGGGAGCAGTTTTATTTAGTGAGTGGAGCTGAGGCTGAAAAAAGCTTGTACACCTTTCAACTGATCGTTTTTCCATTTGCCACAAAAAAGCCATCACTCCTAGCCGCTACCACACACAGTCATTCGAGTCATCGCTCTGTCCCCTGTAATTTAGCAGAAGAATCAGCCACACTACTGCCATCCCCATTCCCAGGGCTTTGGCCAGGAACCACCACCGCACAGGCTCTCCCTTTACTGTCACTCTCCTGATGCAAAGCAGCACCACAACTGCTTACATTGGCAGCCTTCGCATCAAATTAACTGCCCTCTTTCAGGATAAGCCGCTTTAATTTGGCTGCCAGAGAGGGGGGGAAAAAAGGTACTACTACAATAGAACAGTCTCATTGCATTTGACTAAATAATTTGATCTCTTCCTCATCACTTGCCCGCCCAATTAGCCTCTTCCTAATGACCGGGTTTTAAGCAGCAATATTGCATCTCATAATAAACAAGCTCGTTCATGCTCATCAGCAAAGAGACTGCCATAGAGGGTTGGGATGACAGTATTTATTAAACCAGTCATGTGTGACTGTCTTATGATGATGGCTGCAAGGGACGGAATTTGATCTTTCAGGGTTTGCCCTAGGATCAGAGCAAAGCACTGATTGCTCTCCAAAGTTATTTTGTTCCAGTGTTAATTATGGTTGTTTGAAAACCAAGATCTGTCCTTATCTCCCGTAATTATCTCCTCCCAGACAAGAGAGGAAGGAAAGCACAGTCTAAGGCGTTGGGGGGGGAAAAAAAGAATAGTGTCACCAAGTGCTGTTCCTTGATACTGAAACGATGGAGCTTAAGCTTAAAAAAAACCCAACAAAACAACAAATGGTTGAAAGAAAAAATGAAAATTTGCTCCAAGAATGTGTGGGCACATGTGGGTATACACAGGTGAAAATGCACAAGAACAATGTTCACTTTTGTTCAGTTTCACTAGAAATCCTTACCATTTTGCTAATCCAACTTTGCGATTGAAGTCTGTGACAGAGAAGTAATGAATGTTTGGCTTTGGACAACAGGGTCTCTGACTTGAGTTTGAAGTCAATTACAAATTATTTTTAAATCCATACAGTTGTATTAGCTTTTCTAGTCAGTTAATTTTTCACATTTGTTTGCCTTCATTTTGTCTTTAGCTCAAGCTAGCTCATTTTCGCATTCTCCTGCAGAACACTCGTTAGCACAAAAATCAAAATGAATATGACAATCTCATAAAAAGTAGATATAATATAAAATTAATGAGTATGTCTCCACGATAAACCAATAACAACAACAGAGAAAATACTGAGAGAAAAGGGACCCACAAAGATGAGAGTGGCAACGAAAATGCTTGTTGCACCTGGACCATTTCACATGGGGAACCAACCCCATCCTTCTTGACACTCATTTTCTGTAGTGGAGCGCTCACAGAGAAATACTGAAGGTGAAAAAAGTTTCTGAAGACTAAAAAGCACCGGTTTAACTTGGTTTAAAATAAAGGGGCTGTGGGCTGCTTCTGCCCTAGAAGAAAACATCTTTCATCATTTAGACTTAAACAAAGTTTCTTGAACTCTAAATTTGAAACAGCACATTTAAAGGCAGGTGGGTGGATGGGTGTGGAGGTGGGAAAGTGAAAAGACAAAGGGAAGAGAGCAGGAGAGAGCTCTTGGGAATCTGTTCACGGAGAGCTCTCAGAAATTTTTGAAGTTGAGGAGATATTATGTTAATATAAGTTCTAATTGCTAGGCAATAAACAACGCCCACCTACTGACTAAATGCCAGGACCAAACTTATCTCTAAATCTGCTTTGAAACAATGTCAGTCAGCACTATTATCACAAACAGATTGAACTCTTTCTTTCAGCATTAAAATAAAAATAATCCAGGATTTTTAATTACCTGAAGTTAGAGACCTCAGGTATTAAAAAAAAAACCAAACAAAACCTCAACAAATCTGGTAGTAGGAGGCGAGAACTGCAGTTAGTTGTGACTGTTTGTGAGCCAATTATTAAATAAAAACCCTAAAACTGCATCCACGTGCTTGTAACGGACGCACAGCAGTGCGGAGTCTGGGCAAGACCAGGAGTGAGCACAGCGGCAAACGACAACATGGCAAAGCCTCCCCTGAGCAGAGTTTCACACCCAGAAAGCAGGGGGGGAGGAAGCGAGGTGCTCCCGGCAGCCCAGGCACCCTCGGTGTGGGCAGGAGTTTGCATTCCCGCCTGCAGGCAGGAAAGCCTCCATAGATGCCTGTTGAGTGTGCCAACGGGAAGCTTTGACCATGCAGTAGCTGCCTCCACGTTTTGTGCAGCTCAGGCATTGGATGAAGTCTGAAGGATCTGGCAACTGCTAATATCACTAATGCTGATACGCGAAACAAAAGCATGCATTAATGGCAATATTAGAAAGGAATGGTTCTTCCTATTATTAGTAAAGTATCAGGCTGAAAAAGTTTCTAAGGATTTAAAGTATCTCGTCTGCAAGCAGGACGGTCTCTACATATAATATACTGCTAATCAAAACACTCAGAGTAATGATGGATAACTAAAAAAAAACCCACAAAAACAACCCAAAAAACCAACCAACAACTGCAGGTAAATCCCTCTTGACATATTCAACGTTTGCCTGCCTTTGAGAAGTGGCCTACAATAGGTAGGCCTCTGTCCTCGAGCTCCATATACAGTATGGACCCAAAGCCAGGAAATAGTAAATCACAACTGAGACAGGGAAGGAATTCTGAACAGAAACAAGGTAAAGCAACTTCAGTTTCAAATAAGAGAGACTACTGCAGATTCACTTTTTCATTGCATTGAACCAGAAGAATTAAAAGAAAATTCTTCGGAGTCAACAAAACACATAGACATTTTGAAGCTCAGTGTTTGGTGAACTGATGTCTGACCCTTACCTTCATCTTTGCTTGCGGGGTTGTCAGCCCTCTGTAAGATGCAGCAAAATAGTCCTGCTTTGCTCTAGATATCATGTCTTGGACAGCAAAATGGAAGGGCTCATGAGCCTTCTGCTTGCTTAGAGTAAGGCAAATGGATAGATGGATCAACATTTAGTTAAAACTCCATCTAATTCTAACATTAAGTAAAATGCTGTGGAGTTTTGACTTAGTCCATTTGTGAGTTGGAAGGGCAATGCTTAATCCTAATATTAGTTTTAGCTCACTAGTTCCTCTGTATTCAGAAAATTGACTTTGTGCCTTTATTTAAAGAATCCTCTTTCTATGCAAATGTAACTCCTCAGAGAGGAGAAAGTACAGGGAACACAAGTAGATTTAAAACAGGCTATTTAATATTTTCCTAAAAACAGCAATCACGGTTGTTTAAATAAGATTCTCAAAGTTATTTAAAGTCCATGGGACTTACATATCCAAGTGCATTAAACCTCTGAGAATCTGAATCAAAATACATCACTGAGCTTTTCTCTGCCTTCACTGAATGCGAATGAGAGCATGAATTAATACAGGCGTCATAAAGCCACACGGCCAGTCACTATCAGGAAATAACAACTTTAGTTTACGAGATCCATCAGTGTTGCTGTGCAGCTGAGTCACACTTGTCTGGAGGATAAATGGAATTATGATTTAGCAGACAGGATTAGGAGCTACAGGTTTTTCATGGAGTTAAGGGATGACCCAGCAGTGAAGAAGTCATCTTTGGACTCGGGAAAACTGAATTAATCTCTCTGCTCTACTCCAGCCCTCTTGCACAATCTTGGGAAAGACACCAAGGGTTCCCGTTGCTCTTAGGAATGTTACCAGATTAAATACTTTATGAACTCAGAAGTACTGTAGTACCGCTGTTGTGGGAACCAAAAAAGTACATGAGTTCTTAGCATTACAGAAAGAAGCCTGGAAAGCTGTTTCATCCTTAACTCTCCACATGCACAACATTTCACAGCAAGAACACATTTATACAAGTTCTTTTTGCCAATTTGGGGAGTGGATTAAGTGAAACCTGTGCGCAGGATGACAGTACCCTTGTGGGAAGCTAATGCGAAATCGTTACTTTGCTTTAAATTCATGTTCTACCTTGCTGTGCAATAGCTTTCCTGTGTAGATAAACCATAAAAAGACAAAGAAATAGGGAATATCTATTAAGTAATTGTTGTAATAACCAGTTTAGCCATTATCCATCATTGAATTGAGAGTTACCTTTAAAAGGTTTTATCATATTAGGATAAACAAAAAGGAATCAGGTGGTAAAAAATATTCACCATAAAAGGCAATCAACTGACATATGGAGGGAAAACACATTTTAAAACAATGTATTTGACAAAGATCATGGAAGTGTACACTTCTGTCTTGTTTTGGACAACGAAGTGTAATCTGTTCGGGTTCCCACAGGACATTTAAGTATCATCTAGCAGAAGGGCTAAAATGAACTTTGTGGAGAAAAGTAGGCAGTCAAAGAAAGCAAATGCTAAACTGAAATCTGGAATCTTCAGAGCCACCGATCTAATAGAGAAAGAACAGTAACTCATGGAAAACTATACAGCTGAAGCAGGAACAACTGAAAAGCAATGACAGTTATGTGCTCCCAGAGCAGCAGAAGGTAAAAGTACAAAAGTAATTGTGAAGCTATAAGGTAGTCATACTAAAGGTTGTTAGAAACAGCATAGTTATTTCCTTCAATTTCAGTCCCAGTTGAAGTTATTTTTCTATTTATAAAAGACACTTGGTTTGTTGTAATGAGACATTTCTTGTGTTTACAGGTCTCTCACTAGAAGGCGAGTTTGATTTGCTGTGACGTATGTGTATAACCTTGGAGTCTTCAAGAAAACTATATTTATATTATACCCATTAGGGTTGAATTTATGCACTTAAAACCACTAAGTGTCTAAAGATGCAGAGGTTTCCTGATTGCTCCCACTGATTTCAATACACAAGGCATTTATCAGTAGTGTTGGCTACCTCATTGCTTGTATAAATTGGCCCCACTACTTGGGATTGCTTTTAAAGACATAAAAGACTCATGCTGAAAATAATTCTCACTCTTAGAATTTGCCGCTTTTCTTAGCATACAGGGGGAAGATCCCTCACCTCCTGTGCCATTCTGGTTCTCAAAAGAGGCAGGAACAGCATGACAAAATGAATATTGCTGGAGTGTCCATCACACAACCCTGGAGCTGCTAATTCCAGCTGCATGGTGGGGCTTGAGACCTGTCAGGGAGCATCTTAGACATTCCAGATTGGAATACATGTTTGCTGTGACACACAGTGATGCAGTTACTCATGCAAGCACAGCCTCAAGAGCTATGAAATTCCACTCTTTATCAAGTTAGATATGCCAAAAATATTAAAAACTTCCAATCTGACAACTTTATTTTCATGCATATATGTTTGTCCCTTACTGTTGCTAAGCACCTGCCCTGCTGCTTGGCTGGTAGAGTATGCCATGACGTTTTAGTACAGGGGGATGGATAACCAAGAGCAAGTTATACATCAGAACACTCCATCTCTGTAGTCTGTTCCTGTTTCAGTCTGATGACTTCTTTTTTTACACCATACGATATGAGCAGCTCACGAACAGTTCCCAGAGTTTGCATAGCAGTCCCAGTCTACCTTCTGGAGACAATGAAGATCAGCTACTATTTGAAAAATACAGTGAGTTAATGCCTTCCCTTGCTTGCCGTGAAGGTACTGTGGAGCGACTGTGGAGAGCTCACTGAGGAAATCAGCAAGGAAACCCCAAAGCATTTGAAGTTTGTAGATCTGAGCTTGAGCTAGCAGTGTTCCCTGCTTCTCAAAGTGAGTGCATGAGTCCTGGGACATGGGGCAAAGCCTCTTAGATTTGCTTGGAATGCCTCCATTGACAGATCAGTAGATCCATGGTTCTAAGCTCAGGCAGCTGCTTTGTGCTCTTTCTAAGCGTACTTTCCAAATGAGGTGTTTGACACTTGTTAGAAATATTCCCTTATACCACTGTTCCCCACCTCACACTTGTGCTTGCAAGCAGCCAGCTACAGACTGACCCCCAAATATAGAGTGACCCTCTAGGTGGTCTTAGAGGCTGGATCTGAAGGACAGCTTGAAATGCAGCCTTTCAGCCTGCAAAATTCGTGTAATTAAACAGGAGGTTTCTCACTCCTGTGCTGTTACTCTGGTACCTTTCACAGTCACTAATCACAAATTAGAAGAATAAAGCAAATGGAAGAACAGAAGAGTGTGTCAATGTTACATCCACCTGCGTTGTGGCAGTCGGTGCAGGGGGATGGCAGATCCTCTTGTTCCCCTTGTTCTCTGTGCTGCACTGCTAGAACACCTCAACTATTCCCCATCTAAGCTGTGAAGAGATAAACAGATGGTAGTGTCACACCACATCCAACTCAGGAGCTAGTTCTGCTCCACACAAATCTTTTTAATTTTTAAATTGTTTATTACTATTTTCTTGTCTTCCCTCAATTACATGGGCTCACTTACTAGCCCGCTCACAGATACATCTGCAGGGTGAAGGAAAGTTTGCTTGTTGGGTGAAAACAGTGCAAGATCTTAGTTTTTTTGGTGAATAAAGCAAGTGTCCCAAGTATAAATCAGTTTGTAAGACTGAATTTTTGTGAGAGGATTGCATTAAGTCCTGTCTTGAAGATCTAATCCTCCCTGCTTTAGGGCTTTCTTTAAACTCTTTACTTGAAAAATCTTGCTTCTGTTTTGCACGAATTGAAAAGATGAGACGGGTGTCCTTAGCGCCCTCTCGATATTTATTCAATTCATTAAATGATGAATTACAAGGTACCAAAATGTGTAGCCAATGCATCTATTCTGTTGCAGTATCTGCTATTTCAATATTATACAATAATTACAGTAGACAGTAGAGTCATTGAGGCATGTTTCAGCATTTGCTCTTTGGAACTCACAATTGGAAGCTGCTATGGAGGCACGCAGCTTACTTCAGCTTAAAATAGGATGACATGTTTCTATGACTAAGAACAGTATCATCAATCATAATAGCAAGGGTTAAAATACGAGGAGTCTTAGTCCTTACAGTCCAGGTCATTGTATTGGCTACTCCCTGAATGCGTAAAGGATACTTTTTTTTTTCTTTTTTTTTACACCTTTATTGCACACTTATAATTCTGGTTACTGCACCAAGCTGTAGTTTCTGGTTTCCATTAGACACAGCTATTCTCAATGCCATAATAGTTCAAAGTATATCTTCATGCCAGTTCTCACTGCCAGCTCATTTTTACTTTCTTTTCAGCTACACTGTGAAAAAGATTAAGATATTTTGTAATGAGAAAGCAGGATTTCAGAATATGAAGCTCCTGTACAGCCTAGCTTCAAAACAACCTCCCACTACAGTACACCAGCAAGAAGCCCTCACAGACACAGTTTGGGAACGTGGAGTGGGGAATGAAGCATACAGGGGAGTGGGAACCACACAAGCTTGTAGGAAGAATGAAGTTCAGATATATTTAATACCCAGTAAGTAATTAGAAACTTAAGCTTTTCTGGTCCCAGTTAAACCAGAAGTATGGATTGACTCTACCAGTTTAGAGACAGTGTTCTTTCACAGAACACAGAAGAAACCAAAGCAGGTTTTCTAAAGCTGTGCGAGCTGAACTATAGGAAATACTTTATACACCTTTCACACTCGCATTTCCAAATTCTGATAGTTGCAACCAGGAATCCATAAAACTGAATATTTCTCTTCCACTAGCCTTTTCTGGAACTATTAAGCACTTGAATCTCCAAGCTGATGCCTATTTTTTGTTATTATCATTAATTACGCCTTGGCATGGAGTTTATCTTAATTTTGTTGATTGCAGATTTTTGCATTTGCAGATTATCTAACTGTACTTGCAGCATGGTGATTACTGCTTGGAAGAGGGCCCTGACTGCTCTCCCACTGGCTGAAGCTGCGCTGCAGGGAGGTGCTTTCTGTGATTTGCCCCTTAGGCTGCTGCTGGGCTAACACAGTTGTTCCCTTCCTACCCACGTCCCTCTACATCCAACCAAAGACCACTTTAAGTCCATACTAACTATAGCACTTTATTCTTAAGGTTCAAAAAATAAATAGTGATAATAAATGAAAAGGCAGTAGATAATCAAAATACTGAACAAAAAATCTCAGCATGCTTTGTTTATTTTAACCTACCTCCCTTTTCTCCATTAAACACCAACACCACAAGAAATCCCTCAGGTTTTCAATACACCTATTTAAATGAGCTGTTTTGTGTTTTATTTTCTTCCCTGTATATCTTGCTATCGCCGCATTATTTCCAGACAAAATCTGAGAAGCTTTTAAATCAAGGCTGTTAACTGGTCACATGTGCCCCTCATTACTATTGCCTCCAGCAAACCTATGCTTCTTTAAAAGGTCTTAAGATGACTGTAGTAAAACTGTTTAGTGCAAATTAGCGAGTCATTTTCTCATTAAAATTCTAGGCTGAAGAGAGAAATTATTTTGAGAATCTAGAAAAGAAACAGGCAGCAAGAAAATGACAGAATACAATGTCATGCCTATTCTTTCAATCTCATTTTATGTCTTCTGTTTACATTCTTATGGACAGGTAGACTAGTTTCTATGCACAGAGCTGATGAGATAAGAAGGACTAATAGAGAAAATCGAAATACCCACTCTGAAATAACTAGGGGTTTCATATTAAGATAGAGAATTTAGGTGAACCGGGATCTCTCCACAGGTCAGTTCACACACAGCTATAAATGCTCCTGCTTAAATAGGAAAAGCCACTTTCCCCATCTCTAATGGCAGTTCACACCTGAGAGAGCAAAATCAAAGGCTTTACATCATCACAACAAAATGAGTAAACACCTTTCTTTTCTCTTGGCTCAAATAATACAAAATTAGTTAAGGTTTCAATCAAACCAAACCTTTTCAACAGAGCTTCTGATGTTTGATATTTGTTTACTATTCAAGAAATAAAACATGTATGGGATATACATAGATCTACATATGCATGGTCAGATTTACCTGTAGGCAAACTGAAACATTTAGAAAGAGCTTAAAAGAATGATTAACATTCAGAACATACAGTAACAGGACCTAACCTGGTGGTGACCATTTCTCATGTATGCCCATCACATTCAGTTTGCTGTTACTGCACTTCAGGCAATCAAGTTTCTGAAGTCAGAAAATCTATTTTTAAGCAAGAGTTAACACAGAAATCACTTCTAGACAGTTCAAAACACTGAACTTATCAGATGAGAGGTCTCCTCTAAGTCCTCCTCCTTACAGACAGAGCTTTACTTTCACTTTGTACCCAAGTGTTTTAAATATTAGATAAGTGAAGACAGAAAAAGCAAGTAGCCCAGATGTATTTAAAGACCTCTCCAGCTGTTGTTAGACTAGTTCTGTAATGTACTGGGGGTATAAAGCTTTGATGTTTCGATTGACTCTTGGGGCTGAAATTGGTGCCTGTTAATTTCAGATAGTCCCCTGCTGAATAGTGAAAAAGAGTAAAAATGTTCCCAGCGAATTGTCTATTCCAAAAATGTCTCTAGTGGCTGGAAATGTGGGCTACACGCACAAGGCACCCCCAGTGCTGAGGGTTCTTTCAGTGCTCTCAGATACAGTGTCCTGCTACGCGTGGTCAAAACTTGACAGCAACTGTACCAAGGTCATAACCAGCTATGTTCTGGCAATGCAACACATGAATAACCAAACTTGGCCAACGACGAACATCATTTGAAGAGGGGTCATTTCCACTCTGATTCCAGCAATACTTTTAAAGCAAATCAGCTGCACAGTAGGAACCTGCAGGCTTGATTATGTGTATGTTTACATGTCCTGGTGTATATGCATAAATATTTAGAAAAGCTTTCTGACTGCTGTGTGCTGCTGTAAATTTTAGCTGTGCACGTGATGTAGTCCCAAAACAGCTCAATGAGTTGCTGAAATAGACTCTCAAGTGGAATCAAAAAATATTGACCTGCCAGCATCACAGGGTTTTCAGCCCAGTGTTCGCTAACATAATATTCAACCTAATCAATTCTAAGCTTTGTAAATGATGGCTGCAATTGTCAACAACAGACTGCAGGAGAGGGCAGAGAGGGTCTTCATATCAACAGATGGCTAGAGTTAATGAAACTGAAGTGAGCCTGATTATCATTAGGGCTTAAGAGAACTGCTAATGTGGAATCACTTTAAGACTCTATCCCAAAAATGAGCCTCTCAAGGGGCAGGAAGGGTGTATTGTAGCCTGTGGCCATGACTGCATGGGACCTAACCTTGCAGATATTCCAACAAAAAGCTGTGGGGCTCGGCTTGCATTGGTTCAGCTCCATTGGGTTTTTCTTTGTTGCGTCATTTTTTTGCCCAGTCTGCCGTGTAGCAAGGAGGAGAGCTTCTCACCCGGGGAGCTGCTTTAAAGGGAGTGTAGACCTGTTGCCTGCACGTTGGTCATCACGAAGGATGCAGTTTAGTCTTGTTCCTGGGCTGATTTTTGCACAATGTCCAGGAGCCACATTGCCTCCCTGTGCCTCAGTCACCCTCTGTTTTAGAGTGATAGTCACACATTCCTCTGCATAACACACTTTGAGATTAAGTGAATAAGAAGTGATAAGTAGAAGCTAATTATTGTTCATGACTCTATAGTGCAGCCTGTCATAAAAAGAAGTTTTATTTTTCTGTTTTCCGTTTAGGGTTTCATTGACTGCAAACTTAGTATCTCATGCTTACACCCTTTTCAAATTGAAAGCAAATTAATTTCTTTAACTCTGTCAGAACCAGCTTAAAGGAACAGGGCAGAGGTGGTTAGATGCTGTAAATTTGAAAATCAAGCCTCTGTATTGTTTCTTTCCAGGGAAATCCTAGAATAACCAATTTCAGACAAATCTTAGAATTGTTTCCAAAATCTTAAAACCGTCCAGGGAAATAACTGTCACCCTGGAGTGTGTTGATGCTTCACTACCTGAATTTCTTGTGAAATTATGGGTCTTGACACCTCATTTAGAGAAGGAAGTCTGTGAAATGCAAATGCGAAGCCACTTCTTCATCTGGCTCAGTTACTGATACTCAAAGTTCAAGCTACAACTTTCATTAAAGACTGATCCTCCGTTCTATCTTTGCTCATGAGTCTGAAAACTTCCTACTCACAAGAGGCATTCTTCTGACTGTATTCCCTTGAACTTTCCCTCTCCCTTGTCCTTTTCCTCCATGACACTACTCTGTTTAGCCTCTATAAAGGAGGACTGGACCACAGGAAAAAAGATGGCAAATCTAGAAGTGAACTGTACTCTAACCTTTGAGGATGGGGAGATGAATTCGTGAACTCAGATCTAACTCAGATGCCAGGAAAATCATTCATTCAGTTATGCCTGAGCAGCTCAGGCAGCCTCCAGTTCTCAGAGAGGAACCTGAAGGGTCCTGCTCCGTCCCCTCTCCAGTTTGTCCCTGTTCCTTTTCCCGGTTGGTTGGATCTTAAATAGGATTTCATAGCTTTCAGATATACATGTTATTTGAGAAGTGAAGATAAAAAGGCAATAATAGAATCATAGAATCATAGAATCATAGAATCATAGAAAGTTTAGGGTCAGAAGGGACCCCTAGAGGTCATCTAGTCCAACCCCCCCGCAGCGAGCAGGGAACCGCTAACTAGATCAGGTTGCTCAGAGCCCCGTCCAACCTGGTCTTGAATGTTTCCAGGGATGGGGCCTCCACTACCTCTCTGGGCAACCTGTGCCAGTGTTTCACCACCCTCATTGTAAAGAATTTCTTCCTTAC